>SKEH01000743.1_pt1 | contig 17357 bp, 10 predicted proteins | sample 4826571 | NCBI WGS metagenome assembly SKEH01 (sample SAMN11008814, study PRJNA524170) | human gut metagenome | biome: Human fecal sample; material: Feces; isolation source: fecal sample from pouch patient p29 | host: Homo sapiens | place: Israel: Tel-Aviv | collected 2016-09-14 | reverse complement strand
TTTTTATAAAACCATTGATTTTACTGAGTTATCAATAATTCTCATTTCTCAATTAGAGTATTTGGTGTATTGTGACTTCACAATCTATAGTATAGATTTATTGTTAACAAATTACGATCTATTTATTAAGACGTAATACATATTACGCACTTTTTAATACTTACCTAGTGATAACTATTGAAGTAATTAGAGGTAATTATGCGGTAACCGTAATACGCTCGCCTGTGCGCATGTGTGTAAATACAACCTTTTGAGCACGCAATTGGAACGGCTGCCCCGTTGGCTGTGCGCCATATAAGGTATCCCCTACAAGAGGGTGACCTATATGGCTGAAAGCCACACGAATTTGATGTGTTTTTCCGGTGTACAAACGAACTAAAACCTCTGTATATCCACATTCTTGGGAGTTATACACAGATTTGTCCACATTTTGACCACTTTTATCCATATCTGGTAGTTCTATATCCACATTTTTTGATGCTATATCCACAGAATTTTTGGACTTATTCACAGACTTATCCACAGGCTGTGATTGATGTCTACATAGGACGGAATAATCTGTACGAGTCTCTTTTCCCTTAGGATTTACTTCGTAATGAATCCCATCAGCACTGCGATCCATAGGGAATACCAATGAATCCCCATCAGCTTCTACGATCCCTTCCACAGTAGCCATATACCACTTTTCAAAGGCATTATCATCCATTTGCTGTTGATAAAGACTTTGGGCTAAGCCACTTTTAGCAATCGCAATACAGCCCGTTGTATCTCTATCTAAGCGATTCAAGAAACGTACCTTCCGCTTAATACCATGTTCTTTAAAGTAGTAAGCCACACCATTAGCAAGGGATACTTGGTCTTTAGAATTTACTGTCACACCAGCCGGTTTATCCACAATGAGGAGATCATCATCTTCATATAAGATATGTAGATTCATTTCAATTGGTTCGTGATCTATTTTTTCCTTCGCCATGGCAATCCAAATCTCATCACCTTCGGAGATAACATCCTTTGGCGTCGCCTTATGACCGTTGATGTGGATTAGTTTTTCCTCAAACAGCTTAACTAAGGACTTACGAGAATATCGAGTATCTAGTACTGCACCTAATGTAACATCCTGTTTTTCACTACCTGCAGCGTCTATATCTGCGGCGGTTACGGTCCACAAAATATCGTCGGGACGATGTGTTTTTCTCGCCATTAGTATCTCCTTTCTACGAGCTCATTGTCTCGTGGCATATAGTTCAGTAGCGAGCTTGGTTGAACCGCCCGACCACGTATATTGGTTTGTTCAAAGGTAATGGTCAACTCTTGCTTAGGGCGCGTTATGGCCACATAGAACAAGCGCTTTTCTTCGTCTTCACGGCCTTCTACAATGGCAAAAGGACTTGGGAAGGTACCTTCGTTGAGGCCTGCTAGGAATACATGGTCAAACTCGCTCCCCTTTGCTTGGTGAATGGTAATGATTGGAATGCGATCTTCATTGCGTACCTGTTGGGCAGGCTCACCTGCTGTAAGGGCTGCCATCTGCAAAATTTGATTTAATCGAGCCAAACCTGCTGGACCTTCATAGGCAGCATCAAGTTTTTCCATGATGCGATATAGATCCCGTATATGCTCTACCTTCGCTACTTCCCCATGAGATTTATAGTATTCTAGAACCCCCATTTGGTTCATAATGTACGCTAATAACTGTGTAGGTAGCTCTGTATAGGCCTTTCTACGCAATGTCGCCATTTGGGACGCAATATTGGTGAAAGCCGCTTTATACTTATTAATCGCCACCATACGACCTGTTGTAGTGGGCACGATATTTTCTTTTACTGCATAGATTAAAAGCTGTGAAGTGGCCAAGATATCGTCCATCGCATTGTGCGTAGGCTCATGATTGATAGGAAACTCTGATGCTAGGAAGCCCAGTTTATGATTTGGCAAATTAGGATAGAAACGACGGTAAATATCGAGTGTATCGTAGATAGCCTTAAATTCTGGATTACCTAAATTATGGCGTGCCAATTCATTAGTAAAGATGGTCACGTCATAATTTACATTGTGGCCTACGATAATAGCATTCTTGGAGAATTCCTTAAAGGCTTGTAGCACTATAGCTGGCTCTTCGCCGTGTTCTTTTAAATACGCATCCGAAAAGCCGTGTACCTCTTCGGATTGTCCCACAGGTACGCCGGGGTTGATAAAGCGTTCAAAGGTTTCTAGGACCTGCCCATTTTCATCGATGCGGATGGCTGCAATTTGAATGATGCGATCCTGGGACGTATCGGTACCAGTACTTTCTACGTCATACACCACGACCTCATGATTTTCTAAGCCACTGACGAGCTTCGCATAAGGCTCTGCTTCAAAGATAGGCATATCCATAAAGTCCGTCAATTTTAAGCCCACTTGACGCGTCTCTGGGCTTTCAATGGCTGCAATACGAGCGTCACCGATACCGGCAACATAGCGTTTTATAATGCGCTTAGCGCTGACGGAGTCATTCGGGTTCATAAGCAGTTTAAAGTAAGCCATAACGTCTTTGATTTCTTGACGTCTAAAGAATTTAAACTCGTCAATAATCATAAAATGACGGCGTTCGTCTTCAGGTTTTTCATTGTTGAGGCGTTCAAAGGAGTCGCTCAATCGTTGTGCCTTTTTATTATCTCGCACTAAAACGCCAATATTAGCATCCTTTGGCAAGGCGCAGATAGCTTCATAGATATATCTCCCCTCAAGATAGCTATTTTTACAGCCTTTTATGAGAACAGGCTTGCCCTTTCTTTCACTATTGGCGCGAGGCAATTCAGTATATATAGAGCCTACAAGATCAGGGAACATATTCTGCAATGTTTTGAAAGCCATCGTAAAGAGAGTCCAATTAGAGCGGTAGTTTTCGTAGAAAATGATTTTTAACGGCTTAAAGTCCGCATCAAATTGCTTGAGCAAGCGGAATGGATCAGATCCACGCCATTCGTAAATGGTTTGGAAATAGTCCCCACATAATAGGACGTGATTACCTTCCCACAGCATTTCTAAAACCTTGTACTCTAGTACACCTGTGTCTTGCATTTCATCTACAGAGATATAGCTATAACGGCTACGCCAGCGCTCCCGAACTACAGGATCCTGAAATAGGCGATGAACACCACAGATAAGGTCCGTAAAATCTAGACCATGTACAGAGGCTAAGCTTTCATCATAGGCGGCAATCCATTCGTGCCCATGGTTCAAGAAGTCATGAAGTTCACTGTATAGCACATTGCCAAAGCTAGAAAACTGCTGCTCAATTGCGGCACGCTGTTCCTTCTGCAATCGCTCAATAGTTCGTTTATAATCGCCTACGAGATCATCAGAATAAAAGCCATATAAGGAGCGATATTCTTTTACCATGCCGATGATGTTGGCAAAGGACATTTCTCGCAATTTACCTGGACGATACGGTTCAGACAATTCTTTGCAATCCTCTTCATCAAAGATAGTTACATCCGTATACAAGGTTTCATTGCGCTTCCCCTCTTGTTGGAGCACGAAAAAGCAAAAGCTGTGGAATGTACTAACCTCCACAGCCTTTGCAGGACTGCCTACGAGCGATTGAATGCGGTCTTTCATCTCGTTTGCCGCCTTATTCGTAAAGGTCAAGCACAAGATGTTCTCCGCCTTCGCATAGCCGCCCTCGATGAGGTGAGCCACTCGATAAGCAAGTGTATTCGTTTTTCCTGTCCCAGCGGACGCTAACAAGAGGATATTCTGTTCAACTTCATCAATAACGCGTTGTTGTTCACGATTGATAAGCATGAGGTCCTCCTATTTTAAAAAGCCGTACCATCCGGCTGCAATGAGCATTGGAATAGGGCCTAGAATTGCTGTTAAAGCCCATACGCCCAAACCAATATCCATAGGAATATTGAGAATATGAACGCATACTAAATACGTCAAAATACCAGTTACTGCATTCATAGCCACTCGTTTAATGGTGAAAAATGCTACTTTGAAAGCAATGTAGGCTACAGCAACGGATACAACCGCCGAAATAATCGGTGATGCTAATAAAGCTCCCATATTATCCTTTCATCTCTTGGCGGTTCACTACAGCACCGCCTAACGTTAATTCATCGGCATATTCGATATCGCCACCTACAGGAACACCGCGGGCAATGCGCGTTACCTTAATGCCACTTGGGCTTAATAAACGCGCCAAATAGAGAGCTGTCGCCTCCCCTTCTACATCTGGGTCAGTAGCGAGAATAACCTCTTGTACGACACCATCACGAAGTCGGGCAATCAATTCTTTTACGCGAATATCGTCAGCACCGATGCCCTCCATAGGGGACAAAGCGCCTTCCAATACGTGATATAAGCCCTTATAGTCACCACTGCGCTCGATAGCAATGACATCGCGAGATGTTTCAACGACCATAATCGTCGTTTGATCGCGGTTCGGATTGCTACAGAATTCACAAGGATCTTGAGCTGATAAGTTAAAGCAAATAGAACAGTGACGCGTAGCTCCCTTCGCTTCTACGATGGTTTCCACGAGACGGTCTACCTCTTCCTTCGGCATTTCTACCAAATGATAGGCCAAGCGTCTAGCCGACTTGGAGCCGATACCTGGCAAGCGGCGCAACTGCTCTACGAGCCGTTCTAAAGCATTTGTCATTTAGAATAAACCTGTTGGCAAGTTAAGACCACCAGTTACTTTGCCCATTTCTTGAGCCAAGAGGTCGTCTACTTTTTTGCTAGCTTCGTTTACAGCAGCCATCACTAAATCTTCTAACATTTCTACGTCTTCAGGATCCACTGCAGTTGGGTTCAATTTCAACGACTCGATGATTTTTTCACCGTTCATCACGACTGTTACAGCACCGCCACCAACGGAAGCTTCTACTGTACGAGTTTTCAATTCTTCTTGCATTTTCTTCATATCTGCTTGCATTTTTTGAACTTTTTTCATCATGCCAGCCATATTGCCCATACCTTTACCAAACATTGTAATTCCTCCTTTTAGGATCTATGTCCTATACTAATATTCTAATTGATTTATTCTTCGATGACCTCGACGATGATGTCGTGATCTTCAGATAGTTTTTCTAATGTTTCTGCCAAGAGAGGATTATTTCGCTCCTCTTCCGTCATATGCTCTGGATCCCATGCATATTCACGAGCTACCGTCACGCTATCGATAGGTGCGACCTCAATAGGTGCTTGTGAAAGCATAGTATTACTATCACTTTGAGGGGTTCCCTGTTGCTGTTCGCCCCCATCAGACTTTGGGACAGCTTCTACCTCAATATGCGCACCGCTATCCATAGGGCGTTCTAAGACTTCCCCATCATCGCTAATAACAGTGACACTATCTAACGGATGTGGTGGCATATCATCCAAAGATGATACGTAAGATTCCTCCATATTGTCTACAGGTACATCATCAAAGGAATGAACTGGAATATCATCGCCTTCCATAGAACCTGCTAGCGACTCGATAGGGATTTCTCCATCTGGAACTGGTACAGACGGACTGACATCAAAGGATGTAATCGGTACATCTCCATTAGATGGTGATGTTTCTGCTCCGACCTCACTCGTATCAGCACCAGTTGTGGCACTTACAGCAGCACCGCCCGTCTTCTTCGCCAAGAAGGCTAACGCTGCGGCCTTAGCTGCATCTACCGCTCCGGAATCAGGCTTACTTGGTTGCTCATCAGTTGTAGGTCCACCATTAGGCGCCGTACCTGTAACAGTCTGCTGACTCGCAACTTGAGATGCTTGACCACCTTGAGCACTCTTTTCATTCGCCCCTTGTGCATAGCTAGCGACTTGCGGAGAGGACGAATTGGTTAAGTCCATCTGTGTCGGCTGTGCCCCAGATGTTGTATGTACATCCACCATTGGCTCTGGTGGTCGTTGCGGCGCTTTTACTTGGTGCTGCGTCGTACTGCCAGAGGCCTTTTTATAATCTTTGTAAACTTGTGTAAGAGCGTCTACGATTTCCACATGTACTGGATAGCCCAGTGTATAGGTGAAAGCATCCGCCGCTTCCGCTAAGTTTACTTCATTGGTCATTACATTGAGGTGCAATGTATTTTTGAAGGCCATAACCGCCTTGCTTTGGTCTACGTAGACAAGCTGACCTTGACCGATAACGGTGGAGGTCATATTCCGATTGCTGTCCTTCAAGTATTTAATGACATTAGACTGTATATTTCGATACTCTTGAGCAGACAAGATTTGATCACTAATGATAGCCTGTGTACTAATACCTTTTTTACCTCGACCTTTGGCTTGATTTCTAGCAGGTCGTTCTGGTGCACTACTTGTAGTTGGAGGTGGTGCCATACCAACGCCGCCCATTGGAGGCGGAGCCATACCTACTCCATTCATAGGAGGCGGTGTGCTACCTGGTAATCCCATCGGTGGAGGCGTCATACATACACTCGCAGGTGGCGGTGTCATGCCTACACCACTTGGAGGAGGCACAGTACCAACAGTACTAGTTTGAGCGCTACTCATGGAAGCATTCTGCACAGCCGCATGATCTACAGGAACAAAGCTATTTGCATAGCCACTAGGCGGACCGAATGCATTGGCACCATAAGCAGGCGTAGAAGCCACTGGACCTCGTTGCTCTAATTGAGCCATGCGGTTCAATAAATCGTTACGCTCAGACCGTTCTGAAGACTCTAATGCATATACGCGGTCTTCTAGGCTTTCATCAACAGAACCTAATTTAGCACATAAAACGAGTAAGCCCATTTCGATGATGGTTCGTGGATTATCCACTTGTTTTGCATCATTCATGATGGATTGAGCACTGCGCACATATTGGTTAAGCTCATTAAAATCGATGCTTTCAGCTTGAGCTAAAAACTCATCTTTAAAGGCATCATATACCTTGAGCTCATCCGCATCAGGAGCAACCTTGCCAACAAGCAAGGCACGCACGTGCTGAATGAGGGCTTCCATAATCTGCGTTGCATCGCGACCTTCTGATAACGCATCGTGAATATAGGACAGTAATTTGGGGCCATCCCCATTACGTAAGGCATCTAAGAAATGAATGATCCATTCCTTGCTAACAAGGCCAATCAATTCTTCTACTACTTGAGGTGTAATAGTACCTGTTGCCATACCAGCACATTGGTCTAAGATACTCAACGCATCACGCAAACCGCCATCTGCATGAACTGCGATGAGCTGTGCCGCTGCTGGATCTAAGCCAAAGCCTTCTTGTTCCGCTACATAGGATAAGCGCTGAGCGATATCGTCAGACGTAATCCGTCTAAAGGTGTATCGCTGACAACGAGATACGATAGTAACAGGTAACTTTTCAATTTCTGTAGTAGCGAAGATAAACATAACGTGAGCCGGCGGCTCTTCGATAGTTTTTAAAAGCGCATTCCACGCTTCGGTCGTAAGCATGTGGGCTTCGTCGATGATGAACACCTTTTTACGGCCCTCAACAGGCATGAATTTGACACTTTCACGAAGGGCACGAACCTCATCGATACCACGATTGGATGCGGCGTCGATTTCAAGAACGTCCATGGACTGACCGCTCAAAATCGATTTACAAGCACTACACTCGTTACAAGGATGATCCGTTGGCCCATGCTCACAGTTGATAGCGCGTGCAAAAATCTTGGCCATACTCGTTTTACCAGTTCCGCGCGGACCAGCAAACAAATACGCATGAGCTACCTTATCCTCGCGGATAGCGCGCATCAACGTATCCGATACTTGATGCTGACCAACCACATCGGTAAAGGTCTGCGGACGGTACTTACGATATAACGCAATATATGCCATTGGAACACCCCCTTTTTCCGAAAATTACAATACTTTATTATACCATATTCAAGAAAATCTGACTTATTTTATAGAGCTTAGATTAGACATAAAAAAAGCGGCCCTCAGGCCGCCTTGCAATATTCGATCACGACAGCTCCCGGGTTCCCCGTGGCACATGAAGGTTACCGCTTAGTGCTGCTACCTCTCAGTCCTGACACGATTCACAGGCCCCCATTGCACAGGCCCGAGAACTGCCATGATCCAATATTGCAATACAAATATTATACATGAAAATACCTCTATAGTCAAAGCTATAGAGGCATTTCATATGTCTTATCTAAAGGATATTCAGTTAGATTAGAAATTATTTTGCATATTTTTCTTTGAATGCAGCTAATTGAGCTTCTTCCAAGGATAAGCCTTGTTCTTTATAGCGTTCAATAGCAGCGTGCATTTCTTCATATGCTACAGGTACAACTTTTGTAAATCTGTTTACAAAGTTATTCCAGTTTTCAAGGATGTGACGGCCTTTAGCGGAATTAGTATGCAATACGTGTTGTTCTACTAATTCTTTAATGCGTTTAAGGTCATCATTATTAGCAGGACGTAATTCTACTAGACCTGTGTTTACATAACGTTCATCGCAATCGAGGATGTACGCATAGCCACCGGACATACCTGCTGCGAAGTTACGACCAATTTTGCCAAGTACAAGCACTTCGCCACCAGTCATGTATTCACAACCATGGTCGCCTACACCTTCTACAACAGCTGTGATACCACTGTTACGAACGGCGAAACGTTCACCAGCTACACCATTGATGTAGGATGTACCAGATGTAGCACCATAGAAGGCAACATTACCGATAAGGATGTTTTCATCAGCTTCAAAGATGGATTTCTTAGGTGGATATACAGTGATAGTACCACCGGATAAGCCTTTACCGAGGTAATCATTCGCATCCCCTTCAAGTTCTAATGTCATACCTTTAGGAATGAAAGCACCGAAGGATTGACCAGCAGAACCTTCAAAGTTCAATTTGATTGTGTTATCTGGCAAGCCGCTTTCACCATAACGACGTGTCACCTCAGAACCAACCAAGGTACCTACAACACGGTTAATGTTGTTGATAGCCAATTTAGCGCGAATTGGTTTTTGGTCCTCAATGGCAGGACGGCACATACGCAAGAGCTTGGACATGTCCAATGTGCGTTCCAATTCGTGATCTTGGTCAATCATGTGCATATGACCTACAGATGCATCAATGTATGGGTGGAACAATACGCGTTTAAGGTCAACGCGAGACAATTTGAAGTTATCGTCTTGAGATTTTTGACGAACAAGATCGATACGACCTACGAGTTCAGCTACGGAGCGAATGCCTAAGCGAGCCATGATTTCACGCAATTCACGAGCGATGAAGATCATCAAGTTTTCTACATACTCAGGTTTACCTGTGAAACGAGCACGCAATTTTTCGTCTTGTGTAGCAACGCCGTAAGGGCATGTGTTGAGGTTACATACACGAGCCATTTTACAGCCTACAGCAACGAGTGGCAATGTACCGAAGCCGAATAACTCAGCGCCAAGCATAGCAGCAACAGCTACATCGAAACCAGTCATTAACTTGGAGTCTACTTCCAATTTAACGCGGTCACGCAATCTGTTGAGCATCAATGTTTGATGAGTTTCAGACAAACCTAATTCCCAAGGCACACCAGCGTGTTTTACAGATGTACGGCCTGCCGCACCTGTACCACCATCGTAACCAGAGATTAAAATGTTATCTGCTTTTGCTTTTGCTACACCAGCCGCGATAGTACCAACGCCTGCTTCAGATGTTAATTTAACGGAAATACGAGCATCTTTGTTAATGCATTTCAAATCGTAAATCAACTCTGCCAAGTCTTCGATGGAGTAAATATCGTGATGTGGTGGTGGAGATACGAGTTCTACGCCAGGAGTGGAGTGACGAGCTTTCCCGATTTCAGGGTATACTTTTTTACCTGGTAATTGACCACCTTCACCTGGTTTAGCACCTTGTGCACATTTGATTTGCAATTCTTTTGCATGAATGAGGTAGTTTGCAGTTACACCGAAACGACCAGATGCAATTTGTTTTACTTCAGAGTTCATGCTGTCGCCGTTTGGCAATGGTTTGAAGCGAGCTACATCTTCGCCGCCTTCACCAGAGTTAGATGTAGAGCCAAGGCGGTTCATAGCGATAGCAATCGCTTCATGCGCCTCTTTACTGATAGCACCATAACTCATAGCGCCCGCTTTAAAGCGTTTTACAATAGATTCTTCTGGTTCAACCTCTTCAATAGGAATCCCGCCACCTACTGGGTAGTTCAATTCCATCAAAGAGCGCAATGTAACGTGGTAATCATTGCGAATCGCTTTAGAATACTCTTTATATTTAGCGTAGTCGCCATTGATAAGGGATTCTTGTAAAAGATCGATAGTCTTAGGGTTAAACAAATGCTCTTCCCCATCTTTTACAGGACCATACCAACCGCCTGGTTCGAGTACAGTTTCGTCGGATTTGAAAGCACGGTCATAACGAGCCAATGCTTCATTGGCAACGCCTACAAGACCAATACCGCCAATACGTGTTGGTGTATTTACGAAGAACTTATTAATAAAGTTGGTGTTCAAGCCCAAAGCTTCGAAGATTTGTGCACCATGGTAAGAACGAACTGTGGAGATACCCATTTTGGACATAACCTTCATAATGCCGCCTACAGCTGCTTTAATGTAGTTCTTTTCTGCTTCTTCAGGTGTAATATCACCAAGACGTTTACGAGCTTGTAAATCACGTACGGTTTCAAGCGCTAAGTATGGGTTGATGGCTGTTACACCATAACCAATTAATGTACAGAAGTGATGAACTTCGCGTGGTTCACCAGATTCGAGGATAAGACCAATTTCTGTGCGCAATACTTTTCTAATTAAGTGATTATGAACAGCTGCTACAGCTAACAACGCTGGAATTGGTGCATGATTTTCATCGACTCCACGGTCGGATAAAATCAATACATTTTGCTCTGTACGTGCTGCTTCTTCTGCTTTTTCGCACAATTCATTCAACGCATCACGCAAGCCATCCGCACCCTTAGTTGGGTCGAAGAGGATTGGCAATGTAACAGATTTCATGCGACGGCAATCAAGAGCCTTAATGGACGCCAATTCTTGATTTGTAAGGATTGGGGTACGCATGGACAACGCATAAGTACCAGCTTTATTAGGGTCTGTTAAGTTACCAGAGTTACCAAGCATAACGCGTGTAGATGTAACCATTTCCTCACGAATAGAATCGATTGGAGGATTTGTTACTTGCGCGAACATTTGCTTAAAGTAGCTGTATAACAATTGTGGTTTATCAGACAAGATAGCAAGTGGAGCATCGGCACCCATTGCACCTACAGGGTCTTTACCATCTTTCGCCATAGGTACGATCATACGCACAAGATCTTCTTGAGTATAACCAAAGGCTTGTTGCTTTTTGAACAAATCGTCTACTTTTGGAATATCGCTTTCATCAGCTTGCGTAATTTCAGACAAGTGGATAACGTGCTCTTTTACCCATTCATCATACGGCAATTCAGTAGCAACGCGTTGTTTGATTTCTTCGTCGGAAATAATGCGTTGTTCCTCTGTATCGATGAGAAGCATTTTGCCCGGTTCCAAACGACCTTTAGCGCGAATATTTTCAGCATTTTCGTTTACTACACCCACTTCGGACGCCATGATAACGCGATCATCAGTTGTTACATAGTAACGAGCAGGACGCAAACCATTACGGTCAAGTACGCCACCGATAACAGTACCATCAGTGAAGCCCATAGCGGCAGGACCATCCCATGGTTCCATCATGAAGCTATTGAACTCATAGAAGTCATGTTTTTCTTGGCTCATGAGATTATTGCGTTCCCAAGGTTCAGGAATCATCATCATAATCGCATGAGGCAAGGAACGACCTGTCATGTGCAAGAATTCCAAAGTATTGTCGAACATAGCAGAGTCAGAACCGCTGTCATCTACTACAGGGAATACCTTTTTAATATCTGGGAATAATGGAGATTCTGCTTTACCTTCACGAGCATTGATCCAGTTTACGTTACCACGGATTGTGTTGATTTCACCATTATGCACTAAGAAACGGTTAGGATGCGCCCGAGCCCAGCTTGGGAATGTATTCGTACTGAAACGGGAGTGAACCATAGCCAATGCAGATGTGAAATCAAGGTCGCTCAAATCAAGGTAGAAGTCACGCAATTGACCAGGAGTCAACATACCTTTATATACAATTGTTTTAGAGGACAAGGATGCAATATAAAAGTCGCTAGATAGTTCCTTACTCAATGGAATAATGCGTTTTTCCGCCAATTTACGGATAACATATAATTTACGTTCAAATTCCGCATTATTCGTTACATCAGGGCCTTTACCAATGAGAATTTGGATCATCCAAGGACGAATAGCAGCCGCTTCCTTACCAACTTTAGTACCATCTACAGGCACTTCACGCCAACCGAGAACGACTTGCCCCTCTTCGCGTACTACTTCTTCAAAAATACGTTTTTGCTCATTGCGAAGACTTTCATATTTATGCGCAAAAATCATGCCCACACCATATTCGCCTGCTGCAGGTAAACTAATGCCCAACACTTCGCATTCACGTTTAAAAAATTCATGTGGGATTTGTACCAAGATACCAGCACCATCGCCTGTATCCTTATCTGCACCAGCACCACCACGATGCTCAAGACGCTCTAAAATACGCAAGCCATCATCGATGATATCATGGGATTTTTTGCCCTTAATATTTACGACAAAACCCATACCACAGGCATCTTTTTCAAATTGGCTGCTATACATGCCATTTGCTTCGAGTCTAGCCTGATCTAAACGTTGTTGATCAATAACGCTACCATTCATCTCCATAGCTTTTGTACTCCTTCTCATATCACTTGATGTTTCACAACCTCTATAATCATTATATATAAGCCTTGTGAAAGTTACTTCCATTTCAATATTCATATAAAATTTAGATTCTATAGAATTTAGTGTCTATACACAGTATACCAAAGTCCACTGTAAATTGATAATATAAAAACCGCAATCTAACTTGCGGTAAAATCATAGCCATATGCGTATTTTGTATACATGATTCATTATAGGAAAACAAAAAGGGGTAAAATTTTTCCACTAGCCGATTCCACTTAGCCCTCAAGGCTTCGTATGGCTAGCGTCAAAACTTTAACCCCTTCCCTTTACAGTACTACTACTGGTAGTTATAGATTAAGCAAACACTTCATCAAAGCGTGCTTCATCAATCAACGTTCCTACATAGAAATCGCTGAAGATACCATATCGTGCACTCGCTTCTTCAAAGCGCATATCGTAAACAATTTTCTTGAATTGAATGTCATCATTACTAAAAATAGTAACGCCCCATTCCCAATCATCAAGACCAACACCACCTGTAGTGTACTCAGATAGTACTTCTAAATATGGTCTACCAGTGATGCCATGTTCACGCATCATACGACCGCGTTCCTCTTGAGGCAACATATACCAATTATCATTGCCTTCACGCTTCTTCGTCATATTATAAAAACAAATATATTTATCCTTTGGTACAGTTGGATACAATTTCGCATCCACCTCAGGCGTATCAAGCTTAGCTTTCACATATGCACTGACCTCAGTTACAGACGTATAAGAATACGTTTGAATAAGCACAGATGCAATCGTTAAACGGCGGAATTTGCGTTCCCATTTCGCCAAATCCTCAAGAGACGGCGCCAAAATCCACAACAAAAGATCGCCCTTATAACCATTCACATCATAGAATGCATAACTGCCTTCTTTAGCTTGGTGCATAGACTCCAACTCAGCCAAAAACGCCTTTAACTCACCGCGAGCCTCAGCCTTCTCCTCTGCATCAAAACAATTCCAAGCACTAAAATCCATGGAAAACACCATATGTTGACTATGCCAACCCTCAACAGTAGGAATTGCCTTACCCATAATACCACTCCTTTTCACATAAAATATATAAAACACAATTTACAATTACAAAATCGAGCCCCTAACCCGAAGACCGTTTTCCTCTAACCTAGGCTAAAGGACCTTGTACTAGCTGGAGACTAAAATCCGCTACAGTAGGCAATGGATAAGCCTTCTGAAGCGACTTTAGTAAGTCGAGGCCCTAGGCCGATGACGATTCTCCTCTAGTCTGGGCTAAAGGAACCTTGTGCTACGGTTGTTTAAAGAAATCTACAGTAGGTGAGGGATGGGTCTCAATAGGTAACCATTGTACATTCAGTATCTACTATTGTAGGCGATGGATAAGCCTTCTGAAGCGACTTTAGTAGGTCGAGGCCCTAGGCCGAAGACCGTTCCCCTTTACCGCTAGGCTAAAGGAATCTGGTGCAACGGTTACCAAAAACATTCTACAGTAGGTGATGAATTTCAGTTAATATTTACCGCGTAGTAGGTGCGAGATGGTCTCCAGAAGGCGACTTTAGTAGGTCAAGGCCCTAGGCCGAAGACCGTTAAGCTAGCTGGAGCCTAATGAAGACCATCTCGTACCGGCAACGTAGTTGCTATTACCGAAATCCATCGCCGACTACGTAGAACTACTTAACCGTTGCACAAGTTCCTTAGCCTGCTTCACCCCATCCGGTATCCCAATCCCATCAAACGGTGTCCCAATGAGATACAAATTAGGATAATGTTCTTTCACATGCTCCCGAACGGCTGCAATAGCAGCACGATGGCCCACATTATATTGAGGCATACAATGTATTAAACGATTGATCTTAATCCACTCTGGATTAGCTTTAAAGTTCATAATACGTTGAATTTCTTTAAGAGCTAATGCAGAAAGTTCTTCATCACTATAGCGCTCCACCACATCATTACCAGGTTTACCGATAAAAACGCGAAGAACGATTTTATCATCTGGCGTTGTTTGTGGCCATTTTTGATTTAATATGGTACACGCCGTTAATGGTGTATCCGTTTTACGAGTAATCAACAAGCCAGAGCCTTTTAGTTCGCCATCAAAGGACGCTTTATCAAAGGCCATGATTGCAATAGCACAACTGGATTGTTCCATATTGCGTACGCCATCAAATCCAGTATCTCCAATAAACCAATCTTTATACGTAGCCGGTGGTGTAGAGATAATCAACATATCAGAGGTTTCTTCTAAGCCATTCACATTATAACGATACACTGCATCAGCATACGATATATCTCGAACAAGGGCCTTAGTAGTCAATGTAACATTGGATGGCATTTGTTCCACAATCGCACTTACCACGCTTTCAAGACCACCCGTTAATTGTCTAAACATACCGGATTGTGATGCGGTTCCTTTTGATGCTTTTAGATTTCCATTCGTTCGCTGAATACTAGATTGTTTCTTATCAAATTGAGCATCCGTCATCGTTCCTTTACCCGCACGGGGAACGTCGCCTTCATTAACAGCACCTTTGGCAGCCTTAGAGACACCTGCCTTTTGATGGCTCATCTTAGCAGCAATCATGCCCTTAACCATATTGCCATATTTTTGTTCTACTTGAATAAAATGTGGAAACGTAGATAATAGACTGATTTTATAAATATCGCCACCATAAATACCCGCCAATAATGGCTCAATTAATTTATCCATCATTTCTTGACCTAAATGATAGCGGAAGAAATGACCAATCGATACATCGCCGTGAGCATCTAAGGGATACGGTTTCTTAAAATAATCAAGACCAGCACGCACTTTACCAGCCCAGGAAATTAAGGTCGCTTTCACAAAAGGCATCATTTCCGTAGGAACGCCCATGATGGAACCACCTGGAATTGGGTGAATGTTGCCGCGGTCATACACATAGGCCTGCCCCGTTTCATTGGATACAAGCGTATCTGCTAGACCAAGATCTGTAATGAGATCCGTCATTTCCGTTTTGCGGCCCAAGTAGGAATCCGGTCCTAACTCAACAACAAAATCATCTACTTGTTGCGTTTGAATTTTACCGCCAAATCGAGGGGCCTGTTCATATAATTGTATCTGCCAATCTGGTTTGGCATGGCCTAAATAATAGGCTGCAGTAAGCCCCGTAAGGCCACCACCAACAATCGTTACCTTCACTTATTAATCCTTTCTCGTATAGCCTTTGCCATGGCCTCCATAAATAGGGTATTTCCATTGGGCATAGGCAGACGTTCATATGTAGCCCCAGCATTTTCAACGATATTCCGACAAATAATATCATTATCATACAAAATTTCTACATGATCGCTAACAAACCCAAAAGGAATACATACAATCCGTTTTGCTCCATCTATAAGAGCCTGTTCAATGACACTTTCAATGGTAGGGCCTAACCATTCACCATAGGGCGCCGCACTTTGCCATGCCTGATACCAGTGATTAAGGCCTACCATTTTTGCAATTTGATTTGATGCGGACATGACCTCATCTTCATAGCTACCAACCGTTGAAGTAGGTACACTATGGGCAGAGAAAATACAGGCTGTATCAGCTTGTAATGGATTCGCGGCCATCAACTGTGAACGCCAGTATTCAAAAAACTGTGGTCTATTCCACCAAGATTTAATAATTTCACAAGATATATCCGGATACGCTCGTAATATAGAATGTAATTTCCGTTCATACGCGCCTGTTCCAATCATAGAATAAAACGGCGATGTGACAATACATAAAATAGAAGTATACCCTGCAGTTGCTATGGATTCTATAGCTTGTTCCATACTATTAGGCATATGAAGATAGGCCAAATACATCGCGTCTATCGCCAATAGGGATTTAAGAGTTCTCTTTTGCTCTTCCCCCATCGTTTGCAACAGCTTATTATCCCATTGTCCGATGGCATCGTAACGAGCAGTTAGAACCTTCAACTCTCGTTCTGTCGGAATTTTTCCGCGTCGAATGCTCGTCAAATAGGGTAATAAATCAGATGGTTGACGAGGTGTACCAAAAGATAATAACAGTATAGCCTGCTTCATATTATCGGCTTTCACGAGCCCACAATTCACGGCTCTTTTCATGAACATAGTCTGTCAACCAATGTAATTTTGCTGGGTCTGCCTCAGGGAATACACCATGCCCTAAGTTAAATACATGTTTACCATGGCGAACGCCATCCATTAAGATTTCATCTACCACCTTGGCTATTGTTTTTGTATCCCCGTATAAATAAGCCGGATCAAGGTTTCCCTGTACTGTTTGTGTAACACCTCTATCCTTAGCCGCCCCAAGAGAGCTTCGCCAATCTAAGGCGATAACATCAAGAGGTAATTTAGCCCAAGTAGAAACAAGGTGATCTGTACCGACACCATTCATAGCGAGCGGCAAGTTAGGGAATCTAGATTTTACTGTGGAAATAATACGTTTCATATGAGGGAAAATAGCTTGCTCATATTCTGTACTATTAACGGCCCCCACCCAAGAGTCAAAGATTTGTAAAGCATTAGCACCAGCGCGCGCTTGCATTGACAAATACTCGATGGACATATCCGCTAGTTTTTCCATTAGTCTATTCCAAAT
>SKEH01000736.1_pt1 | contig 17481 bp, 20 predicted proteins | sample 4826571 | NCBI WGS metagenome assembly SKEH01 (sample SAMN11008814, study PRJNA524170) | human gut metagenome | biome: Human fecal sample; material: Feces; isolation source: fecal sample from pouch patient p29 | host: Homo sapiens | place: Israel: Tel-Aviv | collected 2016-09-14 | reverse complement strand
ACTTTGATTTTTTTACTGTAATTCACATTTGCTTTATAGCAATAGTTTGGATAGCTCCATTCTTAAAAATCCAACTTTTGCTAAGCTTATTTTTTGACTCTTATGGCAAAAGTAGTTCAGAATGAAAAACGTTGCCGCATTATAATAAATGTGATCAAGTTGTAAAAAGTTGACTATAATATAGATAGGCAAGATTACTAGTTGTGATTTTCCTATGATAGCTTTTAAGGTAAGGTTACCTACTACAGCTAAATTGTTGATATACATTGGGGTAGATTAATGTCAGAGAATAATGAAATTGAAGCTAAGATAATTTTGCCCAAAACAACGTATTCGCAGTTATGTACAAGTTTTCCTGTTAAAAATGATTTTAAACAAGAAAACTATTACTTTGACACTGATAATGGCTTATTAAAGCAAGCACATGTCAGCTGCCGGATACGCTTGTTTGAAGATCATGCCGAGCAAACCTTGAAAGTACCGGGTAAAAAACCTGTACAGCATCGTTATCATGAAGCGATCGAAATCAATGATGACTTGAATCTAGAGAAGGCACAAGATCTTCTAAAAGATGCTGAAGAAAAAGGCAAAATCATCTTTACTGGTTCAGTTGGTGATTATCTTAAAGAACACTTTGGTTCCAAAGCAACTTTATGCTTGCAAACATTCAGTAAAACACATCGAATTCTTGCTCAAGGACCACAAAATTGTGAACTTACATTTGACGACACAATGTATCCTGATGGTTTTGAGGACTTTGAACTAGAAGTAGAAAATGATGATCCTACTTTAATTGAAGCAACACTGAATTTGCTTAAGCAACAATATGGGTTAGTGCAAAATTCTGCTACCACGAACCGAGCAAAAATTGCACGCGCTTTCAGTCATCGTGGTAAAATGTAATCGTATGGATTTTTCATTTTTAAAGGATAGATATTTGGTAAAGTTATATTGATTAATCAAGTTATGGAGGAGCCTGATCATGTTTGAGATATTTCTTTTTGTCAATCCAATTGGCGTATACTGCTATGATACAGAAGTAGCTGTTAAGAAAACGGTCGAAGAACTTGATATTAGTTCTTCTTTCCATTTTGTTCCTATTACCAACTCAAAAGTAATCAGAGACGACATTATTCGAAGAAAAACTTGCGGTCAAACAATCGACGATATTCCTGAATACACAATGGCTGCTTACCAGGCATTGCGTAATTATCATGCAATTAAACTTGAATATGGCAATAAAAAAGCACGTTGCTACTTAGTTAGCGTACAAAAGGCTGTGAGTAAGGACTTTAATGTTTATTCACAAGATTTGCCTAAAAAAGTTGCAGTTGATTTAGGTTTAAACTACAAACGAATCTGTGATTCTAAAATCAATAAATATATTGATGACTCGATTGAGCAAGACAAAGAGCTCGCACGGAAATTTAATATTCAAACCATTCCTACAACAATCTTTTTTAATGAAAGTGGCGACGATAATGGACTTTTAGTTGAAGGAACAATTGCCCACGATAAATTGCTTGCTTTATTAAAAAATAGTTACTGTAGTGAACCTCAAGAAGAAGAACAAAAACAGGTGGAAAATGGTTACCTTCCTAGAAGGCACCTTCGCTTGATGTAAAGTATGTTGTAGCATTATCAGCTGAATTGACAGAACGAACTTGGCTAAACACCCATTGTGGTAGTTCATCAACCGTCATCTGTTTTTGGTACAACTTTGCACCTATCTGCAATCCCTTGATACTTTTATGTGCTAATTGCATTTTAAGATAGTTCTTCTGAACGCTAGAATCAATCTGGTATTTCTGCAAACGTGGCTTAAAATACCATAACTTCTCCAATCCAATAGAATCCAAACTAAAACTAGCAGTTTGAAAATGTAACATATCCGTTAGTGGTTCAAGTTTGACGTTATATTTCAAACGTAAACTCCTTTGATACGGATTAACTTCTAAATAATAATTATTCCACAACTCGTTTTCACGAAAGAAAATGAGTTGTGTTTTTTTGAGATAATGTTGAAGAAAGTGCCTTTTTCCTACAATCCAAATGTCCTTAATGCCAATTTGTTGGTACAAAAGATGTCGGTGCATAAATTCTGATTTATTGAGCGGCGCGCATTGCACCTCAAAAGCCAACTTAGGACTTGCTAGCACATCTGCTCGTAATCTACCATTTGCAAGTGAAACTTCCGTCTGCGCGTCAAATTTAGCCGCTTGCAAGGCATTTTTAAGTAGTTCCTTACTTTGCGCATGCTCATCTTTTTCTCCTGCCATATTGATAACCTGCGGCAAATGCTTAAAGTAAGCTGTCTTCTTTTTTACAATTAACTGAACCTCTCTTTTGCAATGCGGACAGAAATAATGTCGCCTCGCAAACTGCTTGGGGTTAGTACTTTCTTTTACTGCTTCTTCTCTGGCAGTAACTAATTCATTATTCAAAAATGCTGCGTACAAAATAATCACCTATTATGAAGTACGCAAAAAACGACAGGTTTTACCCTGTCGTTTTTGATTAGTTTTATTTTTTAGCAAAAGTCTGGCGTAATTGCTCTAGTGCATCCTGTTTAATAAGACACTTTGCAGTGGTCCGGACACGTCCCATCTCTTCAGGCTTTACCTTGGTACCGTACTCATTAGCAATTGCCCACGCATCAGCAGGTTTAAGTTCAGAATAGTTTTCATTATCAAACGCTAAGTCAAGGTAAAAACGATTTCGTTCATGGTAAAGACTTGAAGAAAGATCTGGTGCCAATAAATTATCGGCAAGTTCAACTACAAATTCAAGATCAGAAAAACTGTAACCCTGTTTTGTCTGCAATTTCCAAAACGATTTTTTAACTTTTGGAACTGTAGCTTCATCAGTGTCTTGACTGTTCTCGTCATCCAAATCTTCTTCATCATCGTCTTCTAAATCAAGGAAAGAGCGACGTGCATCATCAGTATTTTCGTTTTTAATATCGCCAAAATCCTTCTCAAACAGTTTTGATAAACTCTCTGGATCCTGATTCGTTGCCTTAGTGATCAATAGATCGAGTCCACCATTATTTGGCATTACTTGAAAAGTGACTGGAGCATCTTGGCTAAAAGAATGGTCGGTGTCAATTTCATCTAAAATTGAATAGAAAAATTGTTGGATCTTACCTTTATCGCCCAGCAAATCTAGAACTTTCAGACCACGTTTAGCTAATTCAGACTTGTTAATTCTCACGCGGATAGTATTTTCATTAATATGTTCTACTTGCATGAGTCATTCACCTCCATCAGATCCTTTGTTCTATTGTAGCGTATTTTGTACATAAAATAAAAGCGTTAGTTCTAAAACTAACGCTTTTTTTGAAAGATTTCAAATTATAAATCTGCGATTTTTTGCATTTCCTCAAGTTCAAGTCGACGAACTTTTCTAGGCAAGAATCGTCTGATCTCGTCTTCGTTGTATCCAACTTGAAGACGACGATCATCCATAATAATTGGTCTTCTTAAAAGACTTGGGTCCTTTTCAACCATATCTAGTAATTGATCAATTGACAGATCATCCAAATTTATTTTAAGTTGTTGGAATGCTCTGGATCGTGTAGAGATAATCTCTTCAGTACCGTTTTCAGTCATCCGCAAAATTTGGATAAGTTCCCCTTTAGTAAGTGGTTCAGAAAAGATATTTCTTTCCTTAAAATCAATATCATGTTTCTTCAACCATGCCTTCGCTTTCCGACACGAGGTACAACTTGGAGATATATATAAATTTACCATATATTTTCACGCTCCTTCTGATCAAAAAATGATTCGTTACCTCTAGTATTATATCACATTACTTTCTTTTTATAAGTAATGTGTCTATGCTATCTATACTTTATGATAGTAAGTAAAAGTGAAGAAACTGTGAAGAATTTCTCAAGAAAAAGTAAAGAAATAAAAAGAGTGCATTAATATCTAATGCACTCTTTGTTAACTTATGAACTTAATTATTCACTTCTTTCATTAAGTCGTCAACTAATTTTTCGTTTTCTTCAGCAGTTTCTGAAACAAAACAAGCAGTATTAGCTAATTCCTTAATATCTTCTGTGTTTAACTTCTTCATTAAGCTTCTAATTCTTAAAATTGAAGTTGCACTCATTGAGTATTCATCAAGACCCATTGAAAGCAAAATTGGGAACATGGTGCTGTCGCCAGCGGCTTCACCACACATACCACACCAAATACCATTTTCATGAGCAGCATCAATTGTGTGCTTGATCAAACGCAATACTGAAGGGCTAGCTGGTTGGTATAGATATGAAACATTATCATTACCACGGTCAGCTGCCATTGTGTATTGGATTAAGTCATTGGTACCGATTGAGAAGAAGTCAACTTCTTTAGCGAATTGGTCAGCAATAACTGCAGCAGCAGGAACTTCAATCATCATTCCAACTTGTAAGTCTTCGCCAACCTTAACACCGCTTTTAACTAACTTATCTTTTTCTTCAGCCAAAATTGCCTTAGCCTTACGCAATTCACCCAAAGTACCGATCATTGGGAACATGATGCCCAACTTACCGAATGCTGATGCACGTAAAAGCGCACGTAATTGTGTACGGAAGATTTCTTCATTTTGCAATGACAATCTGATAGCACGAACACCTAAGAATGGGTTCATCTCTTCTGGAAGATCCCAGTAGTCTAAGTGCTTGTCACCACCGATATCCATTGTTCTAATGACAACTTGCTTGCCATTCATTCCTTCGATAACTTCTTTATAAGCTTCGAATTGGTCTTCTTCACTTGGGAAGTCCTTGGAATCCATGTACAAGAATTCAGTTCTATACAAACCAATAGCTTCAGCGCCGTTCTCATTAACGCCTTCCATATCATTTGGTGTACCAATGTTAGCTGCAATAATGAATTGCTTACCATCAGCAGTTACAGAAGGTTCGTTCTTGAGTTTCTTCCATTCAGCCTTTTGCTTTAGGAATGCTTCACTCTTAACTTTGTAATCAGCAACTTGTTCATCAGTTGGCTCAATTACTGCATCACCGTTCAAACCGTCAACAACTAATGTTTGACCGTTTTCAACGTCTTTAGTAATTGAATCTGTACCAACAACAGCAGGCAATTCAAGTGAACGAGCCATGATTGCTGAGTGGGCAGTACGACCACCGATATCAGTAACAAAACCCTTAACAAATTTCTTGTTTAATTGAGCAGTGTCACTTGGAGTAAGGTCATGAGCAACAACAACAACTTCATGATCAATTGAAGCTGGATTAGGTAATTCCTTACCTAATAAGTGAGCCATGATTCGTTTTGAAACATCACGAACATCAGCAGCACGTTGTTGCATATATTCGTTATCTGTCATGCCTTCAAAAATTGTAATGAACTTTTGAGCGGTTTCATCAAGTGCAGCTTCACTGTTAATTTTTTGCTCTTTGATTTCATTTTCAATTGCACCTGTAAATTCAGGGTCATTCAAAATCATCAAGTGAGCTTCAAAAACTTGAGCTTCTTCTTCACCTAAACTCTTTTTGGCACTATCACGAATTTTTTCAACTTCTTCAGTTGATACTGAAATAGCTTCATGGTAACGAGTTAATTCACTGTCAACATCTGAAACAGTTGTCTTCGTGAAAGAAAGATCTGGTTCGACCAAGAGATAGGCTGGTGCTACAGCAATACCATCACTAGCAGCAATTCCTTTTAATGTCTTGGTCATTATTCAGCTAATCCTTCTTTTTTCATTGTTTCTGAAATAGCGTTGATTGCATCTTTTTCATCATCACCATCAGCACTAATTGTAACGTCAGCATTCTTACCAACACCGAGTGACATAACACCCATGATTGACTTCAAGTTAACTGATTTGCCATTGTATTCCAAGTTGATGTCTGAACCAAACTTTGAAGCAGCTTGTACTAACAAAGTTGCTGGACGAGCATGAATACCTGTTTCTGCAATAACATGAAAATCGCGTTTTTCCATTATAAATATCTCCTTTGAATTGAAAAATCAAACCGGTAGTAACTACCTATTCGCTTACTTAGACTATCATTTTTTTGTGAATTAGACAACATAAATGTAACAGTTTACATCATCAAAGTTCCGTTGTTGATTGCTTGTAAACTATTTTTCCACCACGTAGGGCCTTACCAGTTATGTTCTGTCTTTTGCCAAAAGATCTCAAAGCAGCCTGAAACGCAAATGCATCTTTAGGTTCAACTTCATAATGATCTAATTCACCACTTGCTAACTGCTCTAAAATTTTTTGATAATCCAAATATACCACCGTTTTCTAAAACATACACTAAAAATTAAGCATTTTTGCTTTTACAAGTGATTATTTTAGCATATTTGGATTCAATAGATAATAATGTATATTATTCCGAGTTTTAGCACTTGATTATTGAGAGTGCTAATTATATAATTTAGTCATTGAAAGAAAGGCGGTAATGTAATGCTCTGTCAAAACTGTCAAAAACGACCTGCCTCTATTCATCTTTTTGCAAAGGTAAATGGAGAAAGCCGCGAAATCAATTTATGTGGACAATGTTATCAAGAACTTAAACAACAAGGAAATATTAACATGAGTAACGACAACAACGGTTTCTTTGGCGACTTTAACGATCTCTTTAATTTTAATAATGAAAATGCAATGAACGGCAACCCTAATAACCCAGGAAACCCTGGAATGAACAATGGTAATCCTAATAATGGTGGTGGAGGCCGTTCACTACTTGATCAATACGGTACAGATTTAACTGCTCTTGCTAAAAAAGGCAAAATTGATCCTGTTATTGGTCGCGATAAAGAGATTGCACGTGTCATCGAAATTTTAAATAGAAGAACAAAAAACAATCCTGTCTTAATTGGTGAAGCCGGAGTTGGTAAAACTGCGGTTGTTGAAGGATTGGCACAACAAATAGTCGATGGTTCAGTACCTGCAAAATTACAAGATAAACGAATTATTTCATTAAATGTTGTTTCTCTTGTTCAAGGAACTGGAATCCGTGGTCAATTTGAGCAACGGATGCAACAATTGATCAAGGAGCTGCAAGATCATGACGACATCATCTTGTTTATTGATGAAATTCATGAAATAGTTGGCGCCGGAAATGCTGAGGGCGGCATGGATGCTGGTAACATCATCAAGCCAGCCCTTGCCCGCGGTGACTTGCAACTAGTCGGTGCAACTACCTTGAACGAATATCGCGAAATTGAAAAAGACTCTGCTTTGTCACGTCGTTTCCAACCAGTTGATGTTAAAGAACCATCAGTTGCAGAAACTATTCAAATTCTAAAAGGTATTCAGAAGCGTTACGAAGACTATCATCACGTTCACTACACTGATGATGCAATCAAATCTGCTGCTGAATTATCTGAGCGCTATATTCAAGATCGCTTCTTACCTGATAAGGCCATTGACTTGCTCGATGAAGCTGGTTCAAGAATGAACTTAACCATCCCTTACGTTGACAAAGAAAAACTGCAGGAAAGAATTGCAGCAGCTGAAAAATTAAAGCAGGAATCATTGCAAAATGAAGACTACGAAAAAGCTGCTTACTATCGTGATCAAATTGAAAAATATAATAAGGTAAAAGACCAAAAGGTTGATCCTGATAAATCACCAGTTATTACCAGCAAGATTATGAATAAGATTGTTGAAGAAAAAACTGGTATCCCAGTTGGTGACTTACAAAAACAAGAAGAAAATCAACTGCAAAACTTGGCTTCTAACTTAAAAGAACATGTAATTGGTCAGGATAAGGCTGTCGACAAGGTAGCACGTGCTATTCGTCGTAACCGGATTGGTTTCAACGAATCCGGTCGACCAATTGGCTCCTTCCTCTTTGTTGGTCCAACTGGTGTTGGTAAGACTGAGCTTGCTAAACAATTAGCTAAGCAAATGTTTGGTTCAGAAGATGCCATGATTCGTTTTGATATGTCAGAATATATGGAATCCTATTCAGTTTCTAAACTAATTGGTTCTGCACCTGGCTACGTTGGCTATGAAGAAGCAGGTCAATTAACTGAACAGGTTCGTCGTAATCCATACAGTCTAATCTTGTTAGATGAAATTGAAAAAGCTGATCCTTCTGTAATGAACTTATTCTTACAAATTCTAGATGACGGTCGCTTAACTGATTCTCAAGGTCGTACTGTTTCATTCAAAGACACAATCATTATTATGACATCTAACGCGGGACAAGGCATTAAGGAAACTAGCGTGGGCTTTACAGCTGAAAATGCTAGTGATGAGCCAGATGCTGCTCGTTCTTCAATGAGTCAATTCTTTAAACCTGAATTCTTAAACCGTTTAGACGACGTAATCGACTTCAACGAACTATCTAAGGAAGACTTAGTTAAGATTGTTGACTTAATGCTTAACAGTGTAAACAACATGGTTAAAAGCCGCGGAATGCAAATTACTGTTACTGACGAAGCAAAGAACAAGTTAGTTGAGGAAGGCTACAACCCTGCTATGGGTGCACGTCCACTTCGCAGAACTATTCAAGAAGAAATTGAAGATAAAGTAGCTGATTACAAGCTTGATCATCCAACTGCTAAAAACTTAACTGCAAGTGTTAAGGACCAAAAGATTGTTGTTAGCGATGAAGAAAATAATTCTTCTGATGAGGAAATTGATCATTAATCTCTCGGCTTTATGCAATAAAATTTTAATTAATTACAATATAATTGCTTTTTTGCAAAGAAAAATGTTGTAATTAGCGTTATACTAAAGTAAAAGATAACTACTAGAAGAAACGGGTGAAATCCATGCACTTAATAGATGTAACCAATAGTTATAAGGATCTAGTTCATAGTCAACTGAATTCGACTAACGTTAATTATGTAAAAGTTTATTCATTAGGAAATACCTCTGTCATCTATACCGAAAGCAATGAAGCAATCGAAATTGCTTTGGAAAATCATGATCGTCGTATTCGTAAAGAAGAAGCTGAATTTGTCATTAAGCGACTAATTAAGGAAGATGATCCTTCCTACGTTATAACCTTTGACAAAAACCAACAGTTAATTGAAATCAATATTGATAAATAGAAAAAAAGGTTGATAAATTTATCAACCTTTTTTTGTTTGCTTATAATTTCTCAGTTAATTTAACATCCGGATACTTATCTTGGAAAAAGCGCTCAGCAAACTGATTTTCAAATAGAAACAGTGGCTGATCATAACGATCTTTAACCAATAAGTTACGGCTATTCGACATAGCAGGATCAAGTTGCTCCGGATCAATCCAGCGAGCCACACGATGACCGATACTATTTAGCTCTACATCTGAGTTATATTCGTTTTTCATTCTGAACTTAAAAACTTCAAATTGCAGTTGACCAACGGCACCCAAAATATATTCATCAGTTTGATAGTTACGGTATAACTGGATCGCACCCTCTTGAACCAGTTGCGTCATTCCTTTATGGAACGATTTTTGCTTCATCACGTTTTTCGCAGTTACACGCACAAACAATTCCGGTGTAAATTCTGGTAATGGTGGGTAAACGATTTTCTTTTTACCAGAATAGATACTGTCACCTATTTGGAAATTGCCAGTATCATAGAGACCAACGATATCGCCGGCAACCGCATCAGAAACCTGAACACGTTCACTAGACATGAACTCAGTTGCATTATTTAGCCTAATTGGCTTATCAGTCCGCGCAAGGGTGACATCTAAGCCCTTTTCAAATTCCCCGCTACCAATTCTAATAAAAGCAATTCGGTCACGATGATTTGGATTCATATTAGCCTGAATCTTAAAGACAAAGCCGGAAAACTCTGGATCGTCTGGACTTAACTCTTCGTCATCATTAACTGTATGTGCTTGTGGAGCTGGAGCCAATTTTACAAAACTCTTTAAGAAAGTTTCAACGCCAAAGTTAGTTAAGGCAGAACCAAAGAATACAGGGGTCTGATCACCTCTGCGAATCTTCTCAGAATCAAAAGTATTACCAGCTTCTTTGATCAATTCAATTTCATCTAAAGTATCCTTAAATTGTGGGTTCTGACTTAATGGTTCACTATCAGGCAAATTGCCATCTTGATCAAGTGGCAAGAAACGGTCTTCACCGTCCTTGTGATAAAGTTCAACTTGATTATTGGCAATATCATAAAGACCCTGCAAAGTTTGACCGGAACCAATTGGCCAATTCATCGCAACACCTTCGATGCCAAGAAGATCTTCCAATTCCGCAATTAAATCTAATGGCGGACGTCCATCACGATCCAACTTGTTCATAAACGTGAAGATTGGAATACCACGTTGTTTGACAACTTTGAACAGTTTTTTCGTTTGTGGCTCAATACCCTTAGCCGAGTCAATTACCATGACTGCTGCATCGACCGCCATCAATGTTCGATAAGTGTCTTCTGAAAAATCCTCGTGTCCTGGTGTATCAAGAATATTGATTCTTTTACCATCGTATTCAAACTGCATTACGGAACTAGTAACGGAAATACCACGTTGCTTTTCGATTTCCATCCAGTCACTAGTTGCATAATGGCCTGTCTTACGTGCTTTAACGGTACCAGCACTACGAATAACGCCACCAAAAAGAAGCATTTGCTCCGTAATCGTTGTTTTACCCGCATCAGGGTGCGATATGATAGCAAATGTTCTTCTTTGTTCTACCTTATTTTTAAGTTCATCACTCATTAATTACTTTGCTCTTCTTCCTTTTGTCCTTTGTCTGGTATCGTCAACAAGACCGTGAGTAATCTTGACCGGTTCATTCTTCTTGTGGTCAAAACCATCCCATTGTCTAATTTAACTGATAATTTTTCTCCTTTGGCAGGAATAATTCCCAATTTAGTGATTACGTATCCGGCTACTGTATCAACGTCTTCCATTTCAAGATCAGTACCAAACTGTTCGTTAAATTCATCAAGCGGCATTTTCCCGTAAATCACATATTTATTCGGAGCGATTTGTTCGGATAAAACTTCAGTGTGATCGACTTCATCATCAATGTTACCAACAATTTCTTCGATCAAATCTTCAATGGTTGCAATACCAACAACTCCACCATATTCATCGGTTAAAATTGCTAATTGCTGCTGTGTTCGCTGCATCTCAACTAGTAATTCAGCCAAATCAGTTGTTTCTGGAACAAATAGCGGTGGATTCATGACATCTTCATAGTTAATCTTATCAAAGCCTTTTTCCCAAGCCTTTCTAAGCACTGTTCTGATATGAATGACACCAACAATCTTGTCCTTGTCCTGCTTGTAAACAGGGATTCTTGAATATGGCTCGTGCAAAATTTCTTTAAGGTTATCCTGCAAGCTATCGCCATAATCGACCATAAACGCATCGATTCTAGAAACCATGACCTCGCGGACCATCCGTCCTTGAAAATCCAAAACATTATTCAACATCGAAAATTCAGTGTCACTCACTTTTTTCTGATCGTGCAGTTCCTTTATTTCCTCAGTTAAATGTTCTTTCGTCTCTCCATCGCTTGAAGAGGATAATTTATTTTTGAAAATTTGAAATAAATTCCCCTTATCAGGGTCGCTAGCCATAGTTTTTTCTCTCTTTCTAAAAATACGAAGTTTAATAGTGCCATTATATCATGTACGCACAGGATATGTTAAAATAGCACGTAAGAAATGAGGTTTATTAATGAAAAAAAGTCATGTTTTACTTGTTTTTACGTTTTTATTGCTGATACCATACATCTGCAGTCTTACCATCATCGGTATCGGTTACGATGCATTAGTACTGCATTCGGCTGACTTGTTCAGAACCTCAATTGGTGCATTTGTCGGCGCCCTAATCATGTTTGCAATTAAGGCAACCATTCAACGTCCGGTCGACCTCTTGGCTGTGGAAGTTGATGACGGCTTACTAAAACAACTTTTACGTTTTTTCAGTATTAGACGGCGTCCACTTTTGCAATTAGCCAATATGATTTTGGACTTTGTTCTCTGCTTTGGCGCAACGTTTGTTGTTCGCCAATTTCTAACTTTAGATCAGATTGTTGGCAAGTCGGCAGGAATCGTAATGTTAGTCATGTTACTTTCAACCTGCTTAGGTGCCTACGTTGAATACGATAATTTATCAATCGACCCTAACCAACATTAAATAAGCTATTCACTGGCATCCAGATATAACATCTGTGCCAGTTTTTTTGTCGCTAAATTTAGCGTTTGAACAAAGTATGGTGTTAGGCTATCACCTGGATTTTCATACATTTGAATTCCTTCATCGCCAACTTTTTGTAAAAATGTTGGTAAAACTGAATTAAGTGGTTGACTGAAAAAAGCGAGATTTTGCTGGTCAAGTTCTTCAAGTGCAACCTCATTTTGAGGTAAAACAAATCTCATTAGACCGCTAGGAACTTCTACTTCGTTTGGAACTAGTACACCGTACCAGTACATAAAATTTTCTGGCCCGAAAACAATCATGCTAGCCCGTTGATCAGTCAATTCATGCTCGGCTAAAAACGCTTGAAAAACCTGATCTTGTTCCATTTCCACATTACAACTAGAAAATGTTCTTTGGTCATCCATTAATTGATCGGAAAAAGGACGACCAACAAATGTACTTTTTTCTTGTAACTTTTTCATAAAAACTCCTTAATAGTCTGCTAATTCATCAAGCGGGATAATTTCTCCTGCTAAAAAAGAATCAATTTCATTGCTGGCAAAACCATGTGTATAAAGATAATTACGGATTTTACTGTTGCGCTCTTGTTCGGGCAGCCTTCTGAAGCGCTTATAAGCCTTAACGCCCTGTTTTTTCAAAGCATCAAGTTGCTCACTTTCATCTTGCGCAAGATCTAGTTCGGCAATTATCTCATCAGCAATTGAACTAGAAAAGCCGTGGCTCATCAACTTGGTCCTCATTTTACGCTCAAGTTCACGTTGTGAAATTCTGCCAATTTTACTTTTCATTGACTTCAAGACCCGTTGCCCCGCATCTTGCCATTCACTGTCATCAATCTGTTCCAACCCAATTTGGACTAATTCAGGATCGATCCCCTTTTGCGTAAGTTTACGTGAGATCGTCATTGGCCCATCAGTACCAATTCGCAAATTTTGTCTAATTGCTAGATCCACGTACTTTTGATCGTCCAAAAAGCCCATTTCGGTTAATTGACTAACTGCAGCTTGCGCGGGTTCATTATCAATTCCATGATCCTTTAAGTATTGTAAAACTTCATAAACCGTTCGCGGTTCATAATTTAAATACCTTGATGCTAAATTAGTTGCTTTTGCATCTTCATCATATTGCTTGACCTCATCTACTTTTGCATCAGTCAGCTCTTGTCCCTTTAAAAGAACAAATTCAGCGACAGTCTGCTCACTGGCGGAAAAAGCATACTTGCCATCTAAAAAGATATTATACCGACCCGGACGTTTTTGACTGCTTACTTTAGTAATTATTGGCATTTTGCTCACCTTTCTACTAGGTTATAGTTACATGCTAGCAAATTTCTTTCATTCTTGCGAAAAAGTTTTGTTAGGTAGTACAATAAATTGTTAACATTGTAACGCTTTATTGTAGAAAGAAAATTATGTACAAAAATTTTAAGCAAAAAGAAACAAAAGAAAAAGACGTTATCATCACGATTAAACGCTTAGGAATTAATGGTGAAGGTATTGGCTATTATCGCAAGAAAATCATTTTTATTCCAGGCGCACTGCCAAACGAAGTTGTTGTGGCAAAAATTATCAAGGAATATCCGCATTACATTGACGCTGAACTAGTTCGCATTAAGGAAAAAAGTCCAGACCGTGTTCCTTACCCTAAAGGCGTTGATCCAGCAATCGGCGGACTTGAGCTGGCACATTTAAGTTACGAAAAACAGCTTGAATTCAAGCGTGACAATGTTTTGGAAGCATTAAGAAAATATCATCCACGCGGTTACAATAAGTATAAAGTCAAAAAGACAATTCCTGCTCCAAGTGAATGGCACTACCGTAATAAGGCTCAATATCAAATTGAGCAAGATCATGGTCAAACTAAACTCGGTTTGTTTGCTCCAAATTCACATGAACTATACGATTTACCTGTCATGCCAACGCAAAACAAAGCAACGCAAGAGACTGAACGTAAAATAAAGGAACTGGTTGACAAGTTACACGTAGCAGTTGCCGATCCTTTCAGACATTATGATGGTTTAAAGACAATCGTTGTTCGCCAAGCGGAAGCAACCAAAGAAATTCAAGTAACACTGATAACGGTTGGACACAAAATTAAGAACTTACCTACTTTAAGTAAGGAAATCATTAACTTGCCTAATGTTGTTAGCGTTTTTCAGAACGAAACTGATTGGCGCAACCCTCAAGTTTGGGGTAATAAGACAGAAAAATTGGCCGGCAAAAATCAAATTATTGATGAAATCTTAGGCAAGAAGTTTGCCCTTTCACCACGAGCATTTTTCCAATTAAACCCAGTTCAAACTGCAACCTTGTATTCTGAGGCACTTAAATTCCTCGACTTAAAACCTGAGGACACTTTAATCGATGCCTATAGCGGCGTCGGTACACTGGGAATTTTAGCAGCAGATCAAGTCAAACAAGTAGTTGGAATTGAAACTATTCCTGAAGCTGTTGAAGACGCTAAACACAATGTTGAGCTTAATCATTTGCGTAATGCAGATTACTTTCAAGGCAGTGTGGAAAAAGTTCTTCCTGAATTGCAGAAAAATGGTGTTCCAATTGATGCCTTAATTGTTGATCCGCCAAGGACCGGACTTGCAAAGAGTCTAATTAAGATCCTATTGAAAATCAAGCCTAAAACTTTTGTTTACATTTCATGTAATCCTTCCACTCTTGCACAAGACTTAGTGTTATTGAGTGAAGCATATGATGTTCGGTTAATTGAAAATGTTGATATGTTACCTCAAACACCACGCTGTGAGTGTGTCGTCAAATTAACCTTACGCTAATATAAAAAAGTTGTCGCAAATTGCGGCAACTTTTTTATTTGTGGATGGAGGTATTTTAATGCTTTAGGTGAATAAATAAAGACCAACCTTTATTATTTGATAAACCGATCTCTTTAAGTAAAGATCATTATCCCTTAACTATTAGAAAGCCAACTCATATATGACATATACTTTACCAATATACAGAATATGGAAATAAATTAGGTTATTTGTTTCCCCTTTCCACAATTTAATCATAGCATTTTATTGCTAGTCCTTACCACCAAAATGCACTTAATTATTTAACATAATCTTTTAAAAAGCTTGCGATACGCTTACGGTATTCCTTCGGATGATCCGAAAATGAATCGGCATGTTTGGAATTTGGTGCAACCCATAGTTGTTTAGGGCCTTTAGTCGCTAAATAATTATGGTATACCATTTTAGTTGGAACAAAAGTATCATGACTACCATGAATAAAGAACATTGGACGATGATTTTTATGTAGTTGCTTAATGCTCGATGCATCTTTCATAAAGTAACCAACTTTTACGCGATTGATGCCGCTCAAGATTTCCACTAATGGGAACCGTGGAAAAGAAGGCATATTATATAGTGCTTCAGCCTCGTGTTCAATTTCATCTTTAACGCTGGTATAGCCACAATCCTCAATAAAGGCCTTAACCTGCCCAGGAAGTTTTAGTCCACTTGTCATCATCGCTGTCGCTGCGCCCATACTAAGACCATAGACGACAATTTGTTGCTGACTACCTTTGCGCTTGAGTACTAAATTAATCCACTTTTTGACATCATCTTTTTCTGGCCAACCATAGCCGATATATTTTCCTTCACTTTTACCTTGAGCACGTGGATCAGGTGTTAGAGTATTGTAGCCCATTTCATGGAAAAGAGCGTCATACTCGCCCATATCTTCCTTAGTGTCCATGTATCCAGGCAGAATGATTACTGTCTTATTAGAACTAGCAGCAGGAATATAGTTTGCGACTAATTTATATTGATTATCAGCCGATTGCATGTACCATTTTTGTTTAGCAGTCTTTTTGAACCACTTTTTTTCTTTGTATAATGGATCCGACTTTTTCAAAGAGTCACTGGATGAGCTTAAAAAACTTTTTGGTCCTGGTACACAAGCCATTTTAAAGAAATAATAGCCTGCACCAGTAAAAATTACGCAAACTAGCAAAACAACAATTATTAATGAAAGCCATAGCTTTTTATGCTTTAATTGTTTCAAAGAAATGTCACCTTTTCTAAAAATAATATCAATAGTATAACACTTTAAAAACGTATAGGAATCATTATTATGAAATTGACTAACTTATTGCAATTAACGAATGATATAGATGGCCAAACCAAGCTGTTTTTAACAATCAATCAACAAGTTTACCCTTTGGCAAAATTAAAAATTTCTGGCAAAGAGTGTCTGTTGTATCCTGGAAAACAGGCGATGACCAAGGGTAAAATGATTCATTTAGTAAAAAACATCCATAGCTTTGATATCCCCACATATATGGTCAATCAGCAAGAACTCCTTCCAGTATTTGGCATTCAAATATTGCCCGAACAAAATTCAATTAGATTAACTTAGTTTTGATTCAAGGTTAAGCGAGGTCTATCATATCCATGAGTTTATTTTTGTATTTCATAAAAATATGAATAGTTAAAGACAGCAAAAAACAGTTAGTTCCATTTGACTAACTGTTTTTTATTCTTGATTCCTCTAAACAATGAAAATTAAAAAAGCACATTTAAAATGCATAGTTTATTCAAAATAGTTATGCAATAAGCAATTATAAATTAATCCTAACAAAAGCTGATACACTTCGGTAAATTTTAAAAATGTTTAGTAACTTTTGTCTTATCTTAGGCTGGGTAATAACCACTTGTTCTTAGAAAATGAAACAATTTTGAAGGTCCCCACCAATTATGGATTATATCAATTAGGGCTAATAAACCTAAAACGTTCATAATAAAGCCCTTAGTTTGTGCATGTCTAATCTTAGCGTCAACATCTACTTTTTTCTCTTTACCTGATTTTTTCACTTGAAAGCTAGCATCATAAGGTGTGTCACGCTCTACAGTTACTGGCATATGTAACTCATTTTGTTTTTTGACGTATTCAAGTCGCTCACTTGTCGTTAGCCTATAGAATTCTTCATCAGTAAGGATGCCTGCTCGTTTAAAGGCTTCCCTTCGATTCTTTTTTAATTCCTCCTGCTGGCTATATTGCTTTCCACTGATCATTTTAGTGCCTCTATTTTTAGCCTTCTTTTAATTATGCATTAGTCTAACGGTTTTGATTTAACAACCATCTAAAACTGCTATCCATTATAACATGACTGATAAAGAGTTCTAACCATCATTGATTTAACAACCATCTAAAACTAATCAATGGACTTTCAGAGCTATGAATTCGTTCTAACCATCATTGATTTAACAACCATCTAAAACTGTAAATAATCATACTGAGTTTTAGTAACAGTTCTAACCATCATTGATTTAACAACCATCTAAAACGGTCGACAATAATATCGAACTCTACAGTCGGTTCTAACCATCATTGATTTAACAACCATCTAAAACAATTAGAC
>SKEH01000734.1_pt1 | contig 17510 bp, 12 predicted proteins | sample 4826571 | NCBI WGS metagenome assembly SKEH01 (sample SAMN11008814, study PRJNA524170) | human gut metagenome | biome: Human fecal sample; material: Feces; isolation source: fecal sample from pouch patient p29 | host: Homo sapiens | place: Israel: Tel-Aviv | collected 2016-09-14 | reverse complement strand
GTTTAAACAGCATAATAAAAGCAAAAAAAGTAAAAACATCACACGGTAATGTTATATACCAATTTCATAGATTTCAATCATAAGAGAGGAATTCTCTGCATTTAATACTAAAAATAATTTTTTTACATTAACATGATTTGGTAATAATTAGACAAACTCCTAAGATTGTTCATAGTTATTTGTTGCCTTTTTTACTATAATCATAAGTTAGTAAACAGTATCGAGAGTGGGGAAATTATGAAAAAAATAGTTATTGTATCACTAGCCTTATTGACTTCCAGTTGCATTTTCCTTCAACAAGAAGTACAAGCAGATACAACATCTGATAGTCAAATTATAGAAACAACTACAACTACTGCGGAAGATTCTTCTTCAGCTACTATGGACAGTCAGTCAACTAGCGAAACAACTTCCAGCACTGGATCAGAAACCGATAGCTCGGCTACAGAGACTTCTTCAAGTAGAGATACATTACAAGATTTAGAAAATCGTAGAAAAGAAATCGAACAGGCCTTAGAAGAAGCCAAAAATCGATTAGCTGAACATCATCAACAAATCCAGCAAGACTTATCTGCATTAAAAGACCAAGCAGATAAAGATCACGCACAAATCCAACAAGATCTAGCAGATGCAAAAGCGAAAGCTGAACTTGCCAAAAATGATATAGATGCAAAGATCCAACAAGCAAAAGCACTCCAAGATGAATTGGATGCTTTCGGGCAGTCTGCTGCTTCTTCCATAAACAACGCCCAAACAGAGATCGAAACAGCTAGTGCAGACATCCATTCAAAAATCACTGACGCAAAAGCAGTCATGGCTGATTTTGACTCTAAAAAAACAGATCTACAAGCAAGCATCAAACGGATCAAAGAAACGTTGAACAATGTCGGAACAGATTTTTCTCAATCAGCAACAAGTGAAGCTCCACAAGCAACTAGTACGGCAACAGTAGCCAACGAACAACAAAACGCCTCTGCAAAATCCTTGCCAAAAACAAATGAAACAAGTTCACCAATTCTTTTGTCTACTATTGGTACATTTTTTGTAACACTTGGCATACTTTTGAAAAAACGAATAAACTAACATCAACTTGATGCACAAAAAAAGAAACGAACCGTGACGGTTCGTTTCTTTTTGCTTTTAATCAATGATTATTTTGCCAAACGATAGATAGCATCTGCATAAATAGCTGTTGCTCTGAATAGATCGTCTAAACTCATAAATTCATTTGCTTGGTGCATTGTATCTGTGTAGCCTGGGAACATCGCACCGTAAGCAACACCACGTTTCAATAGACGTCCATAAGTTCCGCCACCGATGATTTGTTCATACCCTTCTTCACCTGTGTGATCTTTATAGACTTGTAACAATGTTGCAACCAATGGATCATCCATTGGTACATAGTGAGGTTCCATTACACGTGCACCACGAGTAACTGAAGCTCCTTCTTCTTTGACTGTTGCTAAGATATCACTTTCTAAACCGTCAACAGTCACACCTTGTGGGAAACGGAAGTTCATGTTGATGAAGTTATCATCTTCTGTTCCATTTTCTTTAAAGGCAAATAAGCCAGCGTTCATTGTTAATTTACCCATTTTTTCATCTTCATATGCCACGCCAAGTTTTTCACCATAGAAATCTTCATGGACATACGCTGCTGCAACATGGATAAATTGTTTTGCTGAACCAATAAATTCATAGTTATCTAGGAAAAGAGCTAAGAATGTCCCTGCGTTGATTCCTGCTTGAGGACTTGCTCCATGAGCGCCTTTTCCGATTAAGTCGATTTTTACATACGTATTGTCTGCTTCGATCGAACCACTAACTGGATTTGCTTCAGTAAATTTATAGAATGCTTCTTCCATCGCAATCGCTGCATCCGCATCTGGTACTTGAAGAGCTGCAGTAGCTGTACCAGGAACCATATTTTCACGCAAGCCTGAAACAAAGGATTTCAATACGTAGTCACCTTCGTTATCGCCTTGGAATCTCAAAGCAAGTGATACATTTCCTTTTTCACCATTGATGATCGGGAACTCAGCATCAGGAGAAAAACCAAAATCAGGTTCTTCTTCATGTTGGAAATAATAAGCCATGTCGCCCCAGCCGCTTTCTTCATCACTACCGATAACGAAACGAACTTTTTTAGACAATTTCAAATCTAGTTCTTTAATGATTTTCATTGCATAATAAGCTGCCATACTTGGACCTTTGTCATCACTTGAACCACGCGCAAAGATTTTGCCATCTTTGATTACTGGTTCATAAGGATCAGTATCCCAACCGTCACCAGCAGGTACAACATCCATATGGCCAAAAATCCCTAATGTTTCATCACCTTCACCAAGATCGATATGTCCTGCATAATTATCCACGTTTTTGACAGCAAAGCCATCACGTTCGCCATATGCTAACATGTGTTTCAACGCATCACGAGGACCAGGTCCAAAGGGTGCATCCGGTGTTACTTTTGAATCATCACGTTCACTGCTGACACGTAAAAGATTTTTTAAGTCTTCAAGCAAGTCTTCTTTACGTGCTTCTACTTCTTTTTGCCAATTGATTGTCATAAAGTTAATCCTCCACTCATTAAGTCTACCTGTTCATCATACCATAAATCGAAGAAAAAAATAGTTCAAAAAATCTGACAATTCCTAGTCCAAAGAGTGTTCCAACAAAAATATCTACGCTATAATACAAGAAAGGAGGCATTTCGATGTTAACAGATGAACGTTTGGTACAAGAAGTCATTACTCCACGTCCAGCTGAATCACATAAAGGGACATACGGCCGGACAGTTTTGATTGGCGGCAATGAACAATATGGCGGCGCAATCATCATGAGTGCTTTAGCTACAGTCAATAGCGGCGCCGGTTTGACAACTGTCATCACCGCTCCTAAAAATCACGCCCCCCTTCATGCCCATTTACCAGAAGCAATGTGTGTCGATTGGCATGATAAAAAAATGATTCTTTCCGTACTTGAAACAGCTGATATTTTATTGATTGGTCCCGGACTCGGCACTACTCCTAAAAGTTTCGATCTGCTTGAGTTGATTTTAGCCCATCAAACTAAAAAACAATGGCTGATCATGGATGGTTCCGCTCTAACTTTATTTGCAAAGGAACAGCTAGAACTTCCTTATCCTAAACAAACAGTTTTCACACCACATCAAATGGAATGGCAGAGACTTACCTCATTAGCGATCGCTGATCAAACGAAAGAAAAAAATAGCATGAAACAGCGGGAACTAGGAACGACTGTCGTACTAAAAAGTCACCAGACGACTATTTATGGTCAAAAAATGATTTATCAAAATACCGTAGGTTCTGCTGCAATGGCAACTGGTGGAATGGGAGATACTTTGGCAGGTACGATTGCTGGTTTTCTCGCCCAATTCCCCAAGAATGACCAGACAATCGCAGCGGCTGTCTATCTTCACAGCTATATCGGAGATCAATTAGCCAAATCACAATACGTTGTGCTCCCTACGCAAATCAGTCAGCACTTACCACAATGGATGCATCATTTCAGTCAAAAAAATTAAGATCAAGGAGTTATTTTATGGAACTGTTTACTGGATATATTCGAGAACCTTTTTATTATGAAACTGATCAGATGGGAATCATCCATCACAGCAATTACATTCGTTGGTTAGAAGAATCACGCGTGGCATTACTCGATTATTTAGGGTTCAGTTATAAAAAAATCGAAGAATTAGGACTGATCATTCCCGTACTTGAGGTCACTTGCCAATACAAAGAAATGGTCCGTTATGGCGAAACCGTCCGTATCTTACCGAAAATCGCGAAGTATACGGGCACTCGCTTAGATTTCACCTATGAAATCTATGGTTTAGCAGATAATCAGTTACGAACTACTGGCTCGAGCAAACATTGCTTTTTAACTGCCGATACGCAACGATTAGTCAAACTCAGTCGTTTTGATACACAGTTGGATCAACTATTCAAAGACTACGCGCAGTTGGCGAACGAATGATTTCTCTCTACGAAAAAAACTTTCCTTTTATTTAAGAAAATCAGAGACTTTTTTCTTGTGTTATATAGGACAATTTGTATAATAAAGAGAAAAAAGCAGGTGATCATCATGTATGTTGTCAAAGTATTGCATGGTTACATTGATAAAACTGGCTGCCGCACACGAGAAAAGAACCCTGATAACTTGTTGATTTTCAAAGAGAAAAAAGACTCTGAAGCATTTGCTAAACAGATCGGCGGCCGTGTCAAACAACTGCATGAGATACGACCTGATTGATCATTTTGTTAAAAAATCGAGTCTCTTGTTCCAAACATCAGTCCATCTTTGATGTTTGGAATTTTTTTGTTTGGACCTATTTCGCTCCTCTCTCTCCTGTAAACGATTTATGTTATAATACTTGTAAAACATTGTGTAGAAAGGAGCATTTATGGCTGGCACAAACTTACAACAACAGGCTTACGAAACAATACGTAAGCAGATTATTTATTCTGAGTTAGCACCTGGAAGCAGAATCTCAGACAAAGTCTTAGAAGAACAACTTGCTATCGGTCGCACACCGATACGAGAAGCATTGATCCAGTTACGCAACCAAGAATTGATCAAAACGATCCCACAATCTGGAACCTTCGTGTCAAAGATCGATATTCGTTCTGCATCCTTAGCTCTCTATACTCGAGAAAAGCTAGAAAATCCTATTCTTCAAGAATGCAGCGCCAAAATGACCCCACAGGATCAACTGACATTAGAAGACATTTTGGAACAAACAGACCAAGCAATCATGACCCAAGATAAAAAATTATTTTTCTATTTAGATAAAGCGTTCCACCGTACCTGTTATAAAGTTGCTGAAAAATCAGAAATCTGGGATTGGATCGAAAGCTATAGTACACATCTTGACCGATTCAGATGGTTACGGTTGAGTATTACAGAACTGGGTTGGGGTCGTGTTTTAGATGAGCACCAAACACTCCTTCAATCCATGATCGATCATAACCTTGATGAAGTGAGTTTTCTTTGCAGCATGCATATGCATATGATCATTGAAGAACAGGAATATGTACGACAGGCTTACCCAGATTATTTTGAGAAAGATTAGATCAAGAGATGCGAGAAGGAGAATCGGTCAATTCCATTGAACAATTGAATTTCCCTTTAGATGGTTCATCAAACCTTAAAAACTCACATCCACCTCTTTAGCTCGCAAATACTATCAGACAAAAAAATCACTAAAAAAGACAGATGATCCCAAAATAGCAGCGCTAATTTTGAGAGTAACTGTCTTTTTTAATATACAAAATCGAACTATCCTGTTTAGCTACCTTTTTATTATTTCAAGCTTCGATTTTTCTTTGTTCGATCTCTTGTACTTCTGCCAGTAATTTTTCACTCCGCTCTGGATCGTACGGCCAAACCATCGCTACCTCCAATATATATGGATGAAAACCAAACTGATTGATTTCCTGTGAAAAACTCATTGCGGCGATTTCACTCAGGGAACGAATCGTTGAATAATATTTGTAAGAAAAGATATGCCATAGTTCGATTTTCGTTTGTTGTGTATAGATCAATGGATCACTCATCTCGATATGATGGAATAATTCGTGGGCCAAAATCGAATCAGTGATTTGGGTCGTTGTTAGATCTGGATGTTCACTTTCTTGTACAAACCGTTGGATAGGCTCCAACATCAATCGGATACCCTCTTCTTTGTCATAGGTGGCAAAAGTTACACGTTCAGCTGTTGCTTCTGATTTACAGTGCATTACGTTAGTACCTAATATTCCAAAAAGTTCCATGATGTTCTTATGGGGATATCTTCTCCGCAATGCCCGTGCCGTTTGTTTCCCACACATGATTGCTTGTTGAATAAATTCTTTTTGTTGCTCCAAAGAGACTTTTTTTCTTAAAATATCTCTTTGGAATTGATAATACCCCCAACTTTCCTCTGAGATAGGGAACAACTCATTGAGCAATCGATTTAGTTTATGTTTGCTTGATGTTTCCAGCAACAACAATCACTTCTTCCCCTGGTTCCAAAGTAGAGATTTCCAGATCCATCAATAATTGCAGCTGTTCAATATCCGTTGCAGTAAAGTCAGAGATCCTTGCCCCCAGACAAAGATAAAATTCTGGACGAGCGATCAGTTCTGTTTGATAAACTGCCATCTCTTCCCATAGTTTTTCTACCGCAGATAAATAATTGCCAGCAGTCGTTTTTAAGCAAGCAGCATTCCCTCGCTGTACTTTGATAAATCCCTTTTGGTCGACGATACGGATTGCTCCGGCATTTTTCGGACGGTTTTTTTCACCCACCACATAAAAGAACGGTGTGCTTTCTATTACCTCGACTTCCGCTGTAGAAACTCGCATATCTTCAGCAGCTAACTCCAACGCTTCTGGCAGCGTGATCTCTTTTGTTAAATCAGTTGCTTTTACTTCTGTCGAACCCGTAGCAATAGCTGTGACTTTTGATGTTTGAGGATCAATTTCAACGTGGATCTCAATCGATTCCGGTGTTGCGCCTGATTCGATTGCTTTATTCATTGCCTCATTCTTCAATGCACGAATATCTTCTTTACTTGGAGATGGGATGATCCGTTCTACAACATCTCGTACCATCGCTAATGCAACACCGATCGACGAAATCACTTCCGCATTTTCAGGGATCGAATATTTTACACCCATTTTATTACTAAAATAAGTAATCAGTGAAGCAGCTCCGCCGCCTACACCTACCAATGAGATCTGATCTTTTTCTAAATGGTATTTTTCAGCTAACTCCAAGATAACTGGTTCGATTTTAGCATACGATTTTGCCATGATCTGTTCCGCAATATCTTCTACTGTAGTTTGACAATAATCTGCTAAAGCTTGTAGCGCTTTACGGGCAGAAGGGACATTTCCATAAGAAAAATGCTCTTCTTGCACTAATCCCAATACATTTGCTGCACAAGTATTTGTGATCGTTACTTCTTGGCCATCCTCCATCACGACTTTGACGTAGTCTGCCGGATCGCCTTCTTTTGGTGAAAAGAATACTACTTTCGGTCCTTTTATTTCTTCTGTCGGTGTAAATACAGCATAGTCCAAACCTGCGATATGCGCAGAACGTGGGCCTACATCAATGATCCCTGCTTGATTGGCGCGAACCATCGAACCACCTGCTACTCCTAACACTCGAACATCTAATGAAGAAATATAGGTTGGATGCCCACCAACGATCGAATAATCGATTGCCGGACGGCCATTTTTGATGACACCGATATTAGTTGTCGTACCCCCCACTTCAAAATAGACTCCGTTGGATGCCCGCAAATACATCAATGACCCCATCACAGAAGCTGCTGGTCCAGAGAGCATTGTCAATACTGGGCGTTTTTTCATCTCATTGATTTCCATAACGCCCCCATCACCACGCATGATCATCAAAGAAACGTTGACCCCTGCTTCACGCACTGAATTCTCTGTAGAAGTAGCGGTATCTAGCATCTTAGGCAAAATAGAGGCATTGATTGCTGCCGTTCTCGTTCTTCTAGTCAATCCATATAATTTAGTGATATCAGATGCCATCGTTGTTGGAATGGCTTTACAAGAAGCAGCTTCATAAACAACACGTTCTGGCTCACCATTATCTACCCCAAAGGCCATCGAAGATACTAGTACCTCCGCTTTTTCTTTTTCTAAATTAGAGATCGTTTCAGCCACTCGATCCACATTCAAATGTTTTACTGGTAAAAAAGCATTGACGATTTCGATTTTTTTCTTGTTCCCTAGATCAATATCGTTCAATCGTGTTTGTCTTTTGGCTAAAAATCCTTCAAGACCGCCTTTCGACATGCCAATTACTCCAACTTTAGCTACATCTCCTTCAATCAATGCATTCGTTGCTTGCGTTGTCGAGTGAGCCACGAAAACCACATCATCTGGACTGATTTGATTCTCTTGTAAACAGTTTTGAAAAGACTGCACCACTCCTGCTGCCACCCCATTCAAATGATCATGTGTCGTCTTCACTGAAGACTTCCCAATAATTTCATGTGTGGCATTGTCGATTGCTACCGCTTTTGTATGTGTCCCGCCAACGTCGATCCCCATTCGTACAAACCGTTTCATCCGTCATTCCTCCATTTCATTTCTATTGTCACAATCCGTTAGAAGTTACCATACAATAAGAACGTAATCATACAGACAATTGCTCCAATTATCCAACCAGTTGGAATTGATTTTTTCATATACTCTCTTGAAGATACTTTTGTATATCCTAAGCCCCAAGCTACCCATGATTGCGTAATATCTAAATGCTGTGGCGCAATCGTCGTTGTTGCAAATAGCGGGAATAAGAAGGCAACAGGCATTGTTGGATTCACTGCTAAAACAACTGCTAGAATGGCTGAACCAGAACCCACTAAACTTAAAGGTCCACGGAAAAATCCAAGTGGTGTCAATATAGCAAATGCTATAGCCAAAACTAAAGGCGTTTTTGGAATAAAGTCCCCAAAAATTGCTGAGAAATAAGAAGAAGCATACGCAGCAGAATTATTGAACATCGCCAAAGTCATTAAAAAGCCAACCATCGGCGCAACATCTGTCGCTCCATCTGTAAATAATTTAGCAAATTGACGGCAGATTTCTTTATATCCTCCACGTAATTTTCCAGTAAATAATAATGCCCAGATTCCAGCAATCATAAATCCTAAAATGATCGGAATATCTAATAACACGACACCTAAAACTGGGATAAGTACTGCTAACCAAGAAATCATCGGTGCATCACCGCCATCACTTTGCACTTCAGCAGCCATTGCGTAACGTTTCTTTTTGTTCATTGATATATTAGCTACAACTAAAACAACAACCAAACTTACAACCATACCAATCATTCCGATTTGGAAATAATCGTTATACGTATAGCTTTCTGCTGCCGGATTGAATCCAGCGTAGATCGTTTGATATTGCTTGAAATTCACAATGTTAGCAAAAATCCCTGCCATGATCGAACCCATGAATGAAAACAATGCAATCGGAGCCGAAATTCCTAATGACATCAAGATAGGTAAAACAATTACTGCAATCGAGATAACTGGTCCGATCCCTGTCATAGACATAAAGATAATAGCAGTTACGATGCAAAGCAAACTCATCGTGATCCGTGGTTTATCCCCACCAAGTTCCACTACTTTTCGGATCAATGTAGCTGCTATACCACTATCCACCAACACTCGACCAAAGAAAGCACCAAAGAATACATTTACTAAAATCGATTTCGCATATTCTGCAGGACCCGTTGCATAAATATGTGTCAATACGTCGATCAATCCTTGACCTTCCATTGCTGGGTTAGGAGAAAAGTAATTACCTACTAACGCCAAACTCATCCAAACCGTTGCCATGATCGCTAAACCAACCATCAAGTTGTAACCCTTCACACAATACCAAACCATAAAGAAAAACGAAATAACTAATAAAATACCTATAATAATATCACTCATACTGCCCCTCCATTTTCTTTTTAACTAAATCAACAGAACACTCTGATATATCAGTTACCTCATTCTAACGAATTAAGTAATCGCTTACATTAAAATACGCGTATAATAGGTGCATATATGATTAAAAAACACTAATTATTATATATCTAAAATAATTTGCTGTTGGGTATCATCTATATTCTCTTACGAAAAATAGGGACCAATATAGAAAATAGAAGAGCGTATGAGACAAATCTAAAAATCAGGTTTACTACAGACTTTCGAATAAACGGCGGGAGCAGAAGCAACTCCTTCGGAAATTTCAAAAAAAACGAGCAATACAAAAAACGTATTGTTCGTTTTTCTCTCCAATTTCTCAAACCTAAACGTGTCTCGATCTCTCTAAAATGAATAATCGACGGTACGAGGAGCAATCCTTCAAAAATAAGCCCACATTCACATAAATCTGAAAAACAATTTTCGTGAATCTCTTCTTATCTCTCTGAGCCAAGAAGCGGCCTCATCTTTTTTATCTTGAAAGAGTTGCATCTCTCTCAGTTAATTGAACATTTACCGCATCCATTAGTTTTCCTTCTCCATGTACACCAAAACTTGCCTACTATTATGAACACTGTGGTCGGTGGACATGAAATTCCTAATGAAAGCTATCCTATGGCTGGTAAACTTTCTAAGGCAATTTGCTGAAGGTATCTTGCATAGGAAGTAAATTCTGGTTGGAAGTAGAAATCAGATTGAATGATATCGAATATATTCATTTTTGTTTGGATCATCAAAGATAACAAATTGATTAATTCAACTAAAATTTTTGATGTTGTCAAAAGCTCTGCACCCAATAAAATATTTGTTCCTTTTTCAAACATCAATTGTAATTTTAGCGTTTCTCCCCCATCAACGGAGATTTCTTTAGTAACAGACACGCATTCTCGTTTATAAATAATCGTATCTATTTCTGTCATCCCACTACTTGCCAAGTAATACTCTCCAAATGTTGTTGCAATTGTCCGATTAGAAGACTGATATGCTAACTGATTATTGGAATAAATATTATAAGCGGCTACAAAACCACTACGTTGGGCTTGCGAAACAAGTGGTTTAAACACTCCGCCAATTTCTAGTTGGGTTGAGAACAGTGGTTTTTCAAGCAAATCCCCTACTGCATAAATATTTTCTATAGATGTTTGAAGATAGTCGTTCACACTAACAGTATGGTCAAAATTCAAGTCAACCAGACCTTCCAGTAGCTGCGAATTAGGTAAGGAACTGCTGGTAGATACAATCAAATCGACATTGGAAATTTTCTCGTTACTATGAAAAGTTAGCGTGTACGTACCCGTCTTTTTATCTTTATCAATTTTCTTTACAGTAGTATTCAGATTGAATGTAACATTATTCGGAATATTGGATAGTATGGGACGAATGAATTCTTCATCAAAATAGCCAGCAAGTGGATAGTCTCTTCGATCAATTAAAAATAATTCTTTTTCTTTCATCCAAGTATCTGCAAATTCCATCCCCACAAAACCAAGCCCAATCAATGCAATCTTCTTAGCTTTTTTGATGCGGTCTAACGCAAACGCAGATTCATTAAAACTTTTATACGTCAATATATCCTTCTTCTCACTCGTAAGGCTGAGGGGTATCGCAGGAGTCGACCCAATTGCGGCAATTAAGAAGTCGTAAGGTAGTTCTTGGGTAATTGTCGAACCATCGTTTATCATTGTACAGATTACCTTGATCTCATTTTTTTCAATTTTCAGTACATCTGTACTTAGAAGAACCTTTACTCCTAAGTCCGTTAACTCTTTAGGAGAATAGTTATGCGCTTCTTCTAATTTTTGAATAATACCTTTGGAAACCAAATTAATGCCACTAGAAATAAAAGCAAGCGTCTGATTTTTCTCAATCAGCGTTACATCTATCCTTGGATCTAAAATTTTTAATGCTCTAGCAGCAGCCACACCTGCATGAGAACCACCAATGATTATACATTTCATTCACTAAACCTTCTTCTTATATATCTTTACTAGAATCTTCTGTATACGATCAGAATCATAGGTTGTTTCAATATCGGTCAACAGATAATAATAATCATGCGCAAATTGTTCTGTAGATACGATCAGATCTGTAATCAAAAGATCGTATTTTTGTTGTTCAGCTGCTTCTTCAATCTCAACATCAAAAAAATAATGCATCAAGTAGGTTAGACGAAAAAAGACACCTTCTTTGATAGAATAATCTTTATGGATAGAAACACCTATACGTATCTTTATTGAATAATTCTTTAGGATCTCTAAAAGGAGGTTGAAGTATCTTCGATAAACAAGAGACAATACTTCTGCAGTAATAAAATCAGAAAAACTCTCTTCAATGGAAGCAACCAACTTGTTTGAAATAGTCAGCAATCGTTGATAAATCTCCATGTTCGCTAAGTGAGAAATACTTTTTCCTGAAAAATAGTAGAACGAACCACAAAATTTCGTGATTTTACAATGCAGATTCGTCAACGAATACTCAATTTCGCGCCTTGTTTCAATGGTTACTTTCTCTTCGTAATGAGGAAAGACTTCATGGACTCGTCTTAAAAATTCTTTATCCAGTAAGGCTACTTTTCCATTCGAATTGATTTCCTTTGTTCCGAGCGGTAAATATTTTGAATCATACAATTCGAAAGATACCATAAAAGAATACAAAATCATTATCTCATCCTCTCCGATCAGTAATGAATAATGATCCAAAATGGAGAGAAAGCTTTTCTTGATTGCTTTATACAGCGCTTGATTCTCAACTTCTAGATAATTTGCATCCATCGAAGTATCGTTTAACAGTCTTATTCTTTTTATCGTGATATCTAGCCATATTCGCAATTTTATTTTTCCTTGGATGGAAAATTTATAGTTACTAAGCACTTCGAAAGTATTGATAAATGCATCCGCAAATGGATGTGTGCGTTCCTGAAACTTTAGAAGGTGCTGGTTAAATGTATACGCATTGACAGTCAGACTGTACAATAAGTATCGTATCTGTATCTCGTCTCCATGCATTTTTACATTTTTTATTTTGAGTTGAAACTCTTCAATTTTTGAGTTCAAAAGTTTTATTTTTCTAAAGATCGTCGCTTCACTAAGATACAAGCGAACAGCCAGTTGAGAAATCGATGAACTCTCAAAAGAAACTTTTTGAATGATTTGATAATTTATTGACCTTCTTAGAAATGTACTATAAATTTCAGAAAAGTCGATATTTTCTTCGGTATCCAACGTCAAAAGACCCGTCTCTGACGTATAATTTATGGCCACCTTACGATCAACATAAGTTTCTTTAAAAAAATCATTGAATAACCCTACTGCTTCCAATACCGTGTTTGCGTTTATTTTTAGAGAACGCCTGACTTCTGCACATGCAACCCCTTTCTCCCCCGCACTGAAGATCTTTCTTAGGATCTTCAATTGAATAGTTTCGCTATTATCAAGTAAATCCTAAATATCCATACAAACCTCCCCAACAAGTTGTCATCATATTATTTCCAAAATTTTCTGAAAATTAAATGTGACAATATTCCTATTCTATCGATATAGCTAAATCATTTACATATGTTTCCCTTTTTCACTTTGTTACTCCTATATTTATCCTTTATATTAACACTATTTACCTGATTTTTTAGCCTAAATCGTAATAAAATGAATTAAATAACATTTCAAGTCTCTTTAAAGGTATATTTATTCATTTTGCTATATTCGAACCGAGGTTGGGCTCTTGTTCCTATTATTCACTTATCAGCTAATTTGATGAACCGAAAATAGAAGCCACCTTGAAAATTTCTTGTTTCCTATACCAAATTTTTAGTTAACTTATCCAATTAGTATAGGAATGAATCATTTGAGCCCAAATTACAGAAGAAACTATCTCCTTTAAGAAGGTAATTTCTTCTGTAATTTTTCGATCATGTTCTTTTAAGTACTACATACAAATAATTGATATCCTCTAGATAGTTCATCTGACATTTTATACTTTACAAAAGGTGTGAATTGACTGCTCTAGACATAATTATAGAGATAGTTCTTTTGGGGAAGTTCAATCATGCAACGTTTATATCTAAAAGCCCACTAAATCAAATTCGAAACATTTAAACCAGTGGACTTTACTCACACCTTTCAACAGTCACTTTTTATATTCGATTTTGCGAAAAATTTACTTATTTTTCAGATTTAACTTTTTTCTTCATTAGTCCAAAGACACCTATACCAACAACTACTATTCCACCGATTAAAGGAACGATGCTATTTTTTTCTTCTCCTGTTTTAGGATAGGCTTTGTAGGTAGCATTATTAGGCGCTTTTGCTGTTCCAACAACTTTTGCTTTGCTGTGTGTTGCTGGTTTAGCAGAAGCCTTCGCCACTGTTTTTCCAACTGTTGATTTGCTCTTTGCTGCTGGTCTAGCAGGTGTTTTTGGTTGTTCGGCTTTATGTGGTGCCACTGGTGTGCTCGTATCAAATTTTGTAACTGCCACATTTGAAGAGTTATCGTCTAAAGTAAAGTTGACTGGGCTTGCATCTAATTCATATCCTTTAGGTGCTTTAGTTTCGACAAATTGATAGTGACCTACATCCAATCCGGCAATTTCAACTACACCATTCTTATCCGTGACTAAATCTTTTTTGATGATTTTACCTTGATCATCCAACAAGTTGAAGCTCGCTCCTGTTAGTAATTTCTTCGATTGACTATCCCGTTTTTCCAAACGAACCAAACCTTTTATCGCTTTGTTTATCTTTGTTAGATAAAGAGTATCCTTTTGATTCCGTATAATCGTAAATTCTACTGGCTTGGCATCAAGTTCATACCCTTTTGGTGCCTTGGTTTCGATAAATTGATAGTGCCCAGGACGTAAATTTTGAACGGCTAAGCGTCCGCTTTGAGAGGTTGTCATTTCTTCCATCACTATTTTTTTGGTATCTTTATTGATCAATTTGAAAGTCGCCCCAGCCAATTTTGTTCCTGTACGGCTATCCGCTTTATCTAAAATCACTGTTCCTTTAATCATACGATTTGTTTTTACTACTTGTAACGCTGTTGCTTGTGCTTTTGTGATCGTAAACTTAACAGGTGTTTTATCGATTTCATATCCAGTTGGTGCAACCATTTCAACAAATTGATAGTCACCTGGCTCTAAGCTATCTACTGAGATTTTTCCTGATGCGTCAGTCGTCAAATCTGTTGTGATCGTTGTACCATCACTTTTTTGTAATTCAAATACCGCATCAGGCAATACTTCAGCTGTTTCAGCATCTTTTTTCGTTAAAACGACAGAACCTGGCGTTGCTTTGTTAGTAACCTTTACTTGTTTAGCCGTTGTTTGCCCTTTTTCGATTGTAAAGGCGATTGGTTGACTATCCAATGTATATCCAGTTGGTGCAGTTTTTTCAATGAATTGATAATCACCTGGCAAAAGTTTATCTACAAAAATCTCACCTGTTTTATCCGTAACTAATTGGTCTTTGACACGTTTTCCTGCTGCTGTATCCAATTCAAAGATCGCTCCGGGTAAAGTTTTCCCAGTATCTGCATCCACCTTACTCAACACGACAGAACCCGATGTTTCTTCATCGGTTGCAGTAACTTCTTTAGCCGTTGTTTGATTTTTTTCGATCGTGAATGGAATAGGTTTGGCATCTAATGTGTATCCATCGGGTGCCTTGGTTTCGATAAATTGATAATCACCTGCTAGCAAATGATCCACTGTCACTGCCCCATCAACACCCGTTGTAACTGATTTAACAAATGTTCCATCCGCCTTTTGTAAATTGAAACTCGCGTTGGGCAACTTTGTTCCATCCTTTGCCGCCTTTTTTGTTAAAACAACACTACCGAGGTTTTGACCTTTTTTATCTGTAGCTGTACTAAGAGCGACTTTACCTGCAGCAACTGTTACAGGAATAGGAGTAGAATCTAATTCGTATCCTGTAGGTGCAGAAGTTTCAACCCATGAATATTGCCCTGGTGTAAGTCCATAGACAGTCTCAGTTCCATAAGTATCAGTTGTGATACTCTTTACAACGCTATTTTGTGAATCAATCAGATTAAAAATTGCTCCAGATAAAGGTGCCTGCGTAGCTACATCGATCTTCGAGATTTTTGCACTACCTGCTTTATCATATTTAGCAATACCACTACCAGACACGAGCATAGTGGCATCACGTGAAGTGTTAGCAAGTTCCTGTCCTAATGCGTCGGCAACCTTAATCGAATTATGTGCTTTGAACCCAATATCTCCATGATTATTAGCATATAGGAGCTTATCAAAGTTTGGATCATCTAGGCTGATTGTTGTTTTGTAAGAAAGTGCATATACACTATCGCTATTTTGTGGGACATTAATGGAAATTTGTAAGTTCCCATTATTTTCATTCCAAGAAGTGCTGTTGAGAATATCTTCTTCAGATAGAAATTCATGGGAATCCGCCGTTGCGTACTTGTGACCTCTAGAAGCCCTTTTACTTGAAGAATCAAAAGTCATGTATTCAGGTAATTCGTCTGAAAACGTGTAAGTACCTGCAGCTAATCCCTTAGCGTTAAAGTATACCAACCAATTCACGCTGACTAAATTGGTATTTTGATCATATGAGGGGGAATAATTGTTTTTTTCAAGAGTAGCCACATCATAATCGATATGCGAATCACTGTTGCCGCCAGAGCCACCATTTTTTTCAATGATATAATGATTATTATTATAAATAAAATTGACTGATCCACCATTTGCGTTGACAGCCATTGCAAGGTGGATAGAACCCGTGATATTCTTTCTGGTCATATCCTTAGCGAAGTAAAAAATAATTTTACCAGGATTATTATGATCATAGGTTCCTGTCGCCATGGTATCGCTGGTTTCACTGTCAGTAATATTAACGGTTGTTCCTAGTGCACTTGCATCCCGAAATACTGTTGGTATATCGTCAAGCACAAAGTAATCTCCCTTATGAATATCCCCAATATTATTGAGTACAAAATTCATATCTAAGTCTAAAACAGTGTCATCTGTCTTGAAAGTCTTATCTGGTATTAGCTGCTTTCCATTTTGACTAATACGCTTATTTGAGAAGGTAACAGGGATTTCTTGAGCTGCTTGGGTCGTAGCTGATACTGTATGTAGTCCTCCCATATTTCCGAAGACTATAAAAAGAACCGCTATTAAATACATAGTTTTACTACATATTGCTTTTACTTTATTTTTCATAGAAATTCTCATCCTTTCTAAGTAGTAAATCTGTCCGTAGATTAGACGCTACATATCTTATTACTAACCTAAATGAAAAATAGCATCCGGATACATAAACCGTTGATTTAAGTAAGAATAGTGGATGAGTCATTTAAACACATGAGACCTGTAGCGAAGGTTCTTTGGATAAAGAACTATTTTAGCGAACATCAAGGAAACATTACGGATCGGTATCTTGTCATTGCATGTGATTCTAGCACGATTGTTTGTAGATCATATAAAGGAGCGTATACATAAGTGTACTGTCAATATTTCTAATAATAACTCCTTTAACTAAACGATACCCAGTTCAAAATTGTTGGGATTCTACGTATCACTTTGGACAATATCTATCTTCTTAGAGACTGATTAAATTGTGCAGAGTTAGAATTGAGACATCAATTCGATTTGAGATTATTCATCATAGCTACATCTACAACTGAATAGCTGATGACAAAGCCTAGATAACCTGATAAATGGTGGTTGATGATGTTCAAAACATGCTTGTTGTTTTCTTTTCTAGAGTCTATTGTGCTAAGGGATTTTAAGTAAAAAAATTATTCAAAATCATTCATTTACTTTCTTATAAATTGGAGGTCTGTTAGGATACGAACCATTATTAACCGCCTCCATTTTATACCAACATTAAAGAATTACTCTGTACATCTATCCTCCCTTTCTTTGATAAGATCTATCCTCACCTTATTTTTCTATATCCTCTAGCAAAAAAAGTGTATCATTTATTTTTTTGCATAAACTATCAATATAAA
>SKEH01000733.1_pt1 | contig 17517 bp, 15 predicted proteins | sample 4826571 | NCBI WGS metagenome assembly SKEH01 (sample SAMN11008814, study PRJNA524170) | human gut metagenome | biome: Human fecal sample; material: Feces; isolation source: fecal sample from pouch patient p29 | host: Homo sapiens | place: Israel: Tel-Aviv | collected 2016-09-14 | reverse complement strand
ACCACCACACTATCAAAGCCAACCAAATAAAAAAAGAGCTATCTAAATCAGATAGCCCAAATGCACGACCTTATGAAAATAATTTTTACCACAGTTTTACCACAGTTTCTATTTAAAACTATGTTTACTGATTTTCAGTAAGAATAAAAAATGCCGTCATCTCAAGAATTTAAACACCCCTAAAAATGACGGCAAATACAAAAAATGCCAACTAGAGGAATTTAATAGCCTTGTTAATCGTTGATATATCAACATTTGATAAGACCTTGACCCCAATTTGACCCCAATTCACTCATTTAGCTAGATCAATTCTTGGAGCTTTTTCACAATCAGATCATCATTCTGGGCCTTGTACTCGTCAATCAGATAACTGTAAGTCTTGAGGGTAATCGTAATATCAGAGTGGCCCAATCGTTTAGAGATAGCGTAGACGTCAACGCCCTTTCCTAGCAGATAGGCGACGTGTACGTGACGCAGGGAGTGGAAGTGAAACCCTTGTTTAGTGATCGCCTGTTGGTGCATAATAAGGCGTAGCGCTTTATTGAGGGCGTTGCCCGTCGGTACCTGGTCATATTCCGGCGAATAGAAAACCATTGTAGAATTATTAGCCTTTAGGCTTGCTAACATTTTGAGCAGTTCACGGTTGACTGGAATCACCCGCCGACTACTCAAGGTCTTGGTGGGCTTGAAGGCTTTTTCTATTTCATCCCACGATTTATTAATATTGATCGTGGAATGAAGGTAGTCAAGATCGTTCCAAGTCAGCGCTTGAATTTCACTTTTTCGCATCCCTGTTAAGAGCGCCGTTAAGATCATGTATTTAACCGGATGGTCGGGATCAAGGTCATCCTTGACCGCATCCATTAAGAGCGCCGTTTCTTTTTGATTGAGGTACTCAACTTTTCGTTCACGGTCTTTATTGGAGATTACTTGAATGTTGCTAGTGAAGTCCTTGCGGATGATTTCATCATCAAGGGCGAAAGACACCATTTTCTTGACGGCCCCGTTTAGCTTGTTGACGCTATCCCGTGCATGGTCAGCACCATACCAGTTAATAAAGGCCTGGTAGTCGGACTTGCGAACGTCCTTGAGTTTCTTCTTGTTGAAGTACTTGGTGAGGACGTTGCCAATCACCTTGTAGCGGTTCTGGGTGATCCTGGTTATCCCCTGTTCCTTGTAGAGCTGGTACCAACGCTGGTAATAGTCGGCCAGCGTAATTTCCGTGAGGTCGGGGTTAAGTTGTTCCTGGAGTTCATCCCGGACACGTTCCGCAGTTGCCACCGCATCCTTACGGCGATCAAAGTAACCGGCCGACTTTTGGTGGCGTTTGTCTTGGTTGTCATACCAGTTCACCCTTGCCTGGTACCGGCCCCCCCGTTTAGTTATAGATATAGTAGTTCTCATTGTTAATCGTCCTTTCATAGCTGGGAGGGCGCTATGTATTGGATAACTAAATTGGCAACGAGAACGGATGAAAAACACTTTGGCGGGTGGTTGATCGTTTGGCTTAGCCTGAAAGGCTTATTTTGGCAACTTGTTTTCTAGCTGGTCAACCCTTTTCTTCAATTCCTTATTCTCATCAAGAAGGTGGACAACAATCTCAAATAGCAATTCATGGTCTTTAGACGTAACACTCATTGCATCAATGTTTTTCTTGGATGCTTTATAAGGGTCTACCTTGAATGAATCCATCTTGCTATCGAATTTCTTTTCTTGAAGTTCATCGGACAGCCTTTTGGCAATCATATATTCTGGGGATGGTTGCACCCCATTCCCTTCTCCGATACTAGCAAGGAACGCATAGTCACTTAGTGAACTGATCCTTTCCAAAAAGCCCTTCTTACATTTAAAGAAAAATTCGTCTCTTATAATTGGTTTTCTTATTATACGATCATTTTTTAAATCAAAATCAAAATAGTACCTTTCAATTGTACGTATACTATCAGCTGGTAGCAAATCTTTCAGTATCGGTGTCAAGTCAATACAAGAATCAACGATGCTATCTAATACTTCACCACGAATTTGATTTTCGTAATGAAAGTATGCGTCATATAGTTCATCGAAGAACTCATCCACATAACCTTCCAACCCGTATCCTTCATAATTGCCATCATCATATGAAACGCCAGTTAATTCTTCTCCTTTTTCATTATTATCAAAAGCCACTTCACGGGCTAAATCTTCTTTATATTTTTTAATATATGCCTCGTAATTTGGTAGATCGTCTGTTTCTACATCAGCAAAATACTCGTCCAAGTCAAGTCTATATTCATAAACCTTTCCATCTTCTACATAAGTAGAAAATGGGCCTTCTGTATCACCATATCTTTGAGATATCACAAATATTAAAAACTCAACTACATCATCTTGCGACCAGCCGGCGCCTTGTACATATTCAACAGGGACTTTAAAAAATTCTGCTAACTTTTCCCAATTCTCAATTTTAGGATTTCTAACACCACGTTCATATTTAGAAAGGCTATCTGTACTAAGCGATAGTCCTTTTTCTTTTAGGGACTCGCTTAACTTGCGCAGGGACAAGCCTTTTTCTTCTCTTAATTCTGTAATTCTGTTTTTCATATCAAGATACCCTTCAAAAGTAAAGTCAACATTTGCCACCAGTCTACCACACTTATCTCAATTTGAATACAGAGGTTGACAAATACAAAAACTTGCAATACGATCAAGAGGTAGCAAATACAAAAGCTTACAGAGCGGAATCGGAGGGAGACCACATGAGCGAATACCTTACGTACAAGGAAGCTTGCAAAATTTTACATCTAAAGTCTTACAAGGGGCTGTACTACCTGATTAAAAACGGCTTACCAGTCATCGTTATTGGTAATTCAAAGCGGATTAGCGCAAACGACCTTAAAAAATTTATGGAAGATCACACGGTAACCACCGCAACGCCTAAAGATTAGGCGGTGGTCACGTGGAGATTAAGTTACAACTCCCCGACGAGTTCGCCGGGATGATCGCTAAATGCCTAGCCGACCAGCTAGAACAGCAGACACCACACCCGCAGATGGAAGCCGACACCTGGTTAAACAAAGGACAAGCAAGCGAATATCTAGGGGTGTCACGGGTCTTCCTGGATAAACTGATCAAGTCCCAATCATTGCCGTGTAAGCGGATCGGAACAAGAAGTTATCGATTTAAGAAGGCCGACCTGGACGACTGGTTACGCAGTCAGCAATAAAAAAAGCGACGGCGGGAAGGCCATCGCTGGTATTGGATAACTGAATTGGCAACGAGAACGGATGAAAAACACTTTGGCGGGTGGTTGATCGTTCTAATTGCACTGAAAGGGGGTGATCGCCACCAAGTTATATATCTTGGAGCACTAGCCAACTAAAAGGAAGTGAGAACTTGGAAGCATTAGAAACAGCAATCTGGACAGCAGGCCTTTTCCTGTTTGTCATGATCGGGATGGGTTGGCTTACAATTGCCATTCTCCCCATGTACCTACTATGGATCGCCTGGAACTTGGAGCAGTATACCAAAGAAAACGGCCATTAACCCACCGACCAAAGTTTGTTAATGACCACTAATACTTTTCCAAAGAACCCTATTACTAAGGCCCCGCTAATCGTAATTATATCAAATAACGAGGCCGGTTTAAACCGAAACGAGGTAAAAATCATGAATCATCGTTCAACCATCATCACAATTGGAAAGCGCCGGCCGGTAATGACACCATCCATCCATCGCGAACTAGTTCGTACCTACTGGAACCACCGTCAACTAGTCAAGCGATACCAGGCGGGCCAACTCACTAAGGAAGATCAGCAGATCGAATTCAACACCCGCGCGCTTGCTATCGTGTCGCTTTCGTTGCGTGACCTGTTGGGAATCGCCAATAACATTACCTACATTAACCAGCACTAGGGAGGCGACAGCATGGAGGCAAAGCGACGAGCCTTACAGCTTGCACAAGCGGGCGTCCCGGTCTATCCACTAGCACCAGGAAGCAAGACGCCACCAAAGGGCCATCACGGCTACCGAGAGGCAACCACCGACCCCGACGCAGTATTGCGCTGGGCGGATGATTGGGGACTTGGGATTGACCTATTCACCGCTGGGATTGTGGTGCTTGACCTTGACCGACCAGGAACCGACCGCAACGGCCACGCCGTTCACGGTGGCAAGAATGGAGTTAAGGCCTTGAAGATTTACCTGGAACAGCACCAGCGCCAACTACCGCATCCCATGTACGCAGAGCAGACACCACACGGCGGCCTTCACTTGTTTTTTAAGTTAGATAAGCCGTTGGAGAGGCCGACCCGCAAGACCAACGCCTTGCCCGGCGTAGATATTCTAGGCGATTTTGTCATCGTTGCCCCGAGTGAGATCGATGGAGCGCCTTACCTGGTCATGCAAGACCGCCAACAGCCGGTCAGCATCCATGACACCGCAACAGCGCCACAATGGATTGTAGACCTACTAACAGCCCCGCAGACGGCGTTTAATCCCGCTAAGGCTAATTCCCTTATGAAGGGACAAAAGACCTATACGGGACGCCTATTTGACAAGATAGCGCAAGGCGCCGACGAGGGAGAGCGCAACAACTGGTTGGCCAGCGTAACCGGGTCAATCCTAAGCGCTGGAACCGACCCCGCCAACGCCTACTACTTGATTGGCTGGATCAATGAGCGGTTCATATCGCCGCCACTAGACGATCGGGAAGTAAACGCAGTCTTTAAATCAGTTTGTAAATATCATTAGCGACGTTTGAGCGGGCGCACACACTCAAACGGTGGTCAACAGAAAGGATTTTAAATGCCAGTTAAATCAATTCCACAAGACGCCCAAGATGCAATCGATGAAATGGTGAAGCGCCGCCGCAATGCACAACCGAAGTCATTTGACGAGCAGTTGGAACTATTGACCACTTGGGGCCAGCAGTACCGCAAAGAGAACACCAGGACGGTACACCACCAAGACGGTACCGAATCGGTGACAACTAAGCGAATGCCAGCCCGGATGATCGCCGACCGGATCGAAGCGGTGGCCAGTATTGCCAAATTGGGAGAAACCGACCGGGAGTTGGAGAGTGCCCCACTTGTCCTTTATGTTCCGGATCGTGGGATTTACACGCATAGCACCGCAAGGGTTCGCCGGATGATCCTAGCATTAGAGCCGGCTTGCACGATTAAGGCCCGTAATGAAGTTGAGTGGTTGCTTGACGGTGAAGCGACAGCAAAGGCGCCCGAATCATCCCCGAGCCTAATTCCGGTTGGCAACGGGATTTACAACACCGACAGCGGGGAATTTCAGCCGTTCACACCCGAGATTATTTTCACCAGCAAGATCGCCACTAACTACAATCCAAACGCCACTGAACCATCGTTCAACGGCTGGAAGTTCAGTGATTGGGTAAATGAGTTAGCGCAAGGTGACAAGACCAAACAGACTTTAATTTGGCAAATGATCGCATCCATCGTAAAGAATCGGGACACGGCGAATGTATTTTTCGCCTTTGTTGACAACGGACAAGGCCGGACAGGCAAGAGCACGCTGGAGCAATTACTCATGAACCTAGTGGGCAAAGACAATTACACCAGCTTGAAATTAGATGAGTTTGGCCACGATTTCAAACTAGCCAACGCTTACGGCGCCCGGTTGATTATCGGCGACGATAACGAGCCAAAGGGCTTTATCGATGATGGAAGCAATCTTAAAAGCATCGTGACCAACGAAACGGTACTACTCAACCCTAAAGGCGCCAAACCTTTCACGGCTAAGTTTTTCGCAACAGTGGTTCAATCGATGAATGGTGTTCCAACGTTCCGAGATAAGAGCGGTGGCTTATATCGCCGGTTCCGGATGCTCAATTTCCCTAAACAGTACCCCGATACACCAGCGGGCAAGCGGATCAAGAACGATTACATTTACGATCGCCAGTTACTGGAGTGGATTTTGAAGAAGGCGCTGGAGGTTGACGTCACCACCATTATTGACACCAAAGAAAGCCAGGAATTGGTGTACGACACCCGGCTAGATAATGACCCCGTCCTTTACTTTGTGGAGGAAGTTGTCGGCCAGCTAAAGAGCATACGCTTACCAACGAGCTTTCTCTTTAATCTGTTCTGTGCCTTTATGAAGTCGGAGAATAGCCCCACCAAACTCAAGCAACGATCCTTCACTAAGCAGGTTCGCCCGTACATGGAGGACAAGGGCTGGAAGTACGATAACAAGAGCTTAACAGCGTCAAAATATTTCAATCAAGACGACATGCAACTAGTGCACCAGTTCGATGATTTAGTGGGAACTAACTACCCACGATTGGCAGAGCAAGAGGTACGGACACGAAAAGGAATTTTCTACCGTGACGACAAAGCGGTTAAAAACCGTCCTTAAACCGCTAAACCGCAAAGTAAACCGGGTGGTCAAATTCCTTGATACTACTACCATTATTTACTCTTTAGCGGTTTAGCGGTTAAGAAATAAGAAAAAGATATATATAAGATACAAAAGGTATATGTATATAGGGAGTAACAGACCCCCATTTTTAAACCGCTTGACCGCAAAAACGCCCAAACCCTTACAGCCCCAACGGATGCAGTGGGCGGTTTATATACCGCCATTACGGTTTACTAAAACGGGTTTTAACCGGATGCACTCTTTCAAACAACAATCTAATCAAGAAATGAGGTAAGAGAATATGCTTAATAACGACGAGAAAAAAATCATTAAGGCCATCCCCGAAGGCGCAGAGCACCCCCGAGCAATGAGGGAAGTGGCCCGCCTGGTTGGCCTTGACGCCCGGACGGTACGGGCCATCGTGCATGACTTGAACGTTAAGGGCTACCCAATTGGAGCAAGTCGCCACCAGCCGGCCGGCTATTTTTGGGCCACTAGCGATGATGAATTGGAGCTAGCGTTACGGCCAATCGCAAGTCAGACCCGAGAGATCCAACGGCGATTAGCAGGCTTGCGACGTGCTAAGGCAATCAGCAAGGACGAGGTGTTGGCCGAACCGACCGCAGACGACAAGAAAGCCAAAGAGGCCTAGAGGGATGGAGAAAATGACCGAGCAAGAGCTAGTTGGCTTGAAGTACTTGGAAATGTTGCGATTGATGGTAGTTGTGAAGAATCTGGAACATAGCATCCCCGAACTGGTGGATGAAATTGCCTATATTGCCCATGACAGTTCCGAGTACCAGGTAAAAGTAGACCTACTAACAGAGAGTTACAGCAATTACCAAATATTCACCAACCAGATCATAAAAGATCGGGCCAGTTGCTACCAAGAGGCCAAAGAGATAATGACCAGTCACCGCTGGGACGAGGTGGTTTCACCCGACCTAGCTTACAACATTTGCGACGCCGGCCTTATGTTGGCCGAAGCACTAAAGGAATGATGGAGGATAGCAGAATGGAATACGAACAGATTTTAGCGATCCTTGATGAATGGATCGCCACTTATGAACAAGAATTTGACTACCTTTGGGTACAAGGCCGAATGAAAGTCCTTGATAAGAGCATCAAAGACCGCCGGGAAAAGCTGGATAAAACCTTTATCAAGATCCCGTTTACTGGAAAGCGCCTTTTCGATGATATCGGCGTGTTACCTGGTCATAAATGGATCCCAACCGCACTAATGGAAGACGCAAAGGAAGTTACAAAGTACAACCGCCTACTGGAGCAAGCGAAGCGGATGGTCACCGACCTAATAGAAACGCAAAGCGCCTTAATACCAGAGATGGAGCGGTTGGCTAGGGAGATTGACAACTTGCCAGAAAGTGATATAGACCACCGTTTAACCGACAGGACAAGCCGAATCGCTAGTTACATGAGTTCCGCACAAGCCCAACGGCGAGCCATCGATAATATCACCAACGAACCGAAGAAGCGTATCACCTGTTGGAAGGTGGGAGCTAAGTAATGATCGCCACCGCCAAAGACCCATCAAGTCATCAACGAATACCGACGAGTGGTGGCCAGCATCAAGCAAGGACAAGACAGCCTGAACCGCCTAAAAGTGGAGTACAACGAACTGGAGCACCTTGCCCGACAGATTAACCAGGCGTGGGCCACCATCCCCTTCACCGACCGACAGGAAGCAAAGAGGCTAATCGAAGAATATTAAGGACAGCAGATAGTAAAAGACCGCCACCCAACAAAGGTGACGGCCTTTTTATTTTGGCCCACTCAATGGTGCTATTATAGCATTGCTAGGCAACCGACCGGGCTTGTCAGATTGATATAATTAAGGACGTGGTGGCGGATGCTGGGGATGGGCCCTAATCTGGGGTGTTGATTGAACAACTCAAAGTTGAGCAGTTCACCGAAGGGCGCAGAATTGCGCTTTCCCCTTCCCGGATTGCCATTCAGAGCGAATTTAAACCGCCCTAAGTGGTGAAGTGGCTGGGGGATGGATCCAAAAGTGGACTGATCACACCAACCTGTTATTGATGCAGGCGACAGCAGACACCGACAAGGGCCACCATCCCCGCAGAAAGGCCAGCAAAACCTGACAAAACCTGACATTAAACGGCGTAGGAATGGAGCTAGCAGTCATTAAGGTGGCACACCGACACCACCAGGCGCCGGCCAACTACCTCAGAAAACCTGAGATGAAACGGCGCTACAAAAGGAAATGGAGGCGATAGAGTGCAATTCAAGGTGAAGGACTTCTTAACTCAATATTTCTTAACCAAGTATTGTCTAGGCTATCAGCGATTAGACTTGATCAACCGTGTTTACAAAGGTCATCGGGATAAGGCCACTAAAGAGGATCGCATCTTGTTGGCCCTATACGATGAAACAGTGGCCGGACTTGACCAGTTGCCAGAGGTGGAGCGGACTATACTCACCAGGCAATATATCGAAGGTGAGTACCAACCGACCATAAGGGACGAGCTGGGATTGAAGGCATCGGCTTACTACCGGCGACAGATCAAGGCAAGGCGACACCTAGCGGATGCATTGAATAAAGCTCCCACCTTTCAGCGCCTGGAGATTAGTTTCACGCCCCAAGCACACGGACACCGACCAGACCCCAACCAATCCATGATCGGATCGGTTGCCACCATCAAAGGAAGCCAACGACAGCAGACCGACCAGGAAGCCGGCAAATAGCGAGCCATAAGGTTTTTTAGATGGTGATCCATCAAGCAGTTAAAACGGCTTAAAACGGACGAGAGAGGCAAATAAAAGAGGGTGACTAATTAACCCCCCCGCCCCATCGTCAAGAACGGAAGAGCGCACACATTGCCGTTGTTTTAAACGGAAACGTTATTTTCCAAATTTTGACGAGGGGGCCAGACCGTTCGCAGTCCCTAACAACATATATTTTCGATAAAGTGGAGAACGTGGCAAATCGTCCCGGTTTAGGACGATTAACAGCTCCCTAGCCCCATCAAGTGATCGCCTGGTGGCGGATGCTGGAGTAATTAGCCTAAGAGCCAAACACTGACCCTTATTTCTTGGAGTAGGTCACGACCACACTATCGAAGTTGACCAAATAAAAAAGAGCTATCTATATCAGATAGCCCACATTGCGCCCTTCCCTTATTTCACAAACTTTTCTTCCTGGATTTTGACCCCAATTTGACCCCAATTTGGGGTTAAAACTATGTTTACTAATGTTTAATAAGAAACAGAAACGCCGTCATATCAAGGTTTTAAACGCCCCTGAAAATGACGACGAATTAAAAAAGTGCCAACTAGAGGAGTCGAACCTCCGACCTTCTCTTTACGAGGGAGATGCTCTACCAGCTGAGCTAAGTTGGCAAAAAAGATGGCGCTGATGCTGATTCGCACCAACACCATCTGAAGAACTCCGGATGCCAGACTCGAACTGGCGACAGCCTGATTAACAGTCAGGTGCTCTACCGACTGAGCTAATCCGGAATAACGCGTGGCAACGTCCTATCCTCGCAGGGGGCGATCCCCCAACTACTTTTGGCGTGCTGAAGCTTAACTTCTGTGTTCGGCATGGGAACAGGTGTATCCTTCAGGCCATCATCACCACACTTTGAAAGCTTGTGCTTTCAAAACTAAACAATATCTTTTCTTATCAAGAATCCTCACACCTGACTTGGTTAAGTCCTCGACCGATTAGTAATGGTCCGCTCCATGCGTCACCGCACTTCCACTTCCATCCTATCTACCACATCATCTCTGTGGGGTCTTACTTCCAAAGGAATGGGAAATCTCATCTTGAGGCGAGTTTCACACTTAGATGCTTTCAGCGTTTATCTCATCCATACATAGCTACCCAGCGATGCTCCTGGCGGAACAACTGGTACACCAGCGGTATGTCCATCCCGGTCCTCTCGTACTAAGGACAGGTCCTCTCAAATTTCCTACGCCCGCGACGGATAGGGACCGAACTGTCTCACGACGTTCTGAACCCAGCTCGCGTACCGCTTTAATGGGCGAACAGCCCAACCCTTGGGACCGACTACAGCCCCAGGATGCGATGAGCCGACATCGAGGTGCCAAACCTCCCCGTCGATGTGGACTCTTGGGGGAGATAAGCCTGTTATCCCCAGGGTAGCTTTTATCCGTTGAGCGATGGCCCTTCCATGCGGAACCACCGGATCACTAAGCCCGACTTTCGTCCCTGCTCGACCTGTCTGTCTCGCAGTCAAGCTCGCTTGTGCCTTTACACTCTGCGAATGATTTCCAACCATTCTGAGCGAACCTTTGGGCGCCTCCGTTACCTTTTGGGAGGCGACCGCCCCAGTCAAACTGCCCACCTGACACTGTCTCCCACCACGATCAGTGGTGCGGGTTAGAGTGGTCATAATACAAGGGTAGTATCCCACCAATGCCTCCACCGAAACTAGCGTCCCGGTTTCTACGGCTCCTACCTATCCTGTACAAGTAGTACAAACACTCAATATCAAGCTACAGTAAAGCTCCATGGGGTCTTTCCGTCCTGTCGCGGGTAGCCTGCATCTTCACAGGCAATTCAATTTCACCGAGTCTCTCGTTGAGACAGTGCCCAGATCGTTACGCCTTTCGTGCGGGTCGGAACTTACCCGACAAGGAATTTCGCTACCTTAGGACCGTTATAGTTACGGCCGCCGTTTACTGGGGCTTCAATTCAGGGCTTCGCCGAAGCTAACTCTTCCTTTTAACCTTCCAGCACCGGGCAGGCGTCAGCCCCTATACTTCATCTTACGATTTTGCAGAAACCTGTGTTTTTGATAAACAGTCGCCTGGGCCTTTTCACTGCGGCTGGTCTTGCGACCAGCACCCCTTCTCCCGAAGTTACGGGGTCATTTTGCCGAGTTCCTTAACGAGAGTTCACTCGCTCACCTTAGGATTCTCTCCTCGACTACCTGTGTCGGTTTGCGGTACGGGCAGTTAAATACTCACTAGAAGCTTTTCTCGGCAGTGTGACATCGGCAACTTCGCTACTTTAATTTCGCTCCCCATCACAGCTTGTCAACCCGGCTTAAAGCATTTGACTCTAAACCTGACTTACTGCTTGGCCAGACACTTCCAATCGTCTGGTTTGCTTAGCCTCCTGCGTCCCTCCATCATTCAAACGCATTTAACTGGTACAGGAATCTCAACCTGTTATCCATCGACTACGCCTCTCGGCCTCGCCTTAGGTCCCGACTTACCCTGGGAGGACGAGCCTTCCCCAGGAAACCTTAGTCATTCGGTGGACAGGATTCTCACCTGTCTTTCGCTACTCATACCGGCATTCTCACTTCTAAGCGCTCCACTAGTCCTCACGGTCTAACTTCGTCGCCCTTAGAACGCTCTCCTATCACGTGCACGTAGGACACATCCACAGTTTCGGTAATATGCTTAGCCCCGGTACATTTTCGGCGCAGAATCACTCGACTAGTGAGCTATTACGCACTCTTTAAATGATGGCTGCTTCTGAGCCAACATCCTAGTTGTCTATGCAACTCCACATCCTTTTCCACTTAGCATATATTTAGGGACCTTAACTGGTGATCTGGGCTGTTCCCCTTTCGACGGTGGATCTTATCACTCATCGTCTGACTCCCGGACATAAATCATTGGCATTCGGAGTTTATCTGAAGTCGGTAACCCATGACGGGCCCCTCGTCCAAACAGTGCTCTACCTCCAAGATTCTCGATTCCGAGGCTCCCCCTAAAGAGATTTCGGAGAGAACCAGCTATCTCCAAGTTCGTTTGGAATTTCACCGCTACCCACACCTCATCCCAGCCTTTTTCAACAGACACGGGTTCGGGCCTCCAGTGCGTTTTACCGCACCTTCACCCTGGACATGGGTAGGTCACCTGGTTTCGGGTACATAACTACGTACTTCATACGCCCATTTCAGACTCGCTTTCGCTGCGGCTCCGGTTTTTCCACCTTAACCTTGCACGTAATCATGACTCGCCGGTTCATTCTGCAAGAGGCACGCCGTCACCCATTAACGGGCTCCGACAGCTTGTAGGCACATGGTTTCAGGAACTATTTCACTCCCCTCCCGGGGTGCTTTTCACCTTTCCCTCACGGTACTGGTTCACTATCGGTCACTAGGGAGTATTTAGCCTTGCGAGATGGTCCTCGCGGATTCCGACGGGGTTTCACGTGTCCCGCCGTACTCAGGATCCTGAACGGAGAGAACCAGGTTTCGTCTACTGGACTATCACCATCTCTGGTGTGGCTTCCCAGCCACTTCGACTACCTGATTCTTTGGTAACTCCAAAGTTCAGTCCTACAACCCCACTGAGCAAGCTCAGTGGTTTGGGCTCTTCCCGTTTCGCTCGCCGCTACTCAGGGAATCGAATTTTCTTTCTCTTCCTGCAGCTACTAAGATGTTTCAGTTCACTGCGTCTACCTCTTGGCAGCTATGAATTCACTGCTCAAGTAATCATCGACTAAGATGATTGGGTTTCCCCATTCGGAAATCTCCGGATCAAAGCGTACTTACCGCTCCCCGAAGCATATCGGTGTTAGTCCCGTCCTTCATCGGCTCCTAGTACCAAGGCATTCACCATGCGCCCTTCATAACTTAACCTTACTGATCGTAGATCAGTCAAGTTAGTTGAGTATGCGATTATAATTCGTTAAAAACTCAAATAACGCGGTGTTCTCGGTTTTCTTGATTTTATTAGAAATTGATATTATTTAGTTTTCAAAGTACAAGCTGAGAAGTAAACCTCTCAAAACTGAACACTGTTTCGACAATGTGTAGGTTTCCGATTAATTCCTTAGAAAGGAGGTGATCCAGCCGCAGGTTCTCCTACGGCTACCTTGTTACGACTTCACCCTAATCATCTGTCCCACCTTAGGCGGCTGGCTCCTAAAAGGTTACCCCACCGACTTTGGGTGTTACAAACTCTCATGGTGTGACGGGCGGTGTGTACAAGGCCCGGGAACGTATTCACCGCGGCATGCTGATCCGCGATTACTAGCGATTCCGACTTCGTGCAGGCGAGTTGCAGCCTGCAGTCCGAACTGAGAACGGTTTTAAGAGATTTGCTTGCCCTCGCGAGTTCGCGACTCGTTGTACCGTCCATTGTAGCACGTGTGTAGCCCAGGTCATAAGGGGCATGATGATCTGACGTCGTCCCCACCTTCCTCCGGTTTGTCACCGGCAGTCTCACTAGAGTGCCCAACTTAATGCTGGCAACTAGTAACAAGGGTTGCGCTCGTTGCGGGACTTAACCCAACATCTCACGACACGAGCTGACGACGACCATGCACCACCTGTCATTGCGTTCCCGAAGGAAACGCCCTATCTCTAGGGTTGGCGCAAGATGTCAAGACCTGGTAAGGTTCTTCGCGTAGCTTCGAATTAAACCACATGCTCCACCGCTTGTGCGGGCCCCCGTCAATTCCTTTGAGTTTCAACCTTGCGGTCGTACTCCCCAGGCGGAGTGCTTAATGCGTTAGCTCCGGCACTGAAGGGCGGAAACCCTCCAACACCTAGCACTCATCGTTTACGGCATGGACTACCAGGGTATCTAATCCTGTTCGCTACCCATGCTTTCGAGTCTCAGCGTCAGTTGCAGACCAGGTAGCCGCCTTCGCCACTGGTGTTCTTCCATATATCTACGCATTCCACCGCTACACATGGAGTTCCACTCTCCTCTTCTGCACTCAAGTTCAACAGTTTCTGATGCAATTCTCCGGTTGAGCCGAAGGCTTTCACATCAGACTTATTGAACCGCCTGCACTCGCTTTACGCCCAATAAATCCGGATAACGCTTGCCACCTACGTATTACCGCGGCTGCTGGCACGTAGTTAGCCGTGACTTTCTGGTTAAATACCGTCAACGTATGAACAGTTACTCTCATACGTGTTCTTCTTTAACAACAGAGCTTTACGAGCCGAAACCCTTCTTCACTCACGCGGTGTTGCTCCATCAGGCTTGCGCCCATTGTGGAAGATTCCCTACTGCTGCCTCCCGTAGGAGTATGGGCCGTGTCTCAGTCCCATTGTGGCCGATCAGTCTCTCAACTCGGCTATGCATCATCGCCTTGGTAGGCCGTTACCCCACCAACAAGCTAATGCACCGCAGGTCCATCCAGAAGTGATAGCGAGAAGCCATCTTTTAAGCGTTGTTCATGCGAACAACGCTGTTATGCGGTATTAGCATCTGTTTCCAAATGTTGTCCCCCGCTTCTGGGCAGGTTACCTACGTGTTACTCACCCGTCCGCCACTCGTTGGCGACCAAAATCAATCAGGTGCAAGCACCATCAATCAATTGGGCCAACGCGTTCGACTTGCATGTATTAGGCACACCGCCGGCGTTCATCCTGAGCCAGGATCAAACTCTCATATAAAATAAGAAGCTTGAATAGCTCTTTTTAATAAATTAAGCGAATTGACTTCGCAAATGTTTTTGCCTCGATCATTAAGATCAAGGACCCTACACATTTGATTCGTCGAAACATTATTCAGTTTTCAAAGGTCTACCGCCAACCAGCTTAGCCAGCCGGCTTAAATATTTTATCATAAGTGCTAATGTGTTGTCAAGATATTTTTTAAATTCTTTTTTTAACTCATTGGCACCGCTGATTTAACAGCTTAATCAATATATCATATCAGACAATTAACTGTCAACACTGTTTTTTGAAGGATTTTACAAGGTTAACTTCATGTCGTCCTTGCTTATCACAACGATTAAATACTATACCAGTGACTTTTTAAATCGTCAACGCTTTTTGGCAAAAAAGTTAAAAACGTTGGCGAAAATCTTCTAGACAGTCATAGACCTCAATGGCCGCCAAGTCGAGTTGATCGAACACCATCACGTCACCTGGTTCAATTCGCTTAACGACAAACTCCCCGCTCTCCTGATTGAAGAGGACGTCGCACACCGCAATCCCATACCGTTCGAAGGTCCGAACCTGCAAGGGCCCCGCCCCGTCCACCACCATCGCCTCCAAGCGTTTGATGATCCGACGTAGATTCGAATTAACCATTGTCTTCCCTCCTTGTTATCTTATCTATTTTACCCTTCTAACTACTTAAAGGCAAAACGGGGCGGTAGCGCTAGCCTAAACCACTACCTTACCCCGGTTAATTAACCAGCTAAGGGCGCCGAACTTAGCTCGCTTTCCCCAAGGCGTTGGCGCCAGGTGCTAGCACCTGGCGCCGCCTAAAACAATCTCATCAACAGGATTTGACAAAGGGCCGATATAAATAAGACCCCCACAGCCGGCCAGCGACTATGGGGGTCTAAGTTAATCTGTTTTACTAAGGGGAGACGGTTCCCCTTACTTTTCAACGGCTACTTAACGGCGCCGCTCAGTTAATCATTCATAGGGCTTCACCGGATCGGGCTTTAAGACGAGGGCCACCATCCCGGCAAACATGCCGAAGTAGTAGGTGAGAATCCGCCACAAGAGCATGGCCAAGACTAGCTTAGCGTTGGAGGTAATGAAGCTGGCAAAGAGGACGGTAAAGGAATACTCGGCCCCCCCAGTCCCCCCGGGAATCGGGAAGAGCGAGGTAATCATAAAGATCAAGACGTTTAAGGAAACGATCATCACCACGTTAAGGTTTTGCACCCCCAGCGCCAAGAGAATGAAGTAGGGAATTAGGTAGTAAAAGGCCAACTGGACTAAGGTCACCACCGAGACCTTAGCGAGCTTGCCGTACTCCTGACGCATCTTCAAGCTCTCCTGGTAAAAGGAGTCAATCCGCTCGTCTAAGACCCGCTGCCAGTTCTGGTAACGGTTCTCTTTAACAAACCAACGCACCGGCCTTAATAAGAGGTTGGTGGCCCGCTTGGTAAAGGAGTGCCAGTACATGACTAAGAGCAAGGCGACGATCACGCTCAGGTGAATGACAAAGCCAAAGACCACCAGCAAGGACAGGGCCTGGAGCTTGGTGGCAATGTAGTGAAAGCCAATCAGCATGCTGATAATGAAGTTAATTACGATCATCCCCTGAAAGACGACGAACTTCATCAAGAGGACCGAGCTGGCCCGGCCGCCATCGACCCCAGCCTGGAGCATCGCCACTAGTTGGGCGGGTTGGCCCCCGGTGGAAAAGGGAGTAATCCCGTTGAAGAGTTGTTCGACCAGCGGCACCCGCATGGTGTTTTTCCAGCTAAAGTCCGGGTAACGGTCGGCCATGAAGAGCTTGGTAACGACCCCTTCCAGCCCCAGGTAAAGGCAAATACATAAGACGGCCACGCTAAACCAGCCCCAGTTGAGGTTGGCGAGGTCAATGCTTAACTGATGTAAATCGGTGTTGCGCAACGAAAAGGCGAAGATGCCGGCACCGGCAACGAGCATCAAGATCAAAACGACCCAGTTTTTTCGCGACATCCTATTCCCTCCCCGTTTGCGTTCGATAAAAGTGGTACCACTCATTAGCTAGGTGGTCCTTGGAGTAGCGTTGGGCGGCCGTTAGTGACTTTTGCTTTAGGTCAGCTAGGGCGACCGGATCCTGGGCAATCCGCACTAGTTCTGCTTGCATTTGGTCGACGTCTTTAGCCGGTTGGTAGTAGCCGCCGATGATTGAGTGGTACAAATCGAGGTCGCGCAACATGACCGGGGTCCCACACGAAAAGGCTTCAAGTACCGACATCGGGAAGAGCTCGTTATAGGAAGGCAATAAAAATAGGTCGGCGATGTTGTTTAACTCGGCAATCTGGTCGCGGGTAACGATCCCCGGGAACAAGAGGTTGGCCGGCGGGTTAGCGACAACCTTCTTGAGCTCTTGGTAGCCATCGGTGATCCGGCCAAAGGAAAAGCCCCCGGCCCAGATGAATTGAAAGTGGGGGTTTTGTTTGGCTAGTTTGATGAAATCAAAGACGCCCTTCCGTTCTTGGATTTGACCGCTACCGACGACCGTGAAGCGCTCGGGATCCAGTTTCCACCGCCAGTACAGTTCCCACCGCTTGGCCGCCGAGACCGGGTAAAAGCGCTGGTCATCGACGAAATTGGGGATGTAGGTCACCCGTTCTTGTGGGATCCCGTAGGCCACCAGCTTGGGGATAAAGGTCGGGTTAACCACGACCAGGTGATCCATCCGCTTGTAAAAGGCAATCAGGTAACGATAAAAAAGCCCCCGAAACGGTTGGGGGATCTTCAGGCTGCCTTCCAT
>SKEH01000732.1_pt1 | contig 17518 bp, 15 predicted proteins | sample 4826571 | NCBI WGS metagenome assembly SKEH01 (sample SAMN11008814, study PRJNA524170) | human gut metagenome | biome: Human fecal sample; material: Feces; isolation source: fecal sample from pouch patient p29 | host: Homo sapiens | place: Israel: Tel-Aviv | collected 2016-09-14 | reverse complement strand
TTACCGGTATTAAAGGAAGTCGGTGTGGTTGACTCTGGTGGTCAGGGGCTGGTAACGGTGCTGCACGGCTTTTTAGAGGCTTTGACTGGCCAAGTAGTCGAAGACACCCTGCCGGATGCCGCCACCCTAGATGAAATGGTTAACGTTAACCACCGTCAGAGTGCACAAGGGAAGCTCAACCCCGAAGACATCAAGTATGGTTACTGCACCCAGATGATGGTGCGGATTGGCCGTGGTAAGACGGTTACCAAGAAGTTTGATTACGACACCTTCTACAACTACTTAGCCGACCTAGGTGATTCACTCCTGGTAATTAATGACGACGAAATCGTCAAGGTTCACGTCCACACCGAGCAACCGGATAAGGTTTTAGGCTGGGGACTTCAGTTTGGGGACCTGCAAACGATCAAGATCGATAACATGCGTTGGCAACAAGAATCGATCATGGAACACGATCAAGAGCCCGCACAGCAGTCGGCACCGGCTGCCAAGCCGGCCGACCAACCGCAATTTGAAACGGCGGTGATCGCGGTGGTCTCTGGTAACGGGATCCAAGAACTGTTCAAGTCCCTCGGGGTGACCCACGTGATCAGCGGTGGGCAAACCATGAACCCAAGTATCGAAGACTTGGTTAAGGCCGTTAATGAATCAGGGGCTAAACAGGCCATCATCTTGCCAAATAACGGTAATATCTTCATGGCCGCCGATCAAGCTGCCCAGGTGGCTAACATTCCAACCAAGGTTGTGCATGCCAAGACGATTGCCCAGGGGATGAGTTCCTTACTTGAATACAACCCAGAGGCCACCTTGGAAGCTAACCAAACGGCGATGGAAGCGAACTTAGCTAACGTGAAGTCCGGGGAAGTCACCGTGGCCGTTCGCGACACGACGATCGAAGGCCAAACGATCAAGGAAGGCGACTACATGGGGATCGTTGACGGCAAGATCACCAACACGGCGCCGGAAATTGAAGACGCCGCCGCCCAAATGGTGGTTGGCATGTTAGATGAGGACAGTGAAATTGTCACCATTCTTTACGGTCAGGATGGAACCAAGGAAGCCGCTGAACGGATTTCCAAGGCGATCAAAGACGTCGATGACGAAGTCGAAGTACAAATTTACGAAGGGGATCAGCCAGTTTACCCATACCTGATCTCAGTTGAATAGCTAACCGCAAAAGCGGGGTGGTCCACGCGGCAACCCCGCTTCTGGTGTTTAAGGGGGTGCAATCGTGCGGTCGCTACAGGATTCAGTTGGTCAATTGAAGGGTGTAGGGCCCAAGACGGTGGAGAACCTAGCCACGCTAGGGATCAAAACGGTGGGGGATTTGTTAACCCACTACCCGTCACGCTACGATGACTTTGCCCCCACTGATTTAACCGTGGCTAAGGACAAGCAAAAGGTAACCGTTAAGGGGACGGTGGTTTCTGAGCCGCTGATGTCACGGTACGGCTACCGGCGCTCCAGGATGTCCTTTCGTTTGGTGGTTGGGCAAGCCGGGGTGGTCAACGTGGTGTACTTCAACCAACCTTACTTAAAGCAACAAGTTGAGCCCAACCACGACGTCACGGTACTGGGGACCTGGGACGCCCCCCGCCAGCAAATTCTGGGCACCAAATTAGTCGCTGCCGACAGTAAGGCCGAGGCAGTCGGGGCAACCTACCCGGCCAATAAGCACGTTCGCCAGGCTACCCTACGGAAACTGATCCGGCAAGCCTTTGATCAGTACCAAAACGTGATCGCGACCCTCCTGCCAATTAGCCTGCGTCAACGCTACCAGCTGATGGAACGGCGCGAGATGATCAAGCAGATGCACTTCCCCACCGACACCACGATGGCTGAAGCCGCCAAACGAACGGCCGCCTTTGAGGAATTTTTCCTATTTGAGTTGCGCTTGCAAGCGATCCGACGGGCGAACCGCAAGGAAGAGGGGCTCCAGATCCTCTATAATAACGCGGAATTACGGGACTTTATCAAAACGATCCCCTTTGAGTTGACGGCGGCCCAAAAGCGGGTGGTCAATGAAATCTGCCGCGACTTGCGGGCCCCTTACCAAATGAACCGGCTTTTGCAAGGGGACGTCGGGTCCGGGAAAACGATTGTAGCGGCGATTGCGGTCATGGCGGCCGTCCTGGCCGGCTACCAGGTGGCCCTGATGGCCCCCACCGAAATCCTGGCCGCCCAGCACGCCGAAAAGTTGGCGAAGGTCTTTTCCGGTACCCACGTTGAGGTCGCTCTGTTGACCGGGGCTTTAACCGCTAAGCAACATGACCAACTGGCCAAGGCCATCAAGGCCGGTGACGTCAATTTGATCGTCGGCACCCACGCCCTGATTCAAAACGGGGTTGATTACGCCAACCTCGGTTTGGTAATCATTGACGAACAGCACCGCTTTGGGGTCAACCAACGCCAGCAGTTGCGTGAAAAAGGGGAGCACCCCGACGTCTTAGCGATGACGGCGACGCCAATCCCGCGGACCCTAGCCATTACGGCCTACGGGGAAATGGACGTCTCGGTGATCGACGAATTACCGGCCGGGCGCCAACCGATTAAAACCACTTGGCTCAAGGGAAACCAGGGGCAAAGTGCCCTGGACTTTTTGGATCAGCAACTAAGGGCCGGCGCCCAAGCCTATGTTGTGTCGCCCTTAATTGAAGAATCGGAAAACTTGGACGTCAAAAACGCTACCGACCTCTACGCTAGGTTTAAGGAACACTTTGGCCCCACCTACCAAGTGGGGCTCTTGCACGGCCGGATGAATAACGACGAAAAAGCGGTGGTCATGAAGGACTTTCAAGCGGGCAAGGTGCAAGTGATGGTCGCCACTACGGTGATCGAAGTCGGGGTCGACAACCCCAACGCCACCGTGATGTTGATTTACGACGCCGACCGCTTTGGCCTGGCCCAGCTCCACCAGTTACGGGGACGGGTCGGCCGGGGCAAGCGGCAATCCTACTGCTTATTAGTGGCCGACCCTAAAACCGACGAGGGGAAGGCGCGGATGGAAACGATGGTCGCCACCACTGATGGCTTTGAAGTGGCCCAAAAGGACCTCGAGTTGCGCGGGGCCGGGGACGTACTGGGGGACCGCCAGTCCGGGATGCCCGATTTTAAGGTGGGTGACCCGGTGGGCGACCTCAAGATGCTTCAAATCGCTCGGGCAGACGCCGGCAACCTCCTGGCTACCCCGGGATGGGATCAAAAGGATGAAAACCAGCCACTGGTGTTGTACTTACAGCGTCACCAGTTAGAAACACACTTTGATTAGGAGAGAAGAGTTATGAAGATTGCAGTTGATGCCATGGGCGGAGACAACGCCCCAGCCGTTGTAGTGGAAGGGGTGGAACGGGCCCGGGACCGTTTTAAAGACATTGAATTCGACCTGTTCGGGGATCCCCAGCAGGTTCGGCCCCTCATTAAGGACGCCACCCGGATTAATTTGATCGAAACGACGGAAATGATTGAGATGGGTGAAGAACCGGTGCGGGCCATCCGCAAGAAAAAGGATTCTTCGATCGTCCGGGCGGCCGTCGCCGTTAAGGAAGGCCAAGCCGACGCCTTCTTTTCGGCCGGCAACACCGGGGCCATTTTAGCGGCCGGGTTATTCATCGTTGGCCGAATCAAGGGAATCGACCGGCCGGGGTTGACTTCGATCCTGCCAATTGCCAAACCAGGCAGTGGGGCAAAGAACTTTGTTTACCTCGATTCCGGTGCCAACGCCGAAAGTAAGGAAAAAAACTTGCTCCAGTTTGCCCAACTGGGGCGCTTTTACGCCGAAAACGTCTTAGGGGTCAACAACCCGCGGATTGCCCTGTTGAATAACGGGACCGAAGAAGATAAGGGGGACCGCCTCCACAAGGAAGTTCACCAACAACTTAAGGCCCAAGGGGATCTAAACTTCGTGGGCAACGTGGAAGCGAGCGCCCTCTTGGCTGGGGAAGCCGACGTAATTGTCTCAGATGGGTGGACGGCCAATGCCGCTTTGAAGGCTACCGAAGGGACCGCCAAGATGATGTTGACCTTAATTAAAAACGGGATCGAAAACGGTGGGCTGCGGACCAAGCTGGGCTACCTGTTCTTAAAGCCGGTTTTCAAAAAGATTGCCAAGTTGATGGGGACGTCAACCTATGGGGGCGCCGTCTTATTGGGGCTCAAAGCGCCGGTAGTTAAGACCCACGGTTCGGCTGATGCCTTAGCGGTTGAAAACACGATCGCCCAAATCCATACGATGATCGAAAGCAAGGTAATCGAAAAAACGGTCTCCTACTTTGGTCAGGTCCAATCTGAGGAAAACATAGACAAGCCAAGCAAAAACTAATAGAATAAGGTAGTTAGTTTAGATAAAAGAGGTATTGAAAGAATGGATAAGAAGGAAATCTTTGATACGGTCTCGTCAATCGTGGCCGACCACTTTGATGTCGATCGGGCCAAGATCACCGATGATCTGAATTTGAAGACCGACCTGAACGCGGATTCCATTGACTTTGTGGAGTTTGTTCTCGAGGTCGAAGACACCTTCGGCGCGGAAATTGAGGACAGTGAAGCTGAAAAACTCAGTACCATTGGTGAAGTGGTTGATTACATCGCCGCCCACCAAAAGGACTAACGCTGGTACGCTAAAAAAGGGGGTCGCGAAAACATATCGCGGCCTTTTTTTGCAAAACGGACCAAATAGATGGGTATTCGGTCTGTGATAAGGGGTCGTGGGCTCACGACCCCCTATCAGAGGCCCGATCAGAAAGGACGGACACGATGATTACACAATTGCAGGATTACCTAGCCAAAACCTACGGGATTCACTTTAATAACCCGGCGCTGTTGGCCGAAGCCTTTACCCAGGCCTCATACGTCAACGAGCACCCGCACGAGAACCTAAAGTACTACGAACGAATTGAATTTTTGGGGGACGCGGTGTTACAGCTCTTCGTCTCCGAATACATCTACCGCCGCTATCCGGAACTGCCCCAGGGGAAATTAACCCGGCTGCGGGCCGCCATGGTTTGCGAGGACTCCTTTTCTAAGTTTGCCAAGGAGTGCCACTTTGATCAGTACATCCGCCTGGGTAAGGGGGAGGAAATGGCCGGGGCGCGCAACCGGGCTAGCCTTCTGTGCGATATTTTCGAATCCTTTATTGGGGCCCTGTACCTAGACCAGGGACGCCAAGCGGTCGAACAGTTTATTCAAACCGTTATCTTCCCTAAGCTTGACCTGGGGTGGTTCGATCATGCCGTCGATGCCAAGACCAGCCTGCAGGAATTCCTGCAAAGAAACGGTGACGTGGCAATCGAATACGACCTCCTAAGCGAAGGGGGAACGGAAAACGACCCGGTCTTTGAAGTGGAAGTAACCGTTGACGGTAAAAAGGTTGCCACCGGCCAGGGAAGTTCCAAGAAGCACGCGGAAATGGACGCTGCTAAACACGCCTTAGAAAAACTACGAATGGACAAGTAGGTGTTGATCACTCATGCGACTACTTTCACTAGAAATTGAAGGTTTTAAATCCTTTGCCGACAAGACCGTTATCGATTTTCGACCGGGGATGACCGGAATCATTGGGCCCAACGGGAGCGGGAAGAGTAACATTATTGAAGCCATCCGCTGGGTGATGGGAGAGCAGTCCGCCAAGACCCTGCGGGGGGATAAGATGGCCGACGTGATTTTCAACGGGGCGGCCGACCGCAAGCCCTTAAACCGGGCGCAGGTTAAGATCACCCTCGATAACAGCGACCACTACTTGGATTCCGAGTTTACCGAATTAACGGTGACCCGCCGGCTGTACCGGAACGGTGATTCCGAGTACCTAGTCAACGACCGGCCGGTACGGCTCAAAGACATCGTCGACCTCTTCATTGATTCAGGGATTGGGCGCGAGTCCTTTTCAATCATCTCCCAGGGGCGGGTAGCCGCCATTTTCAACGGGAAGCCAACCGACCGGCGGGAAGTGATCGAAACGGTAGCCGGCGTTGCCAAGTATAAGCAAAACAAACGGGCCGCCGAAAAACGGCTAGTTACCACCACTGATAACCTTAACCGGGTCAACGATATCATTGCCGAAATCAACGGGCGCTTGGCCCCGTTAGCCGAGGAAAGCGCCCTGGCCGAGGAGTACCTAGAGCAAAAGGGACGCCTGGACCGCCTGGATCGCACCCAAACGGTCCGCCAAACCAGGGCTAACCAAGCCCGGCTAAGCCAGGTTAACGAAAGGGTCGTCAAGGGCCGAGAGCTAACTAAGCAATACGATCAGGACGCCAACACCGCTAGTCAGCGCCAGGCGCAGCTAGAGGGACAACGGCGCCAATTACTGGCGACGCGCGATGAGCACCAGGCTAAGTTGCTAGAGGCGACCCAGGTGATCGCTAAACTCGAAAATCAACAGTCGCTCTCCTCGGTTCGCAAGGAACAGCGCCAGGCCGAACAGGACCGGTTGACCAAGCGGCAAAGCGACCTGACGGAACAACAACGGGCGCTGACGGACCAAATAACGGCGGTTAATGGCGAACTGACTAAGCGTAAGGAAGCCATCAAGGACCACCAGGCTCAGCTGCGTCAATTAAAGACGATGAGCGCCGAAGAGCGGGCCGCCCAGCTAGAGGAGACGATTGAAAACCTGCGCAACAAGCAAGTCGACTTGATGCAGGAACAAACGACGATTCAAAACAACCAACTCTTCTTAAAGCGGGATCACCAGCGTAACCAGAGCCAACAAGAAGCCGGGGCCGCCGCCCTCAGTGAAGCCAAGCGGAAGTTGGCCGAGCTAACGAAAGCGGCTAACCAACAGGCCACCGTTGCCCAAACGGCTGAGCAAACGGCCCAAGAGTTGGTACAGCGCTATAACCAGGAGCAGGCCAGCCAAGCCAAACTCCAGCAGGAATACGAACAGACTTCCCGCCGGTGGTACCAAGCCCTGGGGGACGTTTCTTCCGCCGAGGGACGGATTAAAAGTTACCAATCAATGGCGGCCGATTACACCGGATACTACCACGGGGTTCAACAGGTGTTGCGTAAGCGCCAGGCCTACCCGGGCCTTTTCGGCGCCGTTAGCGAACTCCTGGAGGTGCCAAGTCAATATACGACGGCGATTGAAACCGTCCTGGGTGGGCAACTACAACAGTTAGTCGTTGACAGCCAGGCGACCGGGAAGCGGATCATTCAGGATTTGATCCAAAGCCGGGGCGGGCGGGTAACGATCCTGCCACTGGATAACCTACGTGGCGGTTTTGCCCCCCGCAACTTAGCCAAGTTAGTGACCATGCCAGGTTACGTGGGCCGGGCCGGGGAGCTGATAGCCTATGACGCTCGTTTTCAAGTCGTGGTCGACCAGCTCCTGGCCAGCACGGTGGTCGTTGACAACCTCGATCACGCTACTGAGATTGCCCGGGCCGGGCAGCACCAGGTTCGGGTGGTCACCTTAGACGGCCAACTGATCAACGCCTCTGGGGCCATGACCGGGGGGGCCAACCGTAACCAGCGGACGGGGCTACTTCGCCAACGCCAAGAGTTGGCCGAGCTAGAGCAAGCCGTTAAACAGGCTCAGGCCACCGCCAGTCAGTTGGAAGCACAGGTTCAGCGCCTCCAACGGGCGCGTCAGGCCAGCCAGGTCACCCGCGACAAGCTGGAACAAGAACTAGCACGGGCACGTAATGAGGCCGTGGAGCAGAGTAACCAGGCCCAGCGGCTTCAAGACCAGGTAACGGCCGCCGCCCAAACGGTTACGTCGCTGGAATACCAAACCAACCAACAAAGCAACCAGCAGGCTAACTACCAAAGCCGGGTTCAAGAGGCAGCTTGCGAGGCCGCCCGGGTTGAACAAGAGTTGGCCGAGGTTAAGGAGCGGACCAGCCGGGCGCAAGAACAGCTGACCGCCCTGCAATCTAACGCCGCTAGCCAAAACGAACAGGTTCACGAGCTCAGCCAGTGGCTGGCCGTTGAAAAGACCCGCTTGGAACAGGACCAGTCTCACCGAAGCGACCTACTCAAGCAACAAGCCGAGGTCCAAGCCGCCTTAGCGGAAACGCAAGGGGCGCTCGCGCAGTTATCTAAACAAGACCAAACGATGGACGCCGAACACGAGTCCAGCCAGGTGGCCTTAGAAGAATCCCGCGCCGCTCTCAAGGACCACCAAGCCGCCGTCGAAACCGTCACCGACCAGTTAGATCAAGTCGAAGCAGACTTGCGGCAGGCTAGCGAACGGGCCCAACGACTGCAGGACCTGCTCAAAGTGGCCTTAAGTGATCAAACCAGGCTGGCTGCCGAACAAGCTCAGCTGGAAACGACGATTGATCAGGGCTTAAACCGCCTGAGCGAACGCTACCAGATGACCTTGGACGCCGCTAGCCAGGACATGGCGGACCTAGCCGACGAAGAGCTAGCTCGTCAAATCAAGCTCTTGAACCGTGGAATCGCGGACCTGGGGGAGGTCAACACCTCTTCGATTGCCGAATACAAGCAGGTTAAGGAGCGCTACGACTTCTTGAGTGGCCAGCAAGCTGACTTGGTGGCCGCCAAAGAGCAGCTCGAACAAACGATGACCGAAATGGATCAACAAGTTGAGGCCCGCTTTATGAACACCTTCAAGCAAGTTTCGGCGGCCTTTAGTGAAACCTTCACCCAGATCTTTGACGGTGGCGAGGCCAAGTTGATCCTGACCGAACCAAGTCAGCCTCTGACGACCGGGGTTGACATTATGGCTCAGCCGCCTGGCAAGCGTAACCAGCGTCTATCCCTGTTATCAGGGGGGGAACGGGCCCTAACGGCGATCGCCCTTTTATTTGCGATCCTAAAGGTCCGGCCGGTGCCGTTTGCCATCCTAGACGAACCGGAAGCGGCCCTTGACGCGGTTAACGTTGATCGTTTTGCCCACTACCTCGATCGCTTCGGGGATCAGGGCCCGCAGTTCATTGTTATCACCCACCGTAAGGGAACCATGATGAACGCCGACGTCTTGTACGGGGTTACCATGCAAGAGTCCGGGGTTTCGCGGATGGTTTCCGTTGACGTCAACACCACCCTAGCACAGCACCAAGGATAGAAATGAGGGGATCACATGGGATTATTTGATATTTTTCGGCGCAAGAAGCGCGAGGAAGTCGACCAGGCACCGGTAGCAGAAGCCAGTTCGGCTACGACACTTGACCAGCCAGTATCAGAAAAAGAAGAGACGACCAGCGCGGCGCCGGTAGAGGAAGCGGGCGCAGAAACCGCGGCCCCCAAAGCTGACGACCAAGGGGAAGTGGCACCCGAAAAAGATGAAGCTGTTAGTGCTACACCAGAGCAAGCCGTTGAAGCTCCGGCGTCGGCGGAAGGGTCAGCCAGCGTCGCACCAGAGGAACCGGCAGAAGAAGTGGCCCCAACGGTGGTGGCTAGTGCGGTTGCGGAAGAACCGGCCGTCAGTGAGGAACCAGCGCCAAGTGATGCTAGTGACGTGGCTGAAGAAGGTAGTGACGATTCCGCGTCTGCATCCGTGGCCCCGGTAACGGCGGACTGGGTCAACCAGATCGCCAAACCGGAGCCCACTACCCCGGCTTCACCGACCGAGGTGATTGAGGCCCAAGAAGAACTTGAGCAACCCCAAAAAGAGGATCACGACCAAGCAGAAGACGAGCCGGCGCCACAAGGGGAACCAGCCGCAGAAGACGAAACGGAAAAGAAGTACGACCAGGGGCTGGAAAGTCACGCAACGGCTTCGGGGCGCGGTTAAACCGTTTCCTGGCGAACTTCCGCCACGTCGATGAAGACTTCTTCGATGACCTCGAAGACATGTTGATCGAATCCGACGTTGGTTACGAAATGGCGATGAAGCTCTCCGATTCCCTGCGCGAAGAGGTCCGGTTGCAAAACGCCAAGAACAAGCAAGACGTGTCCAACGTGATCATCGAAAAGATGGTCGACCTCTACGATGAAGCCGGGGCTGGGGAACAAACTACCCTGACGATGGCCGATCAGGGTCCAACCGTGATCATGTTCGTGGGGGTTAACGGGGCCGGAAAGACGACCACGATTGGGAAGATGGCCGCCCGCTTTAAGGGTCAGGGTAAGCGGGTGCTTTTAGCCGCTGCCGATACCTTCCGGGCCGGGGCTACCGAGCAGTTGGAAGTGTGGGCCCAACGCGACGGGGTTGACATCGTCACCGGGCCGGAAAATAGCGACCCGGCAGCGGTGGCCTTTGACGCCGTGACCAAGGCCAAAAAGGACAATTACGACGTCCTCTTTGTCGACACGGCCGGCCGGTTGCAAAACAAGGTCAACTTAATGAACGAGTTGGCCAAGATGAAGCGAATTTTAACCCGTGAAATTCCGGACGCCCCGCACGAAGTCCTGCTGGTTTTAGACGCCACCACCGGGCAAAACGCCCTGACCCAGGCTAAGTTATTCAAGGAAACGACCGACGTGACTGGGATTGTCTTAACTAAGCTCGACGGGACCGCCCGTGGGGGGATCGTCTTAGCCATCCGTAACGAATTACACCTACCGGTCAAGTTCGTCGGGTTGGGTGAAAAGGTGAGCGACTTAGAAGAATTCAACGCCCAAGACTTCGTTTACGGGCTCTTCAAGGGGCTCGTGACGGTCGATTAGCAAGGAGGATTTGGTAATGGAACTCGAAAGAAACGAGCGGATCAACGCCCTCTTCGCCTTTTACCAACCCTTGCTGACGGCCAAGCAAAACGACTACTTGCAGCTTTACTACGCCGACGATTACTCGCTGGGCGAAATTGCCACCGAGTTTTCGGTATCGCGCCAGGCCGTTTACGATAACATTAAGCGGACCGAAAAGATCTTGGAGGGCTACGAGCAAAAGTTACATCTGTACGCGGAGTTTGAAGCCCGCAACCAGCAGGCCGATCGGATCCGTGATTACGTTTTAAGCCACTACCCGACCGATCAGACCCTGAGGGATTTAATTGACGGGATGGAGAACCTGGAAGCGAAGTAAGTTTGGTGAGTAGAAAAGATTAGAACAGCGACCAGGTTAGGAGAAGGGTTTTCTCTCAACCTGGTTTTGTTTTTGTGAATTTTCCGCCCCCTTGTTTAGATGGAGAAAACGGGGCGGGTGTAGTAAAATTAGAAATGGTTTTGGCAAAGTTGCCACACGAATTTGAAATTATTAGGGGAGAAACACATGGCATTTGAAGGTTTAACGGAACGCCTGCAAAAGGCAATGGAAAAACTGCGGCGTAAGCCCAAGGTGACCGAAGCCGATTTACGCGAAACGATGCGTGAAATCCGGCTCGCCCTGCTGGAAGCCGACGTTAACTTTAAGGTCGTTAAAGACTTCGTCAAGACGGTGCGCGAAAAGGCTGCCGGCGCGGAGGTTTTAAAGGGCTTAAATCCGGCTCAGCAAATCGTCAAGATCGTTAACGATGAACTGACCGAAATGATGGGTGAAACGGCAACGCCCCTCAATAAATCCGCCCACATCCCGACCGTCATCATGATGGTCGGGCTGCAAGGGGCCGGGAAGACGACGACGGCCGGTAAGTTGGCCAAGCGCCTTAAAAAAGAAGAAAACGCCCGCCCACTCTTCATTGCGGCCGACGTTTACCGGCCAGCCGCCATTACCCAGTTGCAACAAGTGGCCGCTAGCATTGACGTGCCGGTCTTTGAAATGGGGACCGACGTCGATCCGGTCGAAATCGTGCGCCAGGGGATGGAAGTCGCTAAGGAAAAGCACAACGACTACGTGATCATCGATACGGCCGGGCGCCTGCAAATCGATGAACAACTGATGGAAGAACTGGCTAAGATCAAGGAACTCGCTAAGCCAGACGAAATCCTCCTGGTGGTCGACGCCATGACCGGGCAAAACTCCGTCAATACTGCCCAAGGGTTTGACGACCAGTTAGACATCACTGGGGTAGTCTTGACCAAGTTGGATGGGGACACCCGTGGTGGGGCCGCCATGTCCATCCGGGCCGTCACCGGTAAGCCAATTAAGTTTGTCGGTGAAGGGGAAAAGATGGCGGACCTGGATGTCTTCCATCCGGACCGGATGGCTTCGCGGATTCTCGGCATGGGGGACATGATGACCCTGATCGAAAAGGCCCAGGAAAACTTTGACCAGGAACAAGCCACCCAGGCGATGGCTAAGATGAAGGAAAATTCCTTTGATTTCAACGACTTCTTGGACCAAATGGACCAGATCACTAAGATGGGACCGCTGGAAGACCTCTTGAAAATGATGCCGGGGATGGCCAACAACCCGGCCTTACAAAACATCAACCTGGACCCGAAGCAGTTCGCCCACATCAAGGCGATTATCTACTCGATGACCCCCGAGGAACGGGAAAACCCGGACATGATGAACCCAAGCCGGCGCCGGCGGTTAGCAGCCGGGTCCGGGCGGCCAATCGTTGAAGTCAACCGGATGATCAAGCAGTTTAATCAAATGCGCAAGATGATGCGCCAGGTCACCAACGGGAACCTCAGTGGGATGGAAAACCTGATGGGCGGCCAGATGCCAGGCGGTCGCCTCGGTAAGTTGGCGATGAACAGGATGGCCCGGCAAATGAAGAAGAATAAAAAGAAGCGCCTGAAGAAAAAGAAGCGCTAAGAAAAAAATCGTGGAAATCCACGATTTTTTTAGTTAACGACAAAATACGTCCAGGCCGTTTGCAATAATAGAGAGTGAAAGGAGGAATTGAAAATGTTAGTAAAAGTGATACTACAATCAGACGCCGATGACTACCGTGACTTACTGGTCGCTAATCTGAAACAAGATGGCGCCGGGCTCAAGGACTTCCCGCGCCAGGGCTTTACCCCCATGTATAAGGGGGAAGACCTCAAGCTGGGCGATTGGGTGCTAGTACCCTTTCAAGCGCACGGTGAAGCTGAGAAGATTTTGCCGGCCGTGGTAATTGAAATCGTCGACAAACCGGAGGCAAGCTTTTCCTTTAAGATCAAGGAGGTTTTTGCCACCTTCACGCCTAGTTCGGCCACCTACCATTAAGGAAACGCAAAAACGGGTCACCGCCGACCTCTTTGCCAAGGCCGCACGCCGGGCCGAATTCTTGAAGCGGTTGGAAAAGTACCGCAAGTTAGCCAAGGACGACCCGGCGATGGCCGAACTGGTCAAGCAGTTGGAACAACTAGATGTCGACGGGAACTGGGAGGAACTGTTTGACTTCATGGTGGACCAACCAGACCCAGACCTAATCGTCTACTAGACTACTTGTTAATCAAACGATCACCAGTTAGAATGGGAGGAAAACGCAGAGGAGTTTGGTTTTGGGAGGAATCAGAATGAAAAAACACTCTTATTGGGAACGCTAACGGTGGTCGCATTGGGATTGACGGCGTGTGGGAGTACGCCGTCTGGGCACCAAAAGACAAGTAGTGCTTCAAGTTCAACTAAGCAGGCGCAGACCAGTTCTAGCCAGACGTCAAAAGCCACTTCAACGAGCAGCGCGTCCAGCAGTAGCCAACAGCAAACCTACACGGATGCCGAGTACGCCCTGATGGCCTACGAAAAACTCGATGGGCAGGGAATGGCCAATTTACATAGCAATTCCGACAGAATGAACTGGTACCAAAAGGACAACAAGTTTTTAGTCGACTTTGGGGGTCACAGCACGACCATGACCGTCAATAACAACGACGTCTTGGTTGCCTACGACTCAGCGACCAGCAACGGGATGGGGGAGAAGAACGCCAGTGTCAACTACACCAAGGCCGAGTTGGCTAAGGAATACGGGCAGTACAAGGACACCTTAGACCAGTTGATCGCCACTGGGACGATGCACGCCCAGCAACGGGATGGGGCCGGTTCGACGAGTAGCGCCAGTTCTAGTTCGGCTAGCGTTAGTCAGGAAGCGTTGAACAAGACCTATACGATCATGGGTCATACCTTTAAGCCGGTCTGGGCAGATGATTATAAGTTATGCGTTTTGGTTGGAACGGATGGGGAAGGTGAGGCTGCTGAATGGGCGCCGAACGCCATTGGTTACTCGGTTGAAGAACGTAAGCAGGGAATGGAACAAGTAAGTGAAGCTTATAAAGAACTCTACGGAAAAGACTAGACTAAACAAAAAACGCTCGCCACTGTGGGGGAGCGTTTTTTTATTCCAGTTTATAGCCAAAGCCGCGGACGGTCGTTAGGTGGACGGGCTTTTGCGAATCGTCCTCCAGTTTGTCGCGGAGGTGGGAAACGTGGATGTCCACGATTCGTGAGCTCCCCAGGATATCGTAGCCCCAAACCCCGTTAAGTAGTTGCTCGCGGGACAAGACTTGGCCCTGGTGGTCGGCCAAAAAGGCTAAGAGCTGAAATTCCTTGCGGGTCAGGCTAACCTCTTGGCCGGTCTTGGTGACCCGGACCTTTTTTGGGTCGATTTCCCAGTCGCCAATCTTAATCCGGTCTTCAATGATTGGTTCATCGTCATCATCATTGGTGGTGGCGTCTTCATCGGCTACCGTGGCGTGTTGGTAAAGCCAGCAGCGTTGTTCGATTAGTGGTCGTAAAACGTCGTGGGCGAGGTCTTTTTCCAATACGTCGTCGACCTTGGCCCGGAAAAGCTTGCGTCGCTGCCGGTCATCGAGGTTGGGTGAGAAAACCAGCAGCGGGCCGTTTTGCTGGTGGCGGATCAGGGTCATGGTGGCGATGGTGGTGTCTAAGTTGGTGGCGGCTAGGTCCCACAAAATACCGGTGTAGGAGTTTTGCTCGAGGTTAACCACCAGGGCGGTAGCGGTGGTGACCCGGTCGAGGTCCCAGTGCTGGTGGTGGCAAAAGTGGGCTAAATCGGTCGCAAAGGTTTGATCCTTAGTCATGAGCAGAAAGTTTTTGATGATCGTTCCCCCCTGAATTTACAAAAGCTTTACACGATGAAGGTGGAAGGTTTACATGGCCTTGTTAAATTATAGTAGAAATGCGAGGGCGGATGGCCGGCACCCGTCAGCCCCCGAGGCGTCGCGTAACCCGGCACGGTTAGGCAAGGGCGCCCAGAGTTAGACTAAGAAAAGTTTACAATTGTCATTATAGCACCATGCTTACCCGGCGGGGGGGAATCGGCCGATTTGCCGCCTAGGGTGATGGTTGTAAGCCAAACGAGAGGATTTTGATAATGAAGAAGATCATTGGGGGCCTTGGGGTCATATTGGTGCTCTTGCTCGGTTGGGGCTGGTTTTCCGCCCGGGGCAATGGCGCCACCATCACCAAGGTGACTGACGTGGGATCAACGGCCCTGCAACCCTTGGCAGAAGCGGCGATCCCTGGTTTTAATAAGACCAACCCGGACGTTAACATCACTGTTCAGGGTGGGGGCTCGGGGACCGGCTTATCCCAGGTTCAGGCCGGCGCCGTTGACATCGGGAGCTCCGACGTTTTTGCCGCCCAGCAAAACGGGATTGACGCCAACAAGTTGGTTGACCACATTGTGGCCGTGACCGGGATTGTCCCGATTGTGAACCCTAAATTAGGGGTGGACAACCTATCGATGAGCCAGCTGCGCGATATTTTTGCTGGTAAGATTACTAACTGGAAAGAGGTCGGTGGCCCGGACGAAAAGATCACAGTCATCAACCGGGCCTCCGGTTCCGGGACCCGGCTGGCCTTCGAGCAAGTGGTGATGGACGGGCAGGAAACCATGAAGGCCCAGGAACAAGATTCCAACGGGACGGTTAAGCAAATTGTTTCTAACGTCCCCGGAGCGATTTCCTACGTTTCCTCGGCCTATTTAAATGACCAGGTCAAAGCCCTGACGATTGACCACGTCATCGCCACCAGTGAAAACATCAGCGATAACAAGTGGAAACTGTGGTCTTATGAGCACATGTACACCACTAAACACGCCAAAAAGGCGACCTTGGATTACATCAAGTACCTGCAGTCCAGCGATGTTCAATCCCACTTGGTCAAAGAAGCCCGCTACATCTCGATTCACGATATGAAGGTCCAACGGGATGCTAACGGGGTCGTCACAAAGATTGGAGAGAAGTAATGAACGATTGGGAAAAGCGATTAACTGGTCCCTCCAAAGAAACCAATCAGGAGCGGCTAGGGCGGGTGTTGACGACCCTGTCGATCACCGTGATTGGCTTGCTGGTGGTGACCATCCTGGTCTTTTTAGGCAGTAAGGGGCTGTCCTTATTCTTTAAGTACGGGGTCAACGTGTGGGACTTCTTGTCCGGCACCGATTGGTCACCGAAGAAGGGCTTTTACGGCGCCCTGCCGATGATTGTAACCTCCTTTGGGGTGACGATGATGGCCGGGGTCGTAGCCCTGCCATTATCCCTGATGGTAGCGTTGGCGGTAACGGAAATTTTGCCAGCCACCTTCCGCAAGGTCACCCAGCCGGTGATTGAACTGTTGGTCGGGATCCCGTCAGTTGTATACGGGTTCGTCGGTTTGACGGTGATCATCCCGGTCTTGCGCCAGTGGTTTGGCGGCACCGGGTTTGGGATGCTAGCGGCCACGGTCGTCTTGTTCTTGATGATTGTCCCGACGATGGTCTCGATGACGATCGACACCCTGCTAGCGGTACCGGAATCCTACCGGATGGCCTCGCGGGGCCTCGGGGCGACCAGGTGGCAGACCATTTACCGGACCATTTTACCGAGCGCGACCGGGGGAGTCTTGACGGCGATGATCTTCGGGATGGCCCGCGCCTTTGGGGAAGCCCTGGCGGTGCAAATGGTGATCGGGAACGCCTCGATTATGCCAACTAGCCTGATGAGCTCGGCGGCCACCCTGACCTCGGTCTTGACCACCGGGATCGGGAACACGGTCATGGGGACCGCGGCCAACGACGCCCTGTGGTCCCTGGCCCTGGTACTGTTAGTGATGTCACTGTTCTTTAACCTGGCCATGCGCCTGGTCAACCGCAATAAGGAGGGCTAGCATGAACCCACAAAAAAGTGACCGGCTGGCAACCGGCGTGATCCTTTTCTTTGCCGCCATTGTGAGCCTGATCGTGTTAACCCTGGTGGTTTACCTGCTGGCGATTGGGTTGCCCCACGTTTCATGGCACTTCTTGACCAGCCCGGCCAGTTCCTTTACGGCCGGCGGGGGGATTCGCGACCAGCTCTTTAACTCCTTTTACCTGGTCGTCTTAACCCTGATCGTTTCGGTGCCGTTATCCTTGGGGGCGGCCATTTACCTGAGTGAGTACGCGCCGCAAAACCGGCTCACCAATACCCTGCGGTTGGCAATCGAAGTCCTTTCGTCATTGCCATCGGTGGTAGTTGGCTTGTTTGGGTACCTGGTCTTCGTGTTGCAGTGGAAGATGGATTTCTCCCTGTTGGCCGGGGCACTCGCTTTGACGATCATTAACTTACCGTTGTTGACCCGTTCGTGTGAAACCGCCCTGTCTCAGGTGCCCTTCTTGCAACGCCAAGCGGGTCTGGGGCTGGGGATGGCCAAGTGGCGGGTGACAACCCGGATCGTGGTGCCAGCTGCCTTGCCGGGGATCATGCCCGGGGCGATTTTATCGGCCGGCCGGATCTTCGGGGAGGCCGCCGCTTTAATCTACACGGCCGGGCAGAGCTCGATCAACGTTTCTTACAGCAACTGGAACCCATTCAGCCAAACGAG
>SKEH01000730.1_pt1 | contig 17534 bp, 20 predicted proteins | sample 4826571 | NCBI WGS metagenome assembly SKEH01 (sample SAMN11008814, study PRJNA524170) | human gut metagenome | biome: Human fecal sample; material: Feces; isolation source: fecal sample from pouch patient p29 | host: Homo sapiens | place: Israel: Tel-Aviv | collected 2016-09-14 | reverse complement strand
AGTTTCATTAGTTGGAGTAACAACAGGGCTTTCACTTACAAAAGCTTCCCAGTGCCAGCCTTTAAACGGTTCAAAGTAAAATGGCTCATACTTTACAAATTTACCTTTGTAAGTCAACCAATCGCCAAAGTCGATGCCCCAAGTAAACCAATCTTTATAGAAAGTCGGGCGTTGAACAACAAAAGTAATTTGTTGAGTTATGTCTGTATAGTTCAAATTATCATTGATATATGAACCATTTACTCCCACAACTGACGTGAGTGAAACATTTCTTTTAGTAGTAGCTTGAACTAATGGATAAACTACCATAGCACCATAGTAATCAGAACCTGTTCCATGATAAATTAATCTACCGTATGACACTTATACCCTTCTTTCTATTAATTGAATTCAAACGCATTCTTGCATTTACAACTTCGGTAATTGAATTACCTAGAGCTTGTTTATCTACATTTATGCTGGTTTCAACCGTTGCTGGAGCAGTAAGAATAGCAGTTAGTAAATCGATAACCTTATCAAGCTTTTCACCTAAAGTTCCAGTATTCACAGTAGTTGGTTGAATATTATCTCTTGCAGCAACAATCGCAGCAGTCTTGCCAAGCAATTCGTAAGAACGACTAGATTTAACTGCTGATAATGGAATAGCCATTTCTGGTCCAGCTTCACCAAAGATAGAAGGCTGGTTAGCGATTCCACCATTTGCATATCTTGCATGCCCAGTTGGACCCCAGCCAGCGCCAAAGTGAATATCATTACGCCAGTTTGAATCATTGAATAAAGCCAGCAATTGATCCCAGCCGTGATAAATGTTGCCGTGTCCTTTAACTTTATAAGCATTAAATGTACTAGTCTTATACTGCAACAATCCACGAGCAGGACCTGAGCCGTCACCATCTGGATCTGCACCTGGTTGTACAGCTTTAGGATTACCACCTGATTCACCAGCAATCATAGAAATGATTTTTCTAATTTCTGTTGGAGTAACTGAGGTATGCATCGTTTCAGCAGCCTTTTTAATGTCTTCGCCCCAACGATCAGCACCTGTACCGTTTGGGTCCTTTTCGTCACCGCCAAGACCAAACAAATCGCCAATCTTGCTGATGAAGCTAAAGAATCCTTTCAGTGGTTTCAAACCTTTAATGAATTTCTCTAAACCAGAATTTGCTTTAACGTCTCCGTCTCCGCTCTCATTCTTCAAACCCGGAATACGACGATAGCTTACTGCTCCTTCGTGGAAGTCAGAAACTTTAGCCATACCGATTCCAGAGCTTGGATTCATCGCAGACCAAATCTTGCCACCGCCAGCATAAACACCGACGTGATTACGACCTCCAGGTCCAAAGAATACTAAGTCGCCAATTTGTGGATCTTTAACTGCACGTGAAGCTGAATACTGATCTCCAGAATAATGAGGAAAGCTTTTACCGAATGCTTTCTCTAAGGCATACTTAACTAATCCTGAGCAATCGAATGAATCTGGTCCTTCGGCACCCCATACATATGGTTTATCTTTACCATATTTTTCAACAGCACCTAGTAATCCTCCTTCTGCTTCACCATCAAGAGAACTAGATACCATATTCCAAAGGGTTTTCCAAAAGGCACTTACTTGTTTCTTGCCTTTATCAAATCCCTTGGTAATCATCGTATGAAATGCACCACGAGATAAGCCCTTAACACCTGTCCACTTAAAAATACCATCTAAGTATTTTTGTGGACCAGAGACAATCTTTTTAGCTAAGTCAAAGAACTTCTTCATGCCGTCCATGGTGTTCTTAGCCCATGAACCGATGCCACCAAAGAAGTTCCCTACATTCTTGCCAATATTGCTAAAGAATCCACCAATACCACCATTTGCAAAATGAGCAACTCCCATTGCATTCATTAAATTCTTGGTATCTGAAGCATTAAGAATTTCATCGCCAGGCATAAGCATAGTAGTAGTATTACGACCCTGGAAAATACCAAACTCTCCAGTCATTGGACGGTAAAGAGCTTCCTTATTGCCAGTTTCTGGTGAATCATTACCGTCATTAACGATTGCCAATGTTGGTTCAGTAATTGCACGTCTTTGAGAGCCAAAATATCCAGTACCAGTAGCAAAGTGAGATAACTTTTTAACAGTAGAATGACCACCACCAAAGAAGTAAATTACATCATTAACGGCACCAATACCGCCATTAACGATATCAATCAAGCCGTTCATGGCATTTTTACCTAGCTTATGCATAGCCTTCCACATGTTTGAGAAGATACTATTTACTCCCTTAGATAAGTTGTTCCAGCCTCTTTGCCAATTTTTGCCAAAATTGCTGAACCATGAATTCATGTTTCTTCCCCACTTAGAAGAATCAGATTTCATATCATTCCAAGTGTTACTGGTATTACGTCTTATATCATTCCACTTATCCGAAAAACCTTTTTTAAGTTTATTTAAACTGTCTCTTGAAGTAGATTTTAGAGCTTCAAACATGTTTCCATGATTTTTCTTTAAGTTTCTAGAAAAATCATCATAAACATCTAGTTCAGCTTTATGGTGATCTTTCCATCTTTTCCCTGCTTCACTAGCGTAACCTTTAAGATTACCAAGTAAATCTTTTGTGCCTGATTCTGCACCTTTCTTGACACTCTTCCAAGTACTATCAGCTGATTTATTGAGCCCTTTCCAGTGAGAGCTCCATGATTTTTCGGCTTTCTTCTTATAAGCATTAAATGACTTAGTTAATCCTTTAACTCCATTATCATAATTTTTCTTGGTATCTTTAGCCCAAGACTGAACACCCTTCTTGGTAGATTTCCAATGCTTGTCCCAAGACTTTTTAAAGTCTTTAGTCCATTTTGAGGTTTGCTTATTGATGTCCTTATAAGCTGTCTTGAATAACGTACCCTTTTGGAAAGCCTTGACATATTTATTCTTAGATAAATTCTTAAAGGTATCACCAAAACTCTTATTAAACTTCTTAAAGAAATTGTGACCATTCTTCAAAAAAGTTTGATAGCCTTTTTGAATATTAGGTCCAAGTTTTTTAACAAAACTTTTAGAATCTTTAACTGTTTTATCTAGATTTTTCTTAGAATCCTTACCAAATTTTTCAAAGCCTTTGCCAACTTTCTTCCAGTAATTATTCCAAGCCTTTTGCTGTTTCTTTTGGTTTTGCTCTCTGAGCTTATCAGCCTTTTGCCATTCTTTTTGTGCCTTTTGGTTAGACTTCTGAATACCTTTCCACCAAGAACCAATTCCTTTTCCAGCTTTGCTTAAAGCATCTTTAGTAGACCATCCTAAGTTTTCAATAGACCAGAAATTCTTAGGTGGCTTTTTAGATTTCCAACCGTTAAGAAATTCTTTAGTTGCTTTACCGCCCCAGCCACCGGCAATCTTACCGATTTGAGAGCCAATTGCTGCACCAGCAGGACCACCAAAGAAAAGGCCAATGCCACCACCAATTGCGGAACCAATACCTTTACCAGCATCTTGGTATTGTTTCATTGATCCTTTCTTATCTTTAAATGCTGAAAGGATAGATGAACCTGCATCTAAAGCCACTCCCACACCTGCTGCACCAGTAGCAACTTTACCAGCTGCTGTTAAGTCTCTGAATCCACCAGCAGATTTTAGAGATTGAAATGCACCGCCAAAAGACTTACCAGATAACGCATTACCAGCTAATGACTTAATTTTGCCAAAAACGTTTGAAGCAGTAGAACCTAATTTAGCTAAGGCTGCCTCTGGTCCCTTGAGTTCTTTAATCGTATCTAAACCTTTAAAGCCATCATGAAGTGCTTTAACACCTTTATATGCTTTAACGCTCCCACTAGCAATTGAAAACAGTCCACTTGCAACTGGCTTCAAAGTCCTAATTGCTGCAATAGCAATAATTGATTTAGAAATCCATTGAATTGCTTCTTTATTTTTAGCTAAATTATCTAATACCACTCTTAATTGCTTCAGAGGGTCTTTCGACTTTAAAGCATTCTTACTAGTTAAACCAAAGGCTTCAGCAATATCAACAACTATTTTAGAAAGAGTCTTCCAAGTGTCTATTGCAATATCTTTGGTAATAGACATAAGATCAGAACCAATACCTACAATATCGCCTTTATGCTTAGCAATGTAGCTTAGTGCTTGCATACCAAGTTTAGCAACTTTTTGAATTGCTACACCCAACATTTCAGCACCATCTTGTACTGGCTTTGATTGCATTAGATCGGCCAGCTGTTGCATTCCTGATGTCTTCACATCAAATAATGGTTGTGCCATTTTAGCTTTTAATGAATTCCAAGAGTCCTGCATTGATTTTGCAGCACCACCTTGGGTCTTCTTAAAGTTAGCAAAGGCTTTACCACCATCTTGACCAGCTTTTTCAACTAACTCTTCAAATTGTTTAGTTGACATTTTGCCAGAAGCAACCATCTTGCCAAATGCCTCTTCTGACATTCCAGCCGCTTTAGACAAAGCTGCACCTAGTCCTGGAGCCTGCTTACTCATTCTTTGCCACTGCATTGCTGAAACTTTAGAGCCACTAAGAGCCCTAGCCATTGCACTTGATAGCCCAACCATTTCGCCAGAAGTCATCTTAGTCGCATCCCCAATGGTTGCAATACTTTTAGACAAAGCTAAAGTATGCGACAAATTACCATTAGTTAAACGATTCATATTTAACTGTAGCTGATGAACTTCGTCTCCAGTCATTGCAGTATTAGACTTCAAATAGCCCATTTGATCTACTAAGATCTGAGTATCATTTTTATTTTTACCTAATCCAGCCCACTGTGCTCGAACTTTACCAATTACGCCATCAAGTTGCATACCTGATGTAATAGTTGATTTTAGTCCAGAGGTTAATGAACTAAAACCAGAAGAAACAGCATTGCTTAAAAGATTTGCGCTAAAAATCTTTTTAAACAAAGAATGCGTCTGTTTAGCTTCTCCATTGACTCCAGTAATTTTAGACTTAAATCGATCAAAAATTGATGGATTGGCTTTCTTCATCTCTGAAGATAAGCCAGACATTTCAGATTTAGTCTTAGCTAAGCTTGTAGCTGTCTCATCTACACGAACTTTTTGACGTCTATATGCTTCACTAGATTTACCAGCTTCAGAAGCAATCTTAGATAATTCATTAGATTGAATTTTGTAAACTTGATTTAATTTATCGTATTCACGTGATAAGCCAGATAATTTAGCCTTATTGGCTTCTTCATGCTTGCCTTCTGCTTCAAGTCTTCCAACATAAGCATTACTTGATTCAGTAATTTTCTTTAGCTCACTTTGCGCGCTTGCTAATCCTGACTTGTAGTAATCAAGCGAGTTACGAGCTTTTTCTTGTTGCTGACTTAATTTAGCAATTCTTGTAGTAGCATTAGCAACATTACGTTCAGCCGTAGCAATTTCTTTTGAGTATCTTTCATACTCATTGCGTCCTTTTTCTGTAGTTGTATCGACTTTAGCTTGAGCTTCTTTTAAGCTGTTTAATTCAGATTTATTGCGTTCTAATAAAGATTGTTGTTTCTTTAAAGTATCGCCTAAGCCTTCATACTTAGCTTTTGCAGCTCCCAGTTGATCTCCAGCTGATTTTAGTTCGGCAACTTGTGCTTTCCAGGCACTAGTAGCAGAGGAGACTTCATTTTTTAAAGATTTAAGAGTTTGAATCGGTTGTTCGCCATCAAGAGAAATTCGCGTATTAAAATCACCAACCGGTATTTTTCCTGCCATTATTTAACCTCCTTTCTAGTTTTTCCTTGCGCTAGTTGACTTAAAGCCCATTCACTGGCATCTACTGGCCGATCTTTACGACTTTGAGCTTCCATAATTTGTGCCCATCGGTCTGTGTCAAATGCTTCTATTTCATTGGGTGAAACATGGCCATTAATAATGGCGTCTTGTTCGGTATAATCAATGTCTTCAACAAATTCTGACCAGAATTTATTTATCTCCCACAGAGTTGCTTTTCTTGTCAGATTCAGAAGCCTCCGAATCTTCTTTAATATCCAAAATTGCAAAAACTAAGCGTTTGGCAACATTAGCAATGTCATCAGTACTTAAATCTTGATTTTCAAATTTTTGCTTTCTAACTTTGGTATTAATCCCAGCTAAATCTTCAATGAAAGCCAAGTATTTTTCTGTGACCCCTAATTCAGTCTTAGAGGCTAAAGTAACTTGATTTACTTGCGGTGAAATTGCTAAAGCAACTGCTTCAACTCTCATATCCCAATAATCAGGATCGGTTGAACCAAATCCTGTTCCGTACTTATCTTCTAGACGTTCAAGCGTGCGTTCATCTTCTGACTTAGATTTATCAAGTTTTTGTAGAACATTCATGTCTCTAATTGCACTAGAGAATTTCTGTTGTGCATCTAATTGAATTTCAGAAATATCTTGATTAAGCTGACCAGCTTTTCTTTTCATTCCGAAAGTATGATCCACTTCAATGGGTTTTAAACCTAATTCTTTAGCTTCTACAGTGATTTGTGTCATTGTCTATTTTCCTTTCATATAAAAAAAGCAGGATTCGAACCTGCTTTATTTGTTCCTACCTCTCCCTGCTTTCACTATTTAGAAGGCGCTTGTGTTGGGGTTGATGTTTGTTGGAAGCCATCAACGATATATGCCAGCATTGCTTCTTCGCTCTTCCAAGCTGGATCACGATCAGGATCGCCAACAAAAATTTGGTAAAGCAAATTATCAGTTGGACGAGCTTGTGGTGTAACAGTAAATGTGTCATGAACAGTCACTGGACTAGCTGCATCAGTTTGCATATTTACACCAGTACCTGGAGTAAAAGTACAGTATGGGAAAGCGTAGTAAACTGGAAAACCATGATTTTCAGAAATTGCAATATATGCTCCTCTGAATAAACGTTTATCAGCACGCTTATATCCTCCATGGGTTTCATCTTTAGTTAACCCTTGCATTAATGAGCCAATGTCAAAAGGCATATCGTTTGCTGCAAAAGTACATGAAATATTTTCAACACCAACTTCGGTTTCAGCAGTAGTATTAGAACCATATACTTTTGTAATAGTTGGATTTAATCCAGTGATGTTACTTTGAGTAGTACCTTTAGCAGTTTGTAAATCTGCTTGAAATACACCCTGCGTCATATATTTGCCGTACTTCTTGAATTCATCAAGAGTCTTTAATTTTGCATTATCATCTTCAGGAGCAACTAACGCTCTTGAAAAGCCATTTAATTCCATTAAGTTATCTTCCTTTCATAATTTCGTGTGAAATGAAAAGTAAGCATTGTTTCATCTGTTTCAGGATCAGTTCCTTCATCAGGCCCATAGCTCACTTGCCACTTAGGTACTAAAAAAGACACAATCGAATTTTTGATTGTGTCTAAATTAGCTATTTTGTTTTCTATCCCAATGAAAACTTGAATTTCTATTTCTTGAACTTCCACAGTGGGGACATTTGAACCATAACCGGTATAGCCTCCAATAACTGGAGTAATAAGCAAATCAGTTTTAGTATTATCAATTTTCCCTGTTATTCGCTTTTTATAGTAGCGATCTACGCCGGGCACTTTCTTAAAAATTTCTTGATATGCGTCATTTATCGCTGTCATGGTTCATCACTTCCTTAAATGCCCTTATTTCAGCTTCTTTAACTGACTTCTTAGCTTCTTGTTGAGCTTTATCATAAAAATGCATGTTAGCATATCTCTTTTCAGACATATGGTGTTGACCATTATTTACGATCTTAGCTAAAAAATCATAGTATTTTCCTTCAAAGCCAACATCTGTATCTCCAGTGTGAGTTTTATCAGCTGTGTAACCAGCCTTATACGTAATGCTATCCTGCAAGTGTTTAGTTTTGCGGTGCGAATTACCGTGTTTAGCATTAGCATGGCCAGCAGAGCGCCCTCTTCTGTAAATCTCATTGCTTCGTGGTGTGCGATCATGCAATACCTGACTAAACGCTTCAGCACCTGCTCCAGTAATCTTTGCTTTGTCTTCAGCAGATAACTTCACGCTGTTTTCAACAGAATCAACCCAGTTATCTAAAAACTCTCCCATATCTTTAGCCATGATCTTCAACCTTCTTAACGGTTACTAAATCATAGCTTGTGGGAGAGTTTTTTTCGTCTGGATTAATATGAATAACTTCATACAATTCTCCATTAATCTTAGCTCTAGTAATTTGATTCCAGAAACTATCTAGTCTATGCCTTACGGCATACATTCTCTGGTCAGCTAAATTAAGCCCCTGTGCTTGTAGAATCTGTGTTGTATTCAAACTATAAGGAATGGCTAAAGTCGTCCAGAGAATCGTTATGGTAGGAATTGGATTATCATTTTGGTCATACTCTGGTTCATCAGATTCTTTACCAAACTCAATCTTCTGATTTTGTCTGCTTGGATTCAGTATCCGTACCATTTTGATCCTCCAATTCTTTAGCATATCTACCTCTAAGTTGACCAATTACTGCATTCGTTACAGCATCTACAGTAACAACCGCTCCAGAAGTAATACTAACTGGGTTTTGCACATAAGAAGCAGCTAAAGCATTACATACTAAGGTATACAATGGTTTATTCTCTTCAGAAGTATAGAAATCCTTTAAGTCTGTGCCAATCGCACCTTGAACATAACTTTCAGCTGCAATTAAAGCACTAGACATACGTTTTTGTAGACCTTCATCTAGTGAAGTATCTTCATCAAGATATCCTAATGACCTCTTAAGGCCATCAGTGATCTTAAGATAAGCGGTCATTAAGAATCACCTCTAGTTATTTTCATTTTGTTGAGGTTGCCCAGCTGCTCCTACACTTTGAAATAAAGCTGGTTGACTTGCAATCTTATCAAATGATCCAGAAACAATTGCCTCATCATCCCAAATCTTGGTATCAAATCTAATCATCGCACGAATAGCAGTTTGATTTCGCTTGAAAGCCTTATCAGCGGTATTACTTGTAAGTAATGAAGCTTGTTGACGATCATACAAATGAATAAATTCTTTAAAGTTACCTAAATAGAATGGATGACTTTGATATTTTCCTTGAGCCGTCATATTATTAGGCAACCACGTATCTTCAATAACTCTCACACCAAAGTATTGCATTCCATCCATATTAAACATTGATTGAAGAGTACGAGGATCAGTTCTCATTGCTCTTGAACCATCAGACATACGTACCTTAGCAAGTTCCATAAAACCTGATTTATTAGTTACAAGTGTTGCTCCAGACCACAAGGCCATATCTAGTTGTCCAAGAGTATCAATAATATCATCCAGCTTAGTAATAGTAGCTTTCTTTTGTGAATTTGGAAGTAATTTAAGAATCTTATCGTTGTAAGTAACGACTTGTTTACGGGCAATATGTTCATTAAGCCAAGCTAAAATATTAACATCTGAATCTTGAATCAAATCATTAGGAGCATAGAAGATATCACCATAGTCGTGAATTTGATACGAAATTTTCTTAGCTGAACCATAATCACCTTCAGACATATCCTTATCTTGCCAACCATAGTCTGATTGTGTTTGTGAAGAATCATCTTTAATGTCATCCATTTGGTCCATTGGCGTGATTTGTGAAAATTTCTCAACATTTCTTGTACCATGATCAGTTGCGACATTCTCAATAGTAACCAAATCACGTAAATCATCATACTGACGCATTAAAGTATTAATTTGAGTTTGCTGATCCTCTGGAATAGTTAATCCAGCTGAAGCCTCATCGCTATCAGAAGATGTTAGGGAATCAAGATATTTCATTGGATGCTTTATCATATCTCTAAATCCATTAGCAAAATTTGACTTAGGCTCTTCCTTATTAATTGTCAGTGGCTTTTGAGAAATAGGTTGAATATTTAAATTATCTCTAGCATCTTCATAAGCTGATTTAGCTAAATCACGATTCATTTTTGCATTCTTCAAATGTTTATTTAACTTAGTAACTTCATCTACAGAATGAGATGACTCGTCTTTACCAAGATCAATAACGATTTGTTCACGTTTGTCTTCTAAGTCTTGTACTTTTTGACCAGCCATATCAAACGCGTCTTTTAATTGATTGATATTCATTTAATTTTCCTTTCCAAATAAAATAGCCAGCTTCTTTTGAAGTTGACTATCATTCTCTTTATTTTCTTTTGGTAGAGGTTTAGCGACATTCTCGGTCGATTTGTCACGAAGTAAGTTTTTTACTTTAGTAATCATTTGATTACTAAGCACTGGAACTCCATAGGCATTAATAACAGCTGGCGCAGAGTTTTCTTCAAACATAATTGCATCAGCAAAGCCATTATTAACTGCCTCTTTAGCATTCATCCAAGTCGTCTTACACATCATGCGATAGACGTCTTGTTTATCCATCCCTGATCGCTTAGAGTATAAGTCTACAAATGCAGAATCTAAGGAGTTTAAACTTTGCAAAGCACTAGCTACATCATCAACATTTCCGTCAACTCCTGTAGCAGCTCTATGGATCATTAATTGTGCTGTCGGCGACATTTCAACTCTATCTGCTGCTAATGCAATCCAAGAAGCAGCCGAACAAGCTTGCCCCACAATTTGCGCTGTAACATTTCCCTGATACTTCTTTAAAGCAGTGTATATTTCACTACCAGCATCCACATAGCCTCCAGGAGAATTGATTTCTAACGTAATATCTTGACCATTTGCATCATTTAAAGATTTAGATACATCAATTGGAGTAACTACCTCATAGCCAAACCAACTATAAACTTCTGCCATATCATTCGGCGTTATCATTCCCTTTACTGGAATTGTTACCATCATTCTCACCTCCCTCTTGTTGCTGAATCAATTGAATAGCTTGCTGAGGTTTACTTTCAGGATCTGGCAAGTCATTAGGTAAATAACCAGAATTTTGTAAGATAAATCTAGCTTGATTTCCAGCAATTGTTCCATCTTTGGCCAAACTCGAAATAGTATTGGCATATTGATCTCCCATAGCATCAATTGCAAAGCGAATATCAGCTGAAATATTAGCATGCAATTTATCATTAAGCTCACTAACAATTGCTTGTACATAGCGATTTAGTGATTTAGCATACTGACCACCAATTTGAGTAATAGAAGATTGCTGATCGCCCGCTCCATTTAAATAGCTATCTGGCACCCCATAAACCTTAGCAATTTGTTCTCTTGTCCAATCGACTTGATTTAGAAGACTTGCAATATTGCCTTTCATTTCTAATGGCTTGTAATCTTCAAGAGAATCAATGACAACTGGACCATCTGATTCATGAATTTGTCTAGATATTTCTTTTGATCTTGCAATTCTTGTCTCTTTATCAAGCAACCCGCCATGCTGAATAGTTAAAACTGCACTAGCAGTAACCGACTGTTTTAATGCTTTCAAAGTTAGTGCATTAGACGCATCTTTGATCTGTTGTTCGTTAACTAATGCAGAAAGTGGAGAAATACCAGTTTTACCACCATTTTTTGAAAGCAATCTAATGTGAATTACATCCGCTGACGGCACATTTTCCATATATCCAAGATCTGGTTCATCAAAATTAATGTTATAGATCAAACCTGAGCCATCTTGTAGTAGCATTGGCTGGACTTGTGATGGCCTTAAATACTCCCAAGATAAATCAACTCCATTGGCATTTTTATGCCTATATGCGTAGCAATTTCCATCTAAAAGAAGTTGGGCAAACATCCCTTGCCAAAAACCATAACCATTCGTTGTAACACTAGGATTACTAATAATCGATTGAGATCTATCAGAATCAGCAGAATAACGAACCAAGGCCAGATCTCCGGACAATTGCATAACTAGTGAAAAAATATCAGAATTTCTAAGTGCTGTATCAGCAGAAACATATTTTTGAGAACTTTCACTATTAAAGAAATTAATCCAGTAGGGATCATTTAACGTAAAACCTTGAGAATTAGCTGACCTATTTAGTTTAATCAGAGGCATTACTTACCACCTCCTTTCTCACCGTCTGCTGCGATAAGTTCAACTAAATAACCAGAAATTAAAAAGGCTACACCGCCAACGATGTAACCTAATGGTTCATTTATTTTAAAAGCTCCAAAAGTAATTGCTATAAGTCCTGCAAAATAGAAAATCACATCAATATACTTCCACAATTGTTGCTTTAATTTAGTTATCAGTGGTCTCACCTCCTAGTAGTCCCGAATTAGGATTCTTAAACCAATCAAGAACTTGTTGTTCCGTCATTCTATCTATTTCAGTATCTTTATTATTTAAATCAGCATTTTCATCAAAGTAATACATCCCTTGAAATAGTGCATCAATTAATGCATCCACAACATCGATTTTCAAGGTTGCCTTGTCTTTATCTACTTGAATACCAATCTTATCAGCCTTAATTACTGCATTTAATAAAGCTTTCTGCATAACTGGATCGTTAGGAATAGATACCTTATGAGTAACAAAAAGCTCTTGTAAAAACTTAGTTGGATTGGCAAGAGCTGATGTTCTTTGCTGGATATCCATAATGTACCAATCCGTATTTATGTTAAGAGATTCAGTAATGTTCTTAACCTGATATGATCCAAAGCGGTCATAGCCAAAGAATTTAACTTTCAATTGGTGCTGTTCAACATAGTTAAGCAACCATCTATAAATCTGCTCGGGATTAATAATACCCTGTGGATGCGCTGTAATGGTGCAATATTCAGGATAGTTGCGATAAGCAATTCCATCTTGCTTTTCTTTAGCTTCAATACTGCCTGCATGTTGCCAAGGTATAAAGCTATGCTGTTCAAAGTGGAACTTGCCATCTCCATAAGGATAAACAAAGCCTAATGCTGTATTATCAGAAAACATTGAATAGTCAAAGCCAATAAATACTTCTCGACCATCAATTTTAAAGTCATCATTTACAGCGTCCTCAACGTCTCTTAAATTTAAATAGCTATCAGTTGATTGTTTTAGCCATAGATTTAGGTTCTTAGTTTGAAAGTCTGAAATATTACCAGTTAATAAGTCACTATCACGCTTGTCCTTCAAGCCTTTCATCAAATTATCACGTTGATCTGGTAAATCTAAAAGTGGATTGGATTTAACCCATGTTTCAGGCTTGTAAGTTTCATCTAAACTATCTTGCGACCAAATTAAGCCTAAATAACTATCTGCATCCCTCTTCCAATCTTGTTCCATGGCCTGAATAACCATTTTTTGATCTTCATGAAATGGAACTGTTGGATCAGGATATGAAGTAGAAATTTGAATAAACTGGTGGTTAGGAACTTTAACTTGACCAGAAATAATTTTGCTCACAGTTTCCCGTGATTTAACTTCACCAATTTCATCAAATATAGCAGTTCTAAAGTGATAAGAGTCATATTGTCCAGCCTCAAGACTAATGGCACGTAAGACATTATTATTTTTCTTCATAATAATTTGGTCTGACTGAATATAAAGATTTACTTCACTTGCGTAGCTTTTAAAAGGCTCACTTTGAATGATTTTTCTCATCATTGAAGCGACATAGCCAAATAACTTCATAGTTTGCTTAAAATTGATAGAAGCTACTAAATAATCTTGATTGGATAGCCCAATACTTTCAATTAAAAATGAGTAGCAAACTAAGATAGCCATTTGATATGTCTTACCTTGACCACGAGATACAGAATCAATCACACGAGTAAAACGTTTGTTGTTATCTTCATCTCGCCAGCCAAACATAAGAGCAAAGGTAAACTCTTGCCATTTCATTAATTTAGTTGGTTCACCTGTATCAACATTCGGGCAAATTTTAGCGAAAGTTAGAAGTCTATTAGCTTCTTCTACATCGTAGTGATAAGGAAAATCTGGTTGTCCTTGCCTTTTGAGATCCATTAAATGCCGAAAGCATGCAAGTTTTATCTTATATCCAGCTATTTTTGTGCCATTTAAAACAGAAAAAGCGTATAAAGTTGCAGGATCACGATATTTAGCTTTAATATCTGACCAATCAATGCTTTTATATGCACCAATTACGTCATGAGTTTGCGTTAGATCAATTTTCATCATTTAAAAAGCTCCCAATTAATAAAAGCAATACAGTTGTTACATTACCATTGCTTTGAACTATTGGAATAATATTTACTCCATGTCTTTCATCACTTGAATTATTAACTGAACATGCTGATAAACTTATAGCTGCAATAACTAAAATCACTAACAATAAGATTTTTTTCATGACTTAAGGAACTCCTTCTAAGAGAGCGCTCGGTCTGACAAGAGCGAGCGCTCTTGCCTTGGCGTTACGACTTGATTGCGACGATGATTAATAGTAAGATAATTAAAAGAAGAATTAATTCAGTCAAGGTCAATCACCTCCGTAGAGTGTGAATTAATCACAGCTTGCTGTGATACACTCGGAAGAGGTTGATTGACCTTTTCTATTTGCTGAGTTTCGCCAAGGCAAGAATCCCATCCCGAAGGGATGCATAATAAAAGCGTTCGATTTCAAAATCGAGCGCTATTTTTTTCTTCTTGATTTAAGAAGATTACTAAGGCAGAGAATCCCTAAATAAATTAGATACCCAGCAAAAATCATTCCAAATATTATTAAACCAGCTAATTCTTCGTAATACCTTAATTGTGCAAAATTATTTATCCAGTTCATATCTAAATCTGCTTCCATTCAAAACTATGCTAATTTGCTTTTAAATCTGCAATTCGCTTATCGATAATTTTACAAACTTCACTCATAGCAGTTGATTGCTCAGCCATTAAATAGAGTTGTTTTTCTGAAATGTCAGTATCATTTGACAGAATAGAATCAATACTAATGATCTTATCCATGTACCAATCTTTTTCTCTTTTCAATTTATTAATTACTTCTTTTTTCGGTTTAGCAGCATAAAATCCCATCGTCATTCTCCCCTATTGTTTAAAGAATTCTTTCATAGATTCAGCAACTGATTTTTTTTCCTCTTCAGGTGCATTGAGTTCAAGCATTTCACTTCTAGCACGAGGACTTAAACCCAATTCTCTACCAATCGAATTTAATTTACTTAATGCATCAGACATAGTTTGTACAGCCGGATTTTTTCTAAATCCCGCAAAATCTTTTGCTACTACGTCTCCTGTTACAGGCGAAACAGTAGTTTTATACATTTTTTGCTGCAAGCCATCTTTTTTTACCGATTCATAAGCCCGACGATAAATGTCATAACTTGAACAATATTGCTGCAAAAGATATTCATCTGCACGCAGAACTTTCGAATTTCTGTTTAAATAATTCGCTAGTTTTGGCCATAATCTTTTTCCGTAAACATCGAGCCATTTCGGCGCTTGCGTAGGAACTTTCGGCCTTGATAAATCAACGTTTGTCAGTTTAAGCCCCCCTTTCAAAAAATTTCAAAAATCAACTTTTCACATAAGATGACGGCTATGGTGCGGCTCTTCCATTTTCGCCACTAGGCGGGGGACAAAATTAATTTAAAATTCAATCGAGTATGATTGCTTATAAAAAATTAAATCGTCTCAGATCGCAATTATTTGTCATCTCGTGCATTCATCAATTTATTAATTAATTCGGTATCCGTAATGGCTGGTACGTCTTTTAAGGAATTGTGAAGACCAGTTCCATAGTAATCTTGCTCCCAGCGTGTCTTCTTAGCGTGGCAGTCCCTACAACACGTTACTAGATTGTCTCTGTCTCTCATCTTGCTTTGATCCCATTCAATAGGAACAATGTGATCGACAATGTTTCCAGGATTTATTCGACAGTATTTGCACAGATTAAAGTCACGTTGAAGAACGAGAGCACGAAGCGACTGCCACTCACGAGAATGATAGAACTTATTCTGTTCTGACTTAACAGAGTTGCGATAGCGAGTGACATGATTGTAGTGCCAAGTAGTAGCTCGTGATGATTGACGTTTACGATACTTCTCGCGTTCTGCTCTATACTCTGTTTCATACTTAATGTGCTTAGCACAATAGTAATTAGGCATCATAGCAAAGGCATGACAGCCTTGATACTTGCAACGTCTAACTCTTGGCATGCTATTACCTCCACAACTCTAGAGCATAATAAAAGAGTTCACCGTTTCCATGAGTGAACTCTTCAAGTAGATATCGTTAAGCGGATGAGACTGACCGTCAGTCTCGGATAAGACCTAACTATCGTGCAAACTAAATATTGACAAAAAATAAATAATAAAAGCTTAGCGATACCCTATAACCAGTAACGGAGTCGAACCGTTACTAGCCTTACATATTTGTATTTAAGGAGTGGTGTGAGCATTGCTCTTTTCGAATTAACTCACAATACTACTATAGCTTATATTCCGGCCGTTCAACCATCACTATTATTTCGCTAGATTGTCGGTATTATTCCGGTCTTTTTTATATCGATGCAAATCAATTATCGGCTCACAAGACATATATCTTTGCCAATGGTCAAAGCTATCAGCAAAGAACAATTGTGCTCGTCGTCTTAATACATTGTATTGAGTGTGACCATATCTAATTGCATCAGCTACTTGCCAGTTCTCCATCTTATAGATATAAAGATCTCGCATTATTATTTTTGACATTTCAGGTAGATGGTAAATAGTGTGATGGATTGCTCGCACTTCTGCTTCTGCATTAAGTCCACGAATTATGCTTGCTTCAGCATGATTAGCTCCACTAGAGTGACCAGGCGCTAATGATAAGCTAGGAGACCGTAAGTCAGTAAGATTACGACCAGACATTAGAATTAATTTTTCTAAGTCATCGGTTAAAAATTCATCAACTCTATCGCATGTCTTATCGCAATCTAATTCTCTAAATAACAAACTCACATTCCCACTCCTCTTAACTTATCTATTCAGAATTTTTGATGTGATTTACAATAATCTTCAATGCATCTTCATGACGTATAAAATTTGTCGTTGCTGATCCATTAAACGTAGCTTGTTCATCATTAATTTTATCTTGTTTTTCAAATGATTTTTCTATTTCAGTTAGATATTTTTTCAATTCTAATTCTGCATCATTTAGCATTTTCTGCGTTTTTCTTTCGACATAACTATCGTAAATAATTACCGGTATTAGAATTGCTGACATGATTGAATTAATGATTGTCCAAGTCAATGTCTGCCTCCTGAACTAGCGTTATATCTTTCACTGGAATGTAGAACTTACTGAAACCAGCTGGCTTAGTATTTACGATATAAGAATTTGAACCGTAAGTTATATTGGAATCCAAATCATAAAGTACATATGAACTGGTCACAAAAACAGGGAAGCAAACAAGCATTTCATTATTACTCTTCTGTGTTTGTATCAAATTTGCTACTTCATCTGCATTAGCTGGACTATATGCAATTGTTTCTGGATCTTTTTCAAATCTGCGACAACATATAATTGATTTAATTTTCATTTAGCATCCCTCGTAATAGTTATCCAAAGCATCAACGATCATGGTCTCAATTTCTTTGTAACCATGATTTTCTTTATCTTTGTTAATTTTATTTAACAGAGAATTATTTAGTCTCAACGGTTTAGGTTGTATTACTGTTTCACTCTCTTCTAAATGTCCCTTGATTCTGATACTAATATCAAAATAAGTTGGACTGCCTGTAACAATATTAGAACCC
>SKEH01000729.1_pt1 | contig 17544 bp, 16 predicted proteins | sample 4826571 | NCBI WGS metagenome assembly SKEH01 (sample SAMN11008814, study PRJNA524170) | human gut metagenome | biome: Human fecal sample; material: Feces; isolation source: fecal sample from pouch patient p29 | host: Homo sapiens | place: Israel: Tel-Aviv | collected 2016-09-14 | reverse complement strand
ACATTAGTTTATCAAAACTTTCAAGGCCACTTTTTCTAACAAATCTGCTAAAATAAGTACCGCTAAGCAAATGGAATAAACTGTATATTATTTTTGGCACTCAAGTATAATGTTCGTAAATTATGATAAATGACTTTAACAAACTTTCAAATTAGTAAGTCAGCTGCTTGGGATTCAATCGCTTAAACTAAAAATAGGCAAAATAAAAGAGTGAAGTTCAAAATTATGAACTTCACTCTTTTTTGTTTATTATTTTGCACGCATAAGTAATTCGTCAAACTTCTTGAAGAATAAATCTTTGTCTGCTTTAGTTACTAAAGTTATTTCACGGCCATTTGGATCTTCTTCCATTCGGCCAGCAGCAGTTCCCTTAGTGATGACTTTTACCTTACGTTTTTCTGCTGTTAAAACAACTTCAGGATAAAGTGCACTGATAACAGTTAAAATATCCCAAAAGTATAGTTGAGCTGTTTGAATTGGTGGATTAACTAGAAGACTATAAGCTTGGCCAGCCAAGTCAACAGCTGGATACTTGCGTAAACCTGCCCAGTGCATCTTCAATTCATTTGTTAGCGGTAGTTCCTCACTACTTTCTAGGCCAATGACTTCCATTGGAATATTTGAAGCTAGTACACGCTCAACAGCGTATGGATCCCAGAATGCATTCCATTCTTGCGTGCCATCTGCATTAACTTGGACAACATTTCCGTGACCATCAAGAGAGCCACCCATCCAATAAAGTTTTTCAATTTTTGTTTCAATTTCAGGAGCAGCATCTAGGGCACGAGCCAAGTCAGTCAATGGACCTGTCATAACAACAGTTACAGGCTCAGTAGCATTTTCAAGCTTAGTGACCATGTCTAAGTGAGCAGGTTGGTCTGCTTCCTTGGTAACCATTTTGCCTGATTCATTGAGAATTGGTAATGAATTGAAAGAGTACGATGCTGTGCGCCAAGCTTCAGGAAACTGGTTAACAGCACGTGAATTTGACTTAGCAACTTCTAGCTTATCACCGCGCGTATTAAAACGATCAGTTAACTTACGGCAGACCTCAACTGATGGGTCAACATAACCATCGGCATCGATTGCACCAACACCAAGCAACTTGATTTCTGGTGCTTGTAAAAACAATAGGTATGATACTAAATCATCGATATTACCATCGTGATTGAAATAGAATTCTTTCATTTTTCTCCTTATTTCGACTTAATATAATTTTGACCATCAGCAGCTGGTGCAACTGACTTACCAAAGAACAGAACTAGAATCACAATTGTGATTACATATGGTGCAATCTGCATGTAAACGGATGGAATATGGTTGAAAAATGGTAATTGATTACCAATAATGCTGATACTCTGAGCGAAACCAAAGAACAGAGATGCAAGCATCGCACCAATTGGGTTCCATTTACCAAAAATCATTGCTGCTAAAGCCATGAATCCTTGACCTACAATGGTCGAAATTGAAAAGTTACCGGAAATTGCTTGAGCAAAAACAGCACCACCAATTCCGCCTAAAAAGCCAGAAATCAGAACACCAGCATAGCGCATCCCATAGACATTAACGCCCATTGTGTCGGCCGCTTGTGGGTTTTCACCACAGGCACGTAAACGCAAACCAAAGCGCGTTTTATACAATACCCACCAAAGGATAATTGAAACGATAATTGCTACCCAAGCAGGAGCAGAAGTGTTTTTAAATAAAATTGGTCCAATGACTGGAATATCAGCAAGACCAGGAAAACTAAAGTAACCAAAGCTTTGAGTGATATTTTCAGTTTGACCTTTATCATAAATTGCCTTTACCAAAAAGACGCCTAGTGGTGGTGCCATTAAGTTAAGCACAGTACCACTGATTACGTGGTCAGCGTGGAAATTAATCGTTGCTACAGCGTGCAATAGTGAAAATAGCAATCCAACAACGCCGCCAACTAGTAAACCCAACCATGGTGTCAATTTACCAAAAGTTGAAGCAAAGGTCAGATTGAAGACAACTGAAGAAAAAGCGCCCATCGTCATGATACCTTCAAGACCGACGTTAGTAATACCAGAGTTTTCACTATAAACCCCGCCTAGAGCTGTAAAAACTAGTGGCGTAGAGTAAACAAAAGTTGACGAAACCAATAAAGATAATATTCCAACTAAATTCATTACCTTTGTCCTCCTTCAGTTGACGTTGTATTTTCAGTATTAGTGCCTTCTGTCTTTTGTTCAGGCTCTTCAACTGATGCCTTGCGAGTCTTAAATAAAAGTCCAATGACATATTGAATTGCCACAAAGAAAATAATTGCCGCAATTACAATCGAAACTATTTCATAAGGAATACCCGCTATCGTTTGCATTCCTAGGCCACCGATTTTCAAAATTGAGAACAAAATGGCTGCCAGCAAGATACCGATTGCAGTTCCGCCACCAAGTAGCGCAACAGACAAACCGTCCCAACCAATGTCCAAACTAGTAGTCTGGGTAAAGTAGTTTTGGTAAGTTCCAAGTCCCTGAACAACACCACCTAAGCCAGCAAAGCCACCTGAAAGAAGCATTGAGTAGATAATATTCTTTTTCGTTGACATTCCGGCATAGCGACTCGCATAAGGATTAGCACCAACTGAGCGAATCTCAAAACCAGTCGTTGTCTTTTTCATTAAGTACCAGTAAATGAAAGCACCAATTAAGGCTAAGAAAATACCTGCGTTAATTCTAGAATCGCCAAACATTGAACTCAACCAATCAATTTTCAAACTACCGTTAGCAGTAATTGTCTTAGTTGTGTCGGTATCAATTCTCAATTTGCTAGACATAACTTGTTGCATCAAGTACTGGCAGGAATAGAGCACAATGTAGTTCAGCATGATAGTAGTAATAACTTCATTTGTTCCAAATTGTGCACGCAGCCAACCGGCAACACCAGCTACAGCAGCACCAGCAAGGGCACCGGCAATAACTGCTAATGGCAGTAAGATAACTTTTGGCATGTTTGGATTAGCAAGTACAATCCAGATTGAGGTTAACCAACCGGCTTGTGCCTGACCAGGTAAACCAATATTAAAGAAGCCGGCACTTGAAGCAATAGCAAAGCCAATTGCAGTAAAAATAAGCGGTGTCGCTTCACGGATTGTTTCACCAATTCCATTCATGTTGCCTAAAGCACTAGAGAACATTGATGAATATGCTTCAAACGGATTATAGCTCCAAATCAACATAATCAATGCACCAACTAGAAAACCAGCAAAAATAGAAATTAGTGGTACTAAGATTTTTTTCGTTTTTGGTGTTACTTTAAGCAAGAGCGTTGCCTTCTTTCTTAATGCCAGTCATTAACAAGCCTAATTCTTCATCGCTTGTTTCTTCCGGCTTAACTTCACCAGAAATGTCGCCATCATGAAGAACAATAATTCGATCAGACAATTGCATAATTTCATCTAATTCATAGGAAATTAGTAAAATTGCTTTTCCTTTTGCACGTTCAAGCAAGAGTTGCTGGTGGATATATTCGATTGCACCAACATCAAGGCCACGAGTAGGCTGAAAGGCAATAATCAAATCACTGTCGAGATCTAATTCACGTGCAATAATTACCTTTTGTTGATTACCACCTGATAAGTCACTTACTGGCAAACTGCTACCTGTCGTTCTAATATCGAACTTTTTAATCAACTCATCAGCATGTTGATGAATTAAATCGTAGTGCATTACATGGTGACTTGAATACGGTTGATGATAATAATTCTGTAACGCCAAATTATCCGAGATTGAAAATGGCAAAATTAAACCATATTTTTGCCGATCAGAAGGAATGTACGAAACACCCTTTTCGGTGATTTTTCGTACCTTTTGATTGGTCATATCTTCATCATTAATGCTTATCTTGCCAGAATCAACATGTTGCATCCCTGTCAAAGCTCGTACTAATTCATCTTGTCCGTTGCCATCAATACCGGCAACACCCAAAATTTCACCAGCACGCAGGTCAAATGACAATCCCTTTAATGCGAGAATACCTTGCTTGTTCTTAACCTTAAGGTCACTAACTTTAAGTGTAGTTTTCCCTACTTCAGCACTAGGCTTATCCAGCTTCATGTTAACGTGCCGGCCGACCATTAATTCAGCCAAGCGGTTATTAGTTACACCGCTAACATCAAAAGTACCAACACTCTTACCTGCACGGATAACCGTAACCCGGTCTGCAGCACGCTTGATTTCTTCAAGCTTATGCGTAATCAGAATGATTGACTTACCTTCTTTAGCCAGTTCTTTAATAATTTGAATAAATTCCGTGATTTCTTGCGGGGTCAAAACGGCAGTTGGTTCATCAAAAATCATGATATCAGCACCACGGTAGAGCACCTTAAGGATTTCTACTCGTTGTTGCTGCGCAACTGTAATTTCACTAACCTTCTTTTTAGAATCAATGTTCAAATTATAGCGTTGCGATAACTCCTCAATTTGTTGTTGCGCCTTTTTAAAATCTAGCTTTGGTCCTTTAGTAGTTTCATGACCTAAAATAATATTTTCTAAAACCGTGAATGATTCCATCAACATAAAGTGTTGGTGAACCATTCCAATTCCTAAGTTCTTGGCAACAGTTGGATTTTTAATTTCAACTTCTTGACCACGAACATCAATTTCACCAGAAGTTGGCATTAGCAAACCAGACAAAATACTCATCAAGGTTGACTTGCCAGCACCATTTTCACCAAGAAGAGCTAGGATTTCTCCCTTGCGCAAAGTTAGATTAATGTCATTATTTGCTTTAAAGCCATTAAAATCTTTGACAATATGCTTCATCTCGATTACATTCGTCGTATTTTCCATTTTGCTTATATTTCTTTCTATAAAAAACTCTTTGTATATTAAAACACAAAGAGTTTCCTATTACTTGATTATTTGCGATTAATCTCCGGCTACAGTAATTTTACCAGCTAAGATATCAGCCCTAGATTTCTGAACTGCACTCCAAGCTTTTGATGATAAATTACCCTTTGTAACTGAAACGCCGTTACCCTTTAAAGAATAAACAAGGTGCTTGCCACCAGGGAACTTACCCTTAACTGCATCATCTGCTAAAGATTTAGTGGCAACATCCAAGCCCTTTAAAACAGAAGTTAAGGTAAAGTTGTCTTTTTTGCCATCTTTGTCTTTATACTGTCCCATGTTTTCTTGGTCAACGTCGACACCAACTACCCAAACTTTTTGACTAGCAGCATGTGCTTGGTTGTGAGCTTTAGCTTCTTGGAAAACACCGTTACCAGCTGAACCAGCAGCTTGGAAGATAATATCGCACTTGTTTGCGTACATCGATTGTGCCATTGATTTAGCTTTATCTGTTGAGGTAAAGTTACCAACATATTGTGCATCAACTGTTATCTTCTTGTGCATTGCCTTAGCGGCATCTGCAACACCTTGTTTGAAGCCATTTTCAAAGCTTTCAATAATGGTTGACTTAGCCCCACCAACAAAACCGACTTTGTTAGTTTTAGTTGAGTAAGCAGCAGCCACACCACCAAGGTATGAAGCTTGGTTACTCTTAAACGTTACCGAAGCAACATTCTTTTGCCCGGTGATTACGTCATCAACAATTACAAAATTCTTCTTTGGATTTTTTTTGGCAGCTTCGCTAACCGAATCTTTTAATAAGTAGCCAATGCCAAAAATAGTTTTGTAGCCTGATTTAGCCGCTTGGTTAAAGTTAGGCGTATAGTCTGTTGCGCTGTTTGACTGGAAGTATTGATAGCCACTTCCCTTTTTAAGACCTTGTTCTTTACCATAAGCTTTAAAGCCTTCCCAGGCAGCTTGGTTGAAAGATTGGTCGTTTACGCCGTTGCTATCAGTAATTAAGGCGATGCTATTCTTTTTACTTTCACCGGTTGAATTCTGTTTCTTTCCAGAACAACCGCTCATTAATAAAGTAATTGAAGCAGCCACAGTTCCTAATGACAAAAGTCTCGCAAGTTTTTTACCCATTATTAGTTTTTATCCTCCACAAAAATACGAACTTTTCATCTATTACTTTATTATAAAATACGTAAAAAGACAAGATGAATCTATTCGACTTTGCATATAAAAACTTTTGTTATTCCAAAATCGAACTATTTTGAAGGGTGAATTGGAACTTTGATTTCACCGTCAATAATTTGTTGACGTGCGTCACGTGAGTATTTCCAAGCCTTGTCTTCGATATGACCGCGTGTAATGGAAACACCGTTTGTCTTCAAGCCGTAAACTAATTCTTTACCGCCAGGAAACTTACCGTTATATGCACGGTTAGCAATATCGTGAGTAGCAACATTAACACCAGTAATTACTGAAGTTAGTACAAAGTTGTCTTTCTTGCCATCCTTACTCTTGTAATTACCTAAATATGATTGGTCAACATCAACACCGATAACCCAAACCTTCTTATCAGCAGGACGGTTTTGGTTGATTGCCTTAGCTTCTTGGAAAAGACCATTACCAGCTAAACCAGAAGCGTGGAAGATAATGTCAGCTTTTTTAGCGTACATTGATTGTGCGATAGCTTTTTCCTTGTCAGCACTTGTAAAGTTACCAACATATTGATTTAGAAGTGTAACCTTCTTATTTAACTTCTTAGCTTGATCGTTAACACCTTTAGTAAAACCTGCGTCAAACAAATCAATAATGTTACCGTGAGCTCCACCGATAAAACCAATGACACCTGTCTTAGTTTGAGTTGCTGCTGCAACACCGGCTAAGTATGAAGCCTGCTCACTCTTGAAGTTAGCTGAAGCAACGTTCTTTTGGCCTTTGATTACTTCATCAACGATAACAAAGTTCTTCTTAGGGTCTTTCTTAGCTGCTGCACTAACAGCATCTTTCAGACTATAACCAATACCAAAAATTGTTTGGTATCCTGCTTTGCTAGCTTGGTCAAAGTTTGGCTCAAAGTCAGCCGCACTACTCGATTGGAAGTACTGATAGCCGTTCTTACCACGCTTTAAGTTATGGTCTTTACCGTATGCCTTAAAGCCACGCCAAGCGGATTGGTTAAATGAATTATCATTAACACCCGCAGTATCAGTAATCAACGCGATTGAATGCTTTGCGCTATCAGTTGAGTTACCGCTTCCACCCTGCTTTTTACCCGAACATGCAGTAAGTGCAACACCAGCCGCAAATGTTACGGTAGCAAAGGATAGGATTTTCTTGATTTTAGTCTTCATAGTTATGTATGACCCCCATATAATTTCTAGTACTAGAATATCAATATTTAGTATTCACGTCAAAGTCATAATACAACATAGAGTGTTGATGTAACAACATTTTTGATTTTGTCAAATTAGCGCTTGGCTCTTAAACCATCGAGCTTTGTATATGACAAGGAAATTTTTTTCAACTTTTTTACTTGTGTTATGTTTATTAAAACTAGCTTTTGAAAAAATGAGCTTTTAAGTTGTTCGCTATTAAAATAAATTAATGCACGCTAAAATGAATAATATAATGCGCAAATAAAAACCATCCGGTGAAACCGCATGGTTTTAGTAATTTATTAGTATGGAGTGATTAAAGTGTTACATCGAGCAGTTTTCCAATCTAAATTAGGTGACATGATCTTACTTAGTGATGAGGAAGCCTTACTAGGCCTATGGTTTGCAGATCAAAAATTTTTCGGTGCAAATTATCAGTTGGATCAAGCAGATGATGTTCAAAATAATCCACTTAAGCTAACTCTTCGCTGGCTCAATGACTACTTTGCTGGTTTGAAGCCAGACCCATTTGCCATTCCAATTAGACCAGAAGTCACAGCATTTAGAAAAGCAGTTTATTATGAATTGCAAAAAATCCCTTATGGCGAAACAACCACTTACGGTGAGCTCTCTGACAAACTACAAGCAAAACAAGCAGTCAAAACCAATAAAGCACGCGCAGTTGGTGGTGCAGTTGGACATAACCCAATCACACTAATCGTCCCATGTCATCGCGTAATTGGCAGTGACGGCTCACTGACTGGATACGCTGGTGGAATTGAACGTAAAAAGGCTTTACTGCAATTAGAACGGCAGAATTAATTAAACATTCCACTCATCCATAAATTCTTGAACAAAAGCACGCATGAAATCAGTTCGTTTGTGTGCTTCTTTTTTGCCACCATCAGTATTCATTAAATCTTCTAATTGAAACAGCTTTTCATAAAAGTGATTAATGGTGGTTTCGGTGTGTTCGCGATATTGATCATGGCTAACCAGTTTTTCAGGCTTAATCTTTGGATCATAAATCACATTACCGTGAGCACCGCCATAGGTAAATGCGCGTGCAATTCCCATTGCACCCAAGCTCTCAATGCGATCAGCATCTTGAACATATTCACCAGAAACTGGTAATAGATAATGGTGTTCAATATTTTGTGAAAACGACATATGTTGAATGGTAAAAAGAATATCCTTTACTTCAAGCTCACTAAAGCCAGCCTGTGGCAGCAAGTGCTTAATTTGCTCGACAACTTGCTCAGGATCCGCACAGATCTTTTCATCAATCGTATCGTGTAAATACCCTGCTGTCTGAATAATCGCCACCATGCGGCTGTCTGCGTGTGCATCAGGATTATCCTGTAAATATAATTGGCTAGCTAAGTGGGCCACACGCTGACCATGATAAAAATCGTGACCCGTTTTTTCACCTTCTAATTGCTTTTGAACAAAATCGATTACCTTTGTTATTTCCATTTTAATCACTCCTTTTTTAGTCTTAAGCCGCTTCCCAGATTTGAACTGAGGACCTCCTCCTTACCACGGCGGTGCTCTACCTCCTGAGCTAAAGCGGCAAATTAATTTTAACAAAAAAGCACCCACCTTAGTTAGTGGATGCTAAATTTAATTATTTACTGTACGAACTTAACTGCTGTACCGTATGCAACTACTGACTGCATGTCACCGCCAATTGTACCTGAGTCAAAACGCATCATCACGATTGCATCGGCACCTTTTTCTTCAGCTTCTTGACGTAAACGTTCAAGAGCTTGCTCACGAGATGTTTGCAACATCTTAGTGTAACTACGGATTTCTCCACCCACCATTGATTTTAAGCCTGCGCCAAAATCCTTGAAAGCATTTTTAGATTGAGTGGTTAAGCCAAAGACTTCACCAATAATCTCATACTCTTTACCAGGGATATTTTCCGTAGTAGTAACTAATATTTCAGACATTTCTTTTCCTCCTAGAACGGGGTAATTTTATAGCAATAGGCAATTATTGCCTTAAATAGATTATGAATTATAGCCTGATATTTTGTCAAATATTGCTTAAAAAATATCATATTATTTGATAAATTCTAAAAGCTGTTGTGCTATTTCTGGTGGCATTAAATTAATCGTAGTGAGATCTTTTAAGGCAACCCAAGCTGGCTCATAGATATTTTTTGTGCTCGAGCGTTCTTTTTCTTCCCCACTAATTCGAGGTGCTTTAGTTTGCCCAGCTTGGGCTAAAAAGATAACCTCATTGTCAATTTCAAACAAGCGCTTAAGTTTTTCGGGTAACAACTTAATCTTTAATTCTTCATTGATTTCTCTAATTGCAGTTTCAATTGGCGTTTCCTGGTTTTCTGCACCGCCACCAGGAATTACCCAATAGTCGCGCTCGTTTTTCAGCCTGTGAATTAATAAAATAGCTTTTAATTCCGGATTATATAAGACAACTCGTGCTCTCATTTTTAGCACCCTTATTTTGAATCTCTACTATTTGACATCTACTTTTTTCACTTTATAAAAAAGTCTGATACATAATCTACCAGACTTTTATTCATATAACTAGTCTTTGATATTAACCAAAGTATATTTTCTCTTTCCTTTACGGACAATTACATACTTACCGTCAAATGCTTTTGCTGGATCAACTTCAAAATCAACTGATTGTTCACGGTCACCATTAATGTAAATTGCACCATTTTCAACATCTTCACGTGCTTGACGCTTAGACGATTCGATTTTGGTATCAACTAAAAAGTCAACAATATTCTTAGCAGCCGAGCCTGACTCTGCAGTTGGTGCACTCTTTAATCCCTGCTCAATTTGCGTAACAGTTAAGTCTTTGACATTACCAGAGAATAGAGAGTCTGTGATTATTTCCGCTTCAGCCAATCCCTCTTCACCGTGAACAAACTTGGTTACTTCCTTAGCTAAAGTCTTTTGCGCCGTTCTCTTCCATGGCTCAGTCTTAACTTGTTCTGCTAACTCATCAATCTCTTCATGACTCAGGAAAGTAAAATACTTCAGGTACTTAACTACATCACGGTCGTCTTGGTTAATCCAGAATTGGTAGAACTCGTAGGGACTGGTTTTTTCTGGATCAAGCCAAATTGCTCCACCAGCTGATTTACCAAATTTAGTTCCATCAGCTTTAAGCATTAATGGAATAGTCAAACCAAATGCTTCACGATCAGATCCCATTAACTTATGAATAAGGTCAATTCCTGCTGTAATGTTGCCCCATTGATCACTACCACCGATTTGCATCTGTACACCGTGGTTTTTATTTAATTGGTAAAAATCAATTGCTTGCAAAATCTGGTATGAAAATTCAGTAAATGAAATCCCATTTTCCAATCGACTGGCAACAACGTCCTTGTTAATCATGTTGTTTACTTGGAAGTGTTTACCGTAGTCACGTAAGAAGTCGATTAAACTTAACTTATCTAGCCATTCTGCGTTGTTAACAATTTCAAAGTTTTCAGTACCAAACAGCTTCTCCATTTGCTTAGTCAAAGCAATTTCATTTTGATGAAGCTTTTCAGCATCAAGTAAAACTCTTTCGGTACTACGGCCTGATGGGTCCCCAATTGTACCAGTACCACCACCAATAACAATTACTGGATGATAACCAGCTAATTGGAATCTCTTTAAAATCATAAAGGGGATTAGGTGGCCAATGTGAAGTGAATCACCAGTTGGATCAGTACCACAATAGAGTGCTAAGTCATCATGTTCTTCTAAGTACTTAGCTAGTCCTTCTGCATCTGTCTGCTGGTTAATTGCTCCACGCCATTTTAAATCTTCTAAAATATCAAAGTTTGCCATCTTTTTCCTCCAATAAAAAAGTCCCCGGATTTCCTAAGAAATCCAGGGACGACTAAATTACTTTTTTAGCCGTGGTACCACCCACGTTTGCGCTTATTAGCGCCTCAAGTTTGGTTTTTAGCGGAACCACCCGATATGTATTTCGCGAAACTTCAGCCTGCCTAGCTTACACCAACCGCTAGTTCTCTGAACACTGAACTGAAGCGCTACTTAAAATATCTAAATGAATAATACTCATTTTTTTCTAATAAGTCAACACCAGATACTATTTGTAGAAGCCCTTAATTTGTAAACCATAAGCTTTACCAGCAGTCATATCATATTGGATAGTTTCATAATCAGCCAAGAGGTCTTGTTGTTCCTTGGTTAGGTACTGAGGTTCAATTACTTGTCCCTTACGTCCAATTAATTCATAACCCTTATCACCCTTGAAGTTAATTGTAATTGCAGGCAATTTCTTATGAACTTCAGTAAGGAGTGCTTGGTATGGTGTAACCTTTGAATCAGTCTGCTCAAGCATCATCGCAATAAAGTCACTTGAACTTACGAAATTGTTGGCCTTACGTGGTAAGTGCGTTTTGGCACCATGTTCACGGGCATACTTATTCGAGTAAATGAAGTAACGAGTTGAGTGCATTTCAACCGGATACTTAGCAGTGTAACTCTGCGAAATAATACTTGGATAGTGGTCACCGTAGAAGACTAACGTAATTGGTTTCTTAATCTTATCAATTTGACCAATAAATTGCTTAACTGCCTTATCAGTGTATTGCGTACCCTTAACATATGTCGCCATTTGTTCACGAACTGCTGGGGTATTGAATAGATCACCTGAGATCTTACCCATATATTCGTTGTGTGGATACCAATTGTTATATGGCATGTGGTTTTGAATTGAAATCAGATTAATAAACTGACCGTCTTTACGCGCGTTTATTTGCTGCAATCCATTAGCATAAGTAGTAAAGTCAGAGTTATAGCCACTCTTACCAAGTTTCTTCTGATCAATAACTTTATACTTCGAACCAGTGTAGACAAACTTATCAAACTTAAAGCGACGATAGTCTTCACGTCTAGAGTAATATGTCCCAATAAATGGGTGAATAGCTGACTTGTAATCAAAGTTCATTCCGATTGTTGGATAGAAACTGTAATTAGGAACAACCTGAACATATGGCGTCAAAGTAGACTTAAACAATCCCATGTTCAATCCCGTTAAGGTTTCCCATTCCATGTTAGCCGTGCCACCACCATAACCAGCACTAAGCATTGTACCGTAAGAAGAGCGTGACTTCATTGATTCAATAAACTTAACTGGATTTGGTGCAGACTGTTCTATCTTAATGGTTGGGAAAGTATTCGGATCAACGAAACTTTCACTTAGGTTAAAGACAATTGTCTGGTCACTAAGTTTATTCTTTCTGTTTTTATTGATCTTGTTAGCAACTTTAGCATACTTATCATTCAACTGTTTGATAGTCGAAGCAGAGTAGCCTGTCGCTGGCTGATCCATGATTTGCAAGTCAATATAGTTTAAGAAATTCAGAACTGGTCCGTTAACCTGGATATCACGTTCTGGGTTTCTAAAGCGCTGTCTATTATCGAATCCACGATTAATGTGGTAAATAACTCCACCATCATGGTTGAAGCGGAATGGCGTCATGAACAACGCTAAACTCAATAGTGCCCAAATTCCACGTCGTTTCCATGAGCCGCGTTTCTTAATTGGAAACTTGATTTCTAAGAAAACATCCAGTGCAATCACGATTACAATTGCAACTAGGATAGCAATAACTGTTGTTTTACCAATCATTGGTAAAAGCGTCTTCCAATTGACGATTTCACTGATTTCAGTTGGATAAATTGGTTCACCACGAAGAAGCAGTTTAATCTTATTGGCAATGGCCCAACCAATTCCAATTAGGCTGACTAGCACATTGGATGTCCAATAACGTGTAGTCACAAAGTAGAAAATTGAGAATAACGCATCAAGGAAGATAGTTGTTAAAATAATGGCAAAGAACTTGGTGCCAAGTAAGTAAACAATCGCATTAATTGTCGCTGCAGTACTGATTTGGATTCTTAAGTTATCAGATTCAATTAAAAATGAACCAAAACTCAAAACATAGAACCAAGCCCAAGTCAGTAAGTTAACTCTGTTGGCAACAATAAATTTAGTGAATTTTGTCCAAGCCTTCTCACAAATTTTCGCTAAATTAGTTTCATGATCTAAGTACTTAACAATCTTAGTAACTGGCTTAAATTTAAATAGATACTTTTCCAGTACCATATCCCAAATTGCAGCAGCAAGCAGCATGACAACAATCATGATTAGCTTGTTAACAAAAGATGAGCCAGTGAAGCGGAAATCGTTCATGAACCTAGTCGAAATTGGCGCATCCATGAACATGATTACTGGGATAAAGTAACGCATTTGCTTCTCATTGAAGGTCATAATAACCTTTTTAAACAATAAGAATGCCGCTAGGACCATCAGGAGCATAAATGGTGAAGATGGATTGTTCAAAAATTCTCTGTTCCAGTCACCACCACCGTTGCCGGAAATGATTTGTGACCAGTAAACGGCATCAAAACCAGAAACACCGATTACAACAACAAAGAATGAAGCAATCCCACTAAATAAAGCTAGACCAAAGAGCTTACCATTAACCTTAACGCCAGCTAAAAACATCCCCCATGCAAAGAACAAAATAAGGTATAAACCATATAGTGAATATTGGAAGGATAAGTTTCCGGCACTCAAGGCAAAGCCAAGAAGACTTAATAAGCTAAGTACTAGTAAGTTTTGCTTTTTAGTCAGCTTATGTTGTAAGTCATAAATCCGTGGTTGTGCCAGTAAACTGAAAAACAAGCCAGAAAATAAAACTGAGGTACTGGTAATAATTGGGAACAACATTCCCCAAACACGCCACATATTAAAGCGTGCAGGTACCTTAATGAAAAATAGGACGTAATAAACAACTAGCGTAACGAAAGCCATCAGCCAATACTTAAAGCTTTCACTTACACTTTGTTTTTTCCTGCTATAAACTGCACCAAAAACCATTGGTACAATCATCATTGTTGCGTTATGCATCATGTTAGGCATAAAACGCACGAATGAGTAATGTGCTCTCGCAGCAACACCCTTCAAACTATACATTTGAATTAACATAAAGAGAGTTGCTACTAATATGCAAATCGCCTGCACGACTTTTAACGATTTTTTGTTTTTATTCATGTTTCTAGTATCTGTCCTCACTAAAAAATGATGCTATCAATCACTGCATTTTTATACCCAACTTTTTCTTAATTGAGTATAAAATATCTACTTTTTTCCCGTTTCCAGTAAAAAAGTCCCGTAAATCATATCTAAATTTAAAAGTCATGATCAAGGTAATAATTAATAATACAATGCCAGCTTCCCTGAGTTGGGTCAATTCGTAGAGACTAAATAATAAAATAAAAACTAACGGCGGAACCGTTAAGTTCTTAAGAATAATAGTCAAAATAAGTGCAATTAAAAGCGTTACTGCCGCAGCTTTAACATCATAAATAGCCGCTAAAATGACAGCAACTGTCACTCCTTTGCCACCTCGAAAATGATCCCAAAAAGGAAAACAGTGTCCTAAAATTAGTCCTAAACCTGCATAGGCCAACATTACCTTTTTTCCTAAAAAATAGTGTACAAGTAGTAAGCAAATTAGTGTTTTTAAAATATCACCAATGCAAGTAATTATACCCCATTTTTTACCAAAAACGGCACCAACGTTGGCGGTTCCTGGGTTCCCGGATCCAACTTTAGTTGGGTCTTGATGTAACCAAAAGCGACCCACTAACATGGCAAATAAAATACATCCGAATGCATAGCCGATTAAAACGGCAAGCAGTCTCGTCATTAATCGTCACCTTCTTTTATTATTGTCCTTCATAATCACTGTAGATATTATAGTCCTGCGTTGCAAGATCAGTGAAATCAAAGCCGTGTTCCTTATTTCGCTTGTTTTGGTAAGTCTCATTGTTATCAACCTTTTCGAGACTCAAACCTAATTCCGCACGAAGATAGTCAGAAATTCGTTGAAGCTCCTCAGTTGACTGAACTTGATAAGATGCGCCATCAACCGTTGCATTATGCCCGTGCAGATAGTCATTTTTAACATTCTTAGTCGAACTGCGGTAATTAAAGGCAATCTCCTTCAGTGCATCAAATGGCAAATTAGTTTTGACATTGCCAGAAATTGAAGTTAACACTGAATCAAGTTGCGTCAATGTGTTCAATGAAACGGCCTTTTTAATAAGTGTCGTAATGACCTGTCTTTGCCGTTCCTGACGGCCATAGTCACCTTTCGGATCGTCATAGCGCATCCGTGAATATGCAAGCGCGCCGCCGCCGCCCATATGAGTCAGCTGTCCCTTCTTGAAAACATAACCACCATATTCAAAACTAAGCGTAGGTCTGACATTTATTCCACCTACATAGCGAATAAGGCGCATGATTCCTTTCATATTAACTAGGGCATAATATTTAATTGGTACGTTAACAAGTTCTGAGACACTGTCCATTGCCATCTTAGCGCCGCCAACTGGATAGGCGGCATTGATTTTTTCGACTTGGAACTGCTCAGCACCAACCATTTGTGCCATTGTATCGCGCGGAACAGACACTAGTGAGTAACGCTTTTTTTGCGGATTGACAACTGCAATGATAATCGTATCAGTATTGCCAATCTTTTCCTTACGATCAAGTGCTCCAGTATCGGTTCCCATTAGTAAGACAGCAAACTTTTTCTTACCATTAAATTCGCCGTTTTTTACTTGAACATGCGTATTATTATCATAGGTATTGTCTACCGCATTCTTCGTTTTAAAATAAACGTAAGACGAGTAAGCAGCAACACCAGCGGCTATGAGAAAAACAAGTCCGCATAGCCATGCTATCAATTTCTTCTTTTTGTTGTAATCTTTTACATGTATTTCTACCCGACTCTTGTCCGGATGATTATGATTGTGATCCATATTCTCTTACTTACCTAATTTAAATACAATGAATACATTATAACAAAAAAACAAACCATCTGCGGTTTGTCTATATTATCTTATTAAAATCATTAATTATCTAGCTTAATGTCAAAGTTAGCGTGAATTCTTCATCACTATCGCCTTCAAGTGTCGCTTTATCAAGTAAAGCAACAACTTGCTGATCTTTAACATCTAAGTCAAAGCTTGATGAAGCAAGTTTTAATTTAACTTCATCATTACTCAACTCAATTTCATTCACATTTCTATTTTTAACCCAGCCTTCGATAATCGGCAATGTGAACATCACTGAAAAAGGCATTTCTTTATGTGAATTATTTTTGAGGTAGTACTTAATATCGACCCGGTTACCTTCAAGAATATAGGTTAGGATCACTTCAAAATGATACGGAAATTTTTTATAACTTTCACTATCATCAATTAAGGCCAAACTGACCCGCGAGTCTCCCTTATCTACAACTGTCCAAGGCAAGAGCTTCGCCCAGTTTTCACCTTGACCGTCACCTAAAAAGGTAACTCCTAATTTCTTTTGCATGTCGCCATCTTTGAAATAATCAATTTGATCATGTTGGGATACAAAATTAACTAACTTTGCATCCTTTTCATCAACAGCAGCACGCAAAATAGAACTTTCTATTGTTTGCATAGCTTACTCCAAACTTTCTCCCTTATAGAAAATAGCATGTAACTGACACTAATGTCAATTCGAGCTTAAAATCCCGCTTTTTAGCTAAGTTTAACTGAGAAATTCAATGTGCAAGGATTATACTACAAAACTAATATCAGTTATATTAAAAAGATTGGTTAGACTATTACTGCAAGCGCTCAACCACCTTTATCAACTGATTTTTTTAAAAAAATCCGCCTAATTTATTAGCAAATTTCGTTATAATATACTATAATACTATTGTTCCCGAGAATATAATTAGTTTTTGGAACAAGTTAATAAGAAAGAGCACCTCAAGCAACTGGGGTGCTTTTTTGTTATATCTCGTAATTCATCCGATCATGAGATGCTTCTGTCAAATCTGCGGAAACTGGTGCAACAAAGGATCCATCATCAGGAAGCTCTATTTCACTTGCTTTACTGCACTTCGGCAAATCTACCTTATTATATAGTCTGCTTGCCAAAGTATCAGCAGCCATTTTCATCGCTTCTCGAAGACCTTCACCTTCTGTGATACCACCCTTGATATCTGGAAAGTGAATCACATATACATCATTTTCTAGCGGCTTAAAAATTGCCGGATACGTAACAATTCGATGATCCATTTACCCAACCTCCCTATTGTTTAGTTATAGTTCATAGCTTTTCCTTTAATACCATCATATACCCAAAAACAGTGAAATAAGAAAAAATTATGAAATTTTTATTTATTCCTTTGTTTTATATTGGCTGCTTTTTTTCAATCATAGCATTGTTAAATAGAGATTTTGCAGCATTTTTTAGATTAATGCAAAAAGAAAAACGTTATTGCTAAT
>SKEH01000718.1_pt1 | contig 17696 bp, 20 predicted proteins | sample 4826571 | NCBI WGS metagenome assembly SKEH01 (sample SAMN11008814, study PRJNA524170) | human gut metagenome | biome: Human fecal sample; material: Feces; isolation source: fecal sample from pouch patient p29 | host: Homo sapiens | place: Israel: Tel-Aviv | collected 2016-09-14 | reverse complement strand
CAGGTTCAGGACACCTTAGAATCCTACTTTGATTAAATAAATAATTAAAAAATCAATTTACGAGAAAGAACTATTTACACAAAAGATTTGACAGTTTCGGATATCAGCTTTTTTCTGTCTTAAATCAAATATTAAAAATAACAATTTTTAAGAAAATTAATATAAGTTAAATGGTACTCTTATTACATATTACTTATAAAAAGTAATAAAATACTTTAAAAAAGATATACATAATGATATATTAATATTTATAGCTATGTTAAATATGTTCATATAGAATAAACATGCTTTAAGTGATGTGATATTAAGATGTTATCTGAAAATAACTATAATGAGAAAATAAGAAAATCTAATAATAAAAGAAATAAATATTCAATTAGGAAACTATCAGTTGGAGCTGTCTCAGCTTTGATTGGAGTTTCTTTTTTTGGCTTTAGTTCTCAAGTAGTGAGTGCAGATACCGGAATAAATACTGCTGGTGATATAAGTCATCATGTAGCATGTGCAGATACTGCTGATAATAGCAGCAACGGACATAATAATCCGGCAACTGATTCAGATACTTGGCAAATTGGAAGTCAAAACACTAAAGAATATGACGGAAAATAAACTAATAAGATTGATGTTAATAAGTTTAGTTTGTCAGATGGTGATAAAAAACTAAATACCAGCAGCATCAATAATGATAACTTTCAATGGGTTGATAAAAATGGTGATGCTATTGTAGAAAATCCTAAAAATGTTGGTACATACTATGCTAAATTAACAGATTCAGCTGCTAAAAAGTTGAGAAAAGATAAGCCTACTTTATCCAAAGATCCAGGAATTGTTGGTACTTATACAATTGCTCAGGGTAAAGCAAGCGCTGAATTAAGAGGCTATGATTCAAAAGCAGCGGATGCTGGATTTAATGCAGTGGCTAAAAGGTATGAAGATTTAGGATATGTGGTAGAAACCACAAAGACTGGATAATGATAAGCCAGTTCAACTTGAAACTGTTGAAACAAACGATAATTCCTTGCCTCAATCAGGAGAAGAATCACTTTCATGGCTAGGCATACTTTTATCAAATCTAGGCTTAGGCAGCATGTTTATTAAGCGAAAAAAGAAATAGCTATACTCATCAATGATTACTAAGTGTAAAATAGCTTGCGGTAACGTTTAAATATAAATTAAAAGGAGTCAAATCCATTTTAGGACTTGACTCCAAAACAAAAAGATCAGTAGTCTGATGTTAAGCAAAAAAACACATTAGAAGCTAGTCTTTTATGGAATCTATTATAACTGATATCGTGAAAATTATTAAGTCTGAAAATAATGTTATTGCTCGTGAAAAGGCATTAATGTGCTACTTCTTTGATTTGATTAGAGAATTAATGAAATTAGCACTAGAAGAAGTTGATGCCGGCTTAGTTGAAGAAACTAAAAAGCAAGGCTATCAGATTGAAAAGAAAAATAAGCTAGTCTTTCGACCAGCTTATTTTTTAATGCGGCAGTTATTTAAGCTTGAAATTCATTTGGTTAAAATGTGAATAACTGGGCAAAACTAAAACTTAAATTTTCGCATAAAGATTGGATGGGTACGATGATCAAGATAGCCAGTCTCTAACGGAGTGATTTCCAATACTCTTAGATCTTCTTTAGCCGCTTCAACGTTATCAGCATATATTTCATTTAAGTAATCGATTTTTCCAAATATTTCATCAATGTATTCATGTCCAACATTTTGGATAGTGCCGCGGATAGAAAAGCCACATGAATCCATGGTGCCATTACCTTCGTAGTCATTAACGATGACCTTTGGTTGTTTGATTAAATCTTTGAAGAATGGATTTTGACTTGAAGCAGCGATATATAGTTTTCCATTCTTGTTTAAAAGCAGATCACATACTTGAGCACTTGGTTCACCATGATGAGTAGTGGTAACATCTACATTATGAATTTGCTCTACAGCGAAGTCTGAGAATTCTTGATTAGTTAAAATATCCACCATAATAATACCTTCCTTGCTCTAGTAGCTTGTTAGTTTTATTAATTAATTGACGGAGAAAACACAGGATTTCAATCCCGTGATGAATCCGGCCTTTTTTAGTTTTTTTGCTTGTTTCCCCTTTTTCTTAAACATATGTTTGATATAATCTTAAAAAGAAAGGAGGGAACAAATGTGCTAAAAGGGATCAAATTAAGACTCTATCCTAATAAAGTTCAACAAGGTCAGCTTGAGCAGATGTTTGGCAATGATCGTTTTGTTTGGAATCAAATGCTGGCCATGATGAATGAGCGCTATCAGAATAATAAAGCTTTGCCTTTTTTAGGCAAGTTCAAGCTGAATTATCTGCTTAAGCCGCTTAAAAAAGAATATCCTTTTTTGAAAAACAGCGATTCTTCAAGCTTGCAGGTAGTTAATGAATTCCTAACTCAATCTTGGAAGAACTTCTTTCAAGATAAAACTGGCCAAGTAGGCAAGCCTCGTTTTCATTCACGCAAGTATCTGAAAAAGTCTTATACAGGCAAGTCAATCATAAAAACTGCAGGTAAAAGATACTTGAAGATTCCTAAATTAGGCTATATTAAAACAAGCAAAATTGGAGTTTTGCAAGACGTTAAGATTAAGCGTTATACGGTCGTACTTGAACCAACAGGAAAATATTATTTGTCTCTACAGGTAGAAATATCTGAACCAGAGAAGTATAGCTTAACTGGCAAACGAGTTGGAATTGATGTTGGCGTGGCTGATTTAGCGATTCTGTCTAATGGGCTAAAATATCCTAGTTTTAATAGCTCTTATTTTGAAAAGAAAGCCAAAGTCTGGCAAAGAAAATATGCTCGTCGCAGACATTTAGCTAAATTATTAGTTTTGCAAGACAGGAATAAAAAGGTGCTTTGTCCTAGAAGTTTAGAAAGCTTTACTAATTGGCAAAAAGCGCAAAAGTCAAAAGCTAAGTGCCAAGCTAAAGCAGCAAATCAGCGCAGAGATTACCTGCATAAACTAACTACGCATTTAGTTAAGCAATATGATGTAATTGCGATTGAAGATTTGAAAACCAAGAATCTTCAGAAAAATCATCATTTGGCTAAGTCAATTGCCAATGCTTCATGGCGGATGTTTAGACAAATGCTAGAATACAAATGCGAATGGTATGGCAAGAAACTAATTGCAGTTGATCCCAAGAACACTTCCAGAATTTGTTCAAAATGCGGCTATAACAGTGGCGCTAAGCCCTTAGAGATTCGTGAATGGACCTGTTCTAAGTGTCAAACCAAGCATGACCGAGATATTAATGCGGCAGTTAATATCCTGCATAAAGCAACGCCAACTGGTCAGGGACTGGCCATGGTAACAAGCTGAGTTCCGTGAGTTAGGTATTTGACTAGTTCAATGTAAGATCCTAAACACTACTCAGTGTTCCCAGAAACCCGGCACTTTAGTGCCGGTGTAGTTCATTATAAGCTTAAAGACTGACATGTTTTGACAGGAAAGACTAGAAAATGAAAAAATCTGAACGACTTAACCAAGAATTGATCTATCTAAGCGATAAAAAAGTATTTCACTTAAAGGAATTAGAAGAAGCTTTTGCCATCTCTGAACGCACTGCTTTACGGGATATTGCGGATTTGGAACAATTAGGATTAGCTTTTTATAGTGAAACTGGTCGTAGTGGTGGTTATCACATTACTAATAGTAAACTGCTATTGCCAATTCGTTTTAATACAGCAGAAATTAATGCTATTTTCTTTGCCCTACAGGCGATTAAAAATATTAGTGAAACACCATATAGTAATGAGTATCAAAAAATTCAGGCCAAGTTATTAAAGAATTTGCCTACTAGGTTGCAGGAACAAATAAAACTTCAGGAAGAATTTGTTCAGTATGTCAGTCAACCTAGTTTGAATAAAGTAATATTTTTTGATTTGCTACTTAAGGCATGTATTGATAATGATTTAATATTAGCGGAAAATCAGCAGTTTATTAAAGAAAAACAAAAGTTGCAACTACTTGATTTGTTTTATCAAGCAGGAAATTGGTTCTGTCATGCTTATAATTTAGATTTGAAACGTTGGTTTGTTTTACGTCTGGATAAGTTTAGAATGGTCAAACAACTGAAATCTGATCGAGTAATAATGAGTAAAAATGAATTAAGTGAAAGTTATCAAGAATATGAACAAAAGCATTATTGCATCCCATATCAATGTTTATTAACTAAAATTGGCGAACAAAAAATTAAATATAATTCTTATCCAATTATGCAGATAATGCATCAGGGGCAAAAGATTTATTTAAATGGCAGATACAATAAAGAAGAATTGCATTATCTAGTGGATTATTTGATCTCTTTGGGCTCAGAGGTTAAAGTGCTTAAACCTCAAGAATTAAGAGATAGTTATTTGCGAAAACTAAAGCAGATTATTAAACAATATTGATTTTTTAAATTCTGACAGAGATTGACAGAATTCTAAAATATACTGAAGTAGAAGATATCAGGAGGTAACAATCATGGCAAAAATAATGAACGAAGATTTTTTAGATGTTTTACAAGACAAAGGGCCGGCAACGATTGTTTCAATTAATGGTAATCCAGCTAGTGTAGTTAATACTTGGTCACAATATATTAACGTGGTTTCTGATGATATAATTTTGATTCCAGCTGCGGGGATGCATTCGATTGAACAAGATTTTGAAAAAGATCCAAAGCATGAACTGACAATTACAATCGGTTCTTACAATTATCAAGGAACCGCCGGAATGGGGCGCGGTTATCATATTCATGGTAGTGGTCAATTCATTAATGAAGGCGCATATTTTGATCAAATGAAAGCCCAATTTGATTGGATTCGCGCTGTATTAGTTGTGAAGATTCATGATGTTGAGCAGAAAATATAGCAAAAAAGTTTGGAGCGTCAACTCCAAACTTTTATTTTTAATCAATTTATTGAGCAAAATATGATAGACATTAAGTAATAAGTGTTACCCATTGAAAATGTAATGAAGAAACTATTGTGTTAGGAGAATTTTATGGATAAACGTAAAATTGTAATTGTTGATGCTTCACATGGTGGTCATGAATCAGCATTGAGCTGTTAGATAAATATAATGATGTAGATGTAACTGTTTATGAAGCTGGCGACTTTATTTCATTTATGTCCTGTGGGATGCAATTATACCTAGAAAATAAAGTTACAGCTGAAGATGACGTCAGAAACTTTGCTCCTGAAGATGTTGAAAAGAAGGGCGGTCATGTTTATGCCAACCATGAAGTAACCGCGATTCATCCTGAACATAAGACAGTAACAGTTAAGGATTTAACCAATAATTCTGAAGAAGAAGTTCAATATGGTAAGTTAATCCTTAGCCAGTGAAGTATTTGCTAAAGCTGGCAAGCATGTAACTTTAATGGACATGATTGATCGTCCATTAGGAACTTACTTGAACCCAGAATTACTCGATGTTTTGGAACCTACCTTTAAGAAGAATATGGATCTTAAGATGGGTGTCAAAATCGAAGGCTTCAACGGTAATGACAAAGTTGAAAGCGTCAAAACTGATCAAGGCGATGTGCCAGCTGATTTAGTTGTTGTTTCCGCAGGGGTAACACCTAATACGGATTGGTTAAAGGGTACAGTTGATTTGGATCAAAGAGGCTGGATTAAGACTGATCCATACTTGAGAACTAATGTTAAAGACGTTTACGCTATTGGAGATGCAATTTTGCCACTTTCTATTCCAGTAGGTAAGCCAATGCCAATTGCTTTAGCTACTACTGCTAGAAGAGAAGCACAATATGTGGTTGATCATATCTTTGAAGATAAGCTAGATCGCGCTTTCAAGGGTGTTATCGGCGCTTCAGCTCTTAGCGTCTTTGACTATCACTTCGCTACTGCAGGCTTAAATAAGTTTTCAGCTGCTAAGAATAAGCTTGACTATCAAACTAGCTTCTATGAAGATCATATGCGTCCAGCTTATGTTCCAGAAGCAGATAATCCTAAGGTATATGTCAGCTTAACCTTTACTCCATACACTCACCAAATCTTAGGCGGTGCGGTACTTTCTAAGTATGATATTACTGCTCAAGGCAATGTCTTAGCTTTGGCAATTAGTCATAAGATGCGTTTGGAAGACTTGGCTGAACAAGACTTCTTCTTCCAACCAGGATTTGACCGTCAATGGAGTTTGCTTAATTTAGCTGCACAACATGCATTAGGTATGGCAAGATTCTAATTTAATCGTTAATAAAAATAAATTATAAAGATAAAAACTAGTCATGTTTTAACAACATGGCTAGTTTTTTTGTGAGATTTAGTTGTGTTTGAGTAAAATAGTTAGTAACTATAATTGCTCATTGAGGGAGATCATTTCAAGTAAACTTTGAGCAGTAGAAGAGCCTTCGTTACCGGCTTTTAAGCCAGCTCTTTGCAAAGCTTGTTCAATATTTTCTGTAGTTAAAATACCAAAGGTAACCGGAATTTTAGCTTGTAAATTCATTTGCATGATTGCATTCGTTACATTTTGAATAATCATGGCATAATGATCAGTTTCACCCTTGATTACTGCACCAAGAGTCATAATTCCAGCATATTTATCAGAATTAATTAGTTTTTGCGCGGTAAAGCCGATTTCAAAAGCTCCTGGTACCCAGATAACATCGATTTCATCGTCTTGGATTCCAAATTGATGCAGTGTTTCTTTGGCACCACGAACCAAATTTTTAGTAACAATTTCATTAAATTTAGCTACGACAATAGCGATTTTCCCATGTGTATTGGTGAAGTTTCCAGTATATTCCGTCATTATTCTGCCTCCTTAAGTTCTAATAGATGATGGAATCTCTTTTTCTTAGTTTGCAAGTAAAAACGATCAACATCATTAGGTGCAATTTCTAATGGAATACGCTTATTAATCTTAATACCATAATCGTTTAATTGATCGATTTTATCAGGATTATTGGTTAGTAAATTGATTTCCTTAATCTTCAATTCTTTAAAAATCGCGGCGGCAACATCATAATTACGCTCATCAGGCGCAAAACCTAACATTTGATTTGCTTCATAGGTATCATGACTTTGATCTTGTAAAGCGTAAGCTCGTAATTTGTTGGTTAAACCAATACCGCGGCCTTCTTGGTTAAGATAAATGATTAAGCCAGAACCGTTCTTTTCGATTTCTTTCATAGCAGTATGAAGTTGGGCACCACAATCGCAGCGTTTAGAACCGAAAGTATCACCAGTTAAGCATTTAGAATGAACGCGAGTTAATACTGGCTTTGAAGGATCAATATTTCCTTTAATTAAAGCAACATTACCGTTGCCATAACTTTTGATTTTAAAGTTGCCATAACGGGTCGGTAGGTTTACAAATTCTGAGCGCTTACTCGCTGGACTATTAATGTATTCTTGCAATTCTGCGATTGTTAAGAAAGGCATGTGGTGTTCTTTAGCTATTTCTTTTAATTGAGGACGTCTTGCCATATGTCCATCAGATTTCATTACCTCACAAATGTAAGCCACTTCCGGTTCACCGGCCAGATGAGCCAGTGCAATTGAGGCTTCAGTATGACCATTTCTGTGCTTAATTTGATCATCTTTAGCAACGAGTGGGAAACAGTGACCAGGTCTAAAGAAATCCTCTGGTTTACTGTTCGGATCGGCAATTGCTTTAATTGTTGCAGCACGATCATAAGCGGAAATACCCGTGGTAGTCGTCTTATAATCAACACTAATGGTAAAGGCTGTACCATAAGGATCAGTATTATCTTGTTCCATTTGATGCAAGTTTAAACGTTGGGCGATTTCCTTACTTACTGGTGTGCAAAGCAAACCACGGGCATATTTAGTCATAAAGTTTACATTTTCTGGAGTAACTTTTGAGCCCAAACCGATCATGTCTCCCTCAGATTCACGATCTTCATCATCAGCGACGATTACTAAACCACCATTTTTCATCCATTCGATTGAGTTTTGAATTTTTTTGACATCCATTTTAATTTCTCTTTTCTAAGTTCTTGGCGACATATTTACCTAAAATATCAGTTTCAATATTTACTTCTGAGCCTACTTTTAATTGAGCTAAATTGGTTTCATCTTGTGTATGCGGGATTAAACCTACAGAAAAAGTATTGTCTTTAGTATCCATCACGGTTAAGGAAACACCGTTAATGGCGATGCTACCTTGAGGCACAATTTGCTTTTCTAAGCGAGCAGGGAAGCTAAACCAAATTTCGATTGCATTTTCGTTTTGCCTAATTTCTTTTACTTGAGCAACATCATCAACGTGACCGGTTACAATGTGTCCTTCTAACCGTTGACCAACCTGTAATGATCGTTCGACGTTTAATTGAGCTCCAACATTTAAATCTTTAAACGTTGTCTTTTGATAGGTTTGCGGCATCATGGTGACTGTAAAAGTATTAGAAGTAAAACTTTCAGCAGTTAGACAAGTCCCATTAATTGCAATGGAATCACCAATTTTTAAGTTCTTGATAAAATCTGGAGCACATCTAACCGTTAACGTAATAGTTTCTTGATCCTTATCAATTTGCGCGATCTTTGCATCCCCGCGTACTAAACCACTAAACATCAATTTCACCTACAATTCTCAAATTATTTGATAGTTGTTCGATTTTCAAATTTTTAAGCGCCATTCTAGGGCTAGGCAGAATTCCCGCTGTTCCAGCTTTACCTAAAAATTGCGGGCTTAAATATTCAATCACTTTATTTACTAACTGATTATTCATAAAAGCATTAGCTAAGGTGGGTCCACCTTCAACATAGACAGATTGAATGCCTTCTCGTGCTAGAGTCTGGATCACTTCAGTAAGTTGATCTGTTTTCATTAACCAGACCTTGACCTGATTGTTAGTTAAGTTCTTTTTGAGCTCAGAATTTTGGGTAAATATCCAAGTTTGAGCTTGACCATCGGTTAATAGTTTCAGATCTTTGTGTTGAAGCAATCTTCCACGTCGATCAATAATTATCCTGATTGGTGGGTAATCAGTTTGAACGGTAGTTAGCAGGCTAGGATTATCGATGATGGCCGTATTGGAACCAACTAAAATTGCTTGATAATCTGCACGTTCTTGATGAACTCGTTCATAAACCGAGTGATTAGTAATCGCTGTGCGAGTATTTACTTGATCGTTAACTCGATAATCAAGACTGACGGCTTGCTTAACAGTGATCCAGGGGCGATTATTTTGGTAGAAGTATGAGTAAAACCGGTTAAGTTCTTCAGCTTCTTTAGCTAAAACACCAGTTGTAACTTCAATCCCGTGCGCTTTTAGTTTGGCAATTCCTTTGCCGGTTACTAGCTTGTGCGGATCAACCTGGGCAATAACAACGTGTTTGATCTTACTTTGAACAATTAAGTCAGAACAAGGTGGTTGCTTGCCATAGTGATTGCAAGGCTCAAGTGTGACATAAAGAGTTGAATTAAATAATTGTTCTGGGGTTAATTTAGAAATGGCGTCACGTTCAGCATGATTTTTACCATAGTGAATATGATGACCAGTAGCTAGTACTTGATCGTTTTTGACGATCACAGCACCAACCATTGGATTCTTCCAAGTTTGGAAGCGTCCTTTTTTAGCTTCTTGTAGAGCTAATTTCATATAATATTGGTCTTTTTCCATTTAAATCACTTCCTAACAGAACAAAAAAGAACCTCGAAGCTAAACTTCGAGGTTCAAAATTAGTATGCAAGTTAAAAAATAATTCAAGTACGCAAAATAAGCGTGGGTTAAAATTATCCTTCTTCTATCTAGACTGTAACTATCGGTACCATTAAGGATTCAACCGCTTGCGCGGGTTGCGGACTTTACCGCCGGTCGGGAATTTCACCCTGCCTCGAAGAACATTTATTTAATTCTCTTACAGAATAATCCTGCTTTTGTGTTTTGTCAAATTATTAGGGTGAATATCTTTTTAAATATGGGTTAAATTCTATTACTACCGGTAATTTGAATAGATTTATTTACTGGGAATTAGTGCAATTTATAATGTCAATTTTAACCGCATTGCTTTTGCCGATTGCTACTATTGCATTTACTAGACAAGTACAAGATTATTTACACAAAATTCGTCAAGATATTTTGCATCATTACTATAATCAGGATAATGACGAGAAAGTTTCTAGTATGCAAAACAGACTGACTGCTAACTTAAAACTCTTAGCTGATAATTATGCAACGCCTTGGGTTGCTATCTTAAGCGGTGTTTTGGAAATTATAATCTCAATTATTTTGCTAGCAAGCATGAATTGGATTTTAATTTTGGTAACGGCAATTTTTGCAGTTATTACCTTGTCGATGCCAAAGATTATGGAAAAAAAGACTTCATCTGCAATGGATAAGGTTAATAAGAAAAATGATAAATTGTTAAATACCATTGAGCATTGGTTAGGCGGTTTGCAAGAATTACGTCGCTATAGTGCATACAGCCGACTAATCAAGCAGCTTAATAGAGCAAGTAATGACTATGTTGAAACTAGTAAAAAAAGCTTTTAAATATCGAAGCATTTCTTACCTCTTAATGGTTTTGGTAATGCTATTGCTCAAGTAGAGATGAGTTTTATCGCGGGTATTTTGTTCTTGCTTCATATAATTTCTTTTGGTGATTTTGTTGTTGCAGGCAGTTTTGCTTTTACTATTTCTTCAGCAATTTGGAATATCACGCAAGCAATTACGCAGGTTAAATCAACTAATGCTCTCCGGACCCAGATTGCTGATTTAAGAAAATCAATTCCTGATAAAAATGAAAATAAGACCTTAGCTTTCGGAATAAAAGTCTCAAACTTATCCGTAAAATATGATCAAGGTGAAACTATTTCATATCCCGATTTCACAATTAAAAAAGGACAAAAAGTAGGTGATTCTGGCACTGGAAAATCTACTTTATTCAAAGTGTTATTGGGCAAATTAAAACCGAAAACTGGAAGTGTGACTTTATTAGATAGAAATGGGGAGGCAATTATGAACGAATTCAAGCAGATTCACCAGCAAGCCAATAAAGCGGCTGCTGTTGATGTATTGCATGCCTTCTATGCCAAATGGAACAAGAGCTACAATCATGTCATTAGAAACCTAAAAGACATCGAGCCAGACCTGCTGGTCTTCTATAATTATCCTAAGCAGATCAGAGCTTCAATTTGCTCTACCAACATGATCGAATCCTTTAACAACGTCATTAAGCGCAAGGCTAAGCCTAAAGCGGAGTTCCCGACTGAACAGTCGCTTGATACTTTTATTGGCATCCAAGCAATGAGTTACAATGACCGCCACTTCAACCGAATTCACAAAGGCTTTGGTCAGGTTCAGGACACCTTAGAATCTTACTTTGATTAAATAAAGAATAAAAAATCAATCTATGAGAAAGATCTATTTACACAAAAGATTTGACAGTTTCGATCTGAAGGATAAGATTAAAAATAAAGAATAATTTGTTAGTTTTAAAGTACTTAGTTTTTAATATTAAGTGCTTTTTTCTTGATGGTCGTCAATTTCTGTTAACAACATTTCTCCTAAACTAAAATATGAAAAGCAAAGGAGGAATATAAATGGTAAAAATTCAACAATTTTTTGTTAAACATCAAAAAATAATTTTGTCACTTAATACTGTGCTGATTTTGCTTGCGGAAGCAGCTAAATGGTTATTCCATATCAATGCTGCTTATCAAGTTCTGATGCTAGTAGTAGGAGTTATTGGTTTAATTCCAATATTGTTAACAGCTATTTCATCATTGAAAGTAAAATTAGTTTCCATTGATGTTTTGGTATCATTGGCAGTAGTTGGCGCTATTATTATTGGCGAATTTAATGAAGCAGCAATTGTTACCTGGCTTTTTGCATTGGGTGATGTTCTGGAAGAACTTACTCTTAAAAAGACGCGTAAAGCTGTATCTGATTTAACTAAAATGGCGCCACGAACCGCGTTAGTCTTGCAAGATGACGGGACAACGGAAGAAGAGGATGTAGATTTTATTGATCCTGGTGAAAAGATTTTGATTAAAACCGGAGATCAAGTCCCAGTTGATGGAAAAATTGTCTCGGGTTCAGGTTATCTAAATGAAGCTAATGTTAATGGTGAGTCGAAACCAGCCGATAAAAAACAAGGTGATCAAGTCTATGCCGGTACAATTCTAGAAGATGGCACCTTGACAGTAGAGACTACAGCAGCCGGAGATGATACTACCTTTGGCAAGATTATCGAAATGGTAGAGGAAGCTCAGGATTCCAAATCTCATACTGAGAAGTTGATCAATCGTTTTTCTAAATACTACACTCCTGCGGTATTAGTGATTGCGATTATTGTAGGCTTAATTACAAGAGACTTCAAATTGGCAATTACAGTAATGGTTCTAGGTTGTCCAGGTGCTTTGGTTATTGGAGTTCCCGTTTCAACTGTTGCCGGTATTGGTAACGGAGCTAAAAATGGCGTGATGTTTAAGGGCTCTCAAGTAATGGATGCAGCTCGTAAAATCGATGAAATCGCCTTTGATAAAACTGGTACTTTAACAGTTGGTCACCCAGAGGTAAATAAAATTGAAGTTCTGAGTGGTAATAAGGACGAAGTTGTTAACCTGGCTGCTAACATTGAGTCTCAAAGCAATCACCCGTTAGCTAAAGCAATGGCTAAGCTTAGTGGGCAAAAGATTGATCAAATCGAGACTAAGACAGTTAAGGGCAAAGGTATGATAGCTGACCTAGATCGAGAACGGTATTATTTAGGTAATTTAGCTTTAATTGAAGAAAATACTTTTGCTAATCCCAAATTAACTCAAGTAGTTAATAAACTAAGTAACTTAGGAAACTCTGTTGTAGTCTTGGCTAATAGTGATCAAAGTAAATTGGCTATTTTTGGCATTAAAGATCGTCTTCGCCCAGAAGCAGAAATCGCATTGATGCAATTAAAGCAACTAGGCATCAAGAAGTTAGTTATGCTTTCAGGTGATAATCAAGAAACAGCTCAACAAATTGCGGCTGATTTGCCAATTGATGAAGTTCATGGACAAATGCTTCCAGCTGATAAGGCACAATTTGTTAAGCAGGAACAAGAAAATGGTCATCACGTTGCCTTTATCGGTGATGGGGTTAATGACAGTCCTGCATTGGCTAATGCCGATGTGGCTATTGCAATCGGTAGCGGTACAGATGTTGCAGTCGATGTTTCAGATATTGTCTTAGTCAAAAATGACTTGCGTAAAATTGCCTATGCTTTATCAATTTCTAAGCGGACCGTTTTAAATATGAATGAAAATATTGTAATTGCATTGTTAACCGTGTTGTTACTATTCATTGGGTTATTTGCAGGTTATGTCGAAATGGCTAGCGGTATGTTTATTCATGAATTTAGCATCTTAGTCGTAATTTTAAATGGTATGCGCTTAATTAGAAATCATCGAAAAGTTGATAACCATCAATTTTCTGATAAGGAAAAAGATTTAGCATAAAACATGTAAGAGATAAGAAAGGAAGGTTTTTATGCAAAAAGTAATGATGAAGTTAGGTGGCATGACTTGCCCATCTTGCTTAACCAAGATTGAAAAAGCTGTTGAAGATGTCGATGGTACAGATCAAATTAAGGTATTATTTAATGCCGGTAAGTTAAAGTTCATGATGAATGCTGATAAGGATGATGTTGATGATGTTAAAACAGCAATCGAAAAGATGGGCTATGAAGTTAAGGATGTAAAGGCAAAGGAGTTAAACTAATGAAGGCAGAAGAAGCATATAAGGCAGAGTTAAAGCAAAGTGACATTGATCATCATACGCCTACAGCTGGTGCAATGGTTGGTCACATTATTGCCAATTTACTGATTCACACTTTAAAAATTAATCAAGCTAAGTTCTTCGCTAAGGGTCAAGCTAGTTTGTTTTTAGAGCAGCATGCTGATGAGTGGATCAGATATGAACAGAATGAGTTTAACCGGCTAAATCAGATTTTAGTTAATAATGGCGAAAGTATACCTACTATTACTGATCAATTTAAAGAATATACTATGCTTGAGGAAGACGGAGCAAGCAAGTACAAAGATGGCCAAGACCAACTTTTTGCTTTAGTAAAAGACTTTGATACACAAATCTTATTTATTACTAAGGCAATTGCCTTAGCTCAAAAAGAAGCTTGGCCAGAATTGAGTGCCAATTTAATTGAACTTCTAACATGGATTAAGGAACAAATTCGTCAATCACAAAACTTCTTGGGCCATGAATTACGTGAAGGATTATATACTGAAGAAGATGATGATGACGATGATTTTTAAGTAAAGGAAGTTTTTTGAATGGCAGAGTTGTGTGTACACTTAGTTCCATTATTTAATGCATTACCGACAAATGATCAAATGCAAATAGAAGAGCTAGTTCACCATCAGAATTATCAAAAAAGTGAATTAGTAATGGATCCTACATCAAGTAATAATTTAGTAATTGTTGCTCATGGTGGTGCTCGCCTTTATACTTTAGACGAAAATGGCCGCGAGAATGTTACCCAGATTTTAAAAACGGGTGATTATGCTGGTGAAAACTGGTTATTTGGTGAAGCAAATATCAATACTTATGTTGAAGCTACAGAAAATAGTGAGATTTGTTTGCTTAATCGAAATGAATTTTTAGCGCTAATGAAAAAGAAACCAGAATTAAGTATTCAACTCTTAGAGCAAAATATTATTAAAGTACGTGCTATGCATAGGCAAATTCAATTACTTAGTTTGCCTAAGGTGGAAGATAGACTATTGAGTTATTTGCAGACTTATGCAAAACAAGTGAATAAGAACTCATTTACTTTGCCACTAAAAATGAAAGATTTAGCCTTGTATTTAGGTACTACTCCCGAAACTTTATCGCGTAAATTCGTACTCTTAGAAAAGCAAGGAACCTTAAAACGAAAACTACGTCACATTGATTTATTCTAATTATTATTAAAGATCTACGAGCCAATGGTTCGTGGATTTTTTCATTAAGAATTATTGCATGGTAGTTTTTTAATTAGCGAAAAATCAACTCCTTTGATAAAATTTTATTTAGAGCAGGGAGACACTATGTCACTAATTTATATTCGTCAAGCTGCCAAAAATGACCTTGAACAAATTATGCCGATCATTGATGAAGCAAAAAAGCTTTTAAAAGAAGAGGGGGAACCCGCAATGGCAGAGTGATTATCTCAATGTTGAAACAATTACAGCCGACATTGAAGAAGGCGTAGCCTGGGTCTTAATCGTTGATCAGAAAATTGCTGGCTACACTGCAATTACTTATGGACCTGATCCAAATTATAAAAAGTTTGATGGCAAATGGGAGAATGATCTTGATCCTTATGTGGCCATTCACCGTGTAGCGATTTCTGATGAGTATCGCGGGATGCATATTTATGACGATTCAGTGAATGTCTTAACCAGCTTTTCAGTTTTCCCAGCACAAATTGAAAAGTTGGCTGATTTTGCGGCTGTCTCACCAGCACAACCTAATCCAAGCCGCAATTAATGCCGCAATTGAGGTCATCTTACCAATTCTGCCGCTTTCAAAGTTTTCGGCGATTAAGGCAATGCCTACGCCATATTCACCGCCGGCACCAATACCAGCGAGAAAGCGTAAGGCGTAGATCTCATAGATGTTGTTGGTAAAAGCCATTAAACCGGTAGCTAGGGCGAAGATTAAAACCGTGTGTGAGAAAGTTTTAAACCGGCCAATTTTGTCACCTAGGATGCCGAAGCAGATACCGCCGACTAGCATCCCTAAGTTAGTGATTGAGGAGATCAACCCGGCGGCTCCACCAGAGAGGTGCAAATCCGCAATCATTGAACTCATTGCAAACGATAAAAAAAGCACATCCATGTTTTCAAGCGCAAAACCTGATGAAGTAGAGGCGATGACCCACTTCTGATTTTTACTTAGTCCATGACTGTGCTGCGTAATATATTTCATATTTAATTTCTCCAAAACGAATGCTCTCTGTCATCCAATTATTTCTTTGTCTGTATATGATACGCTTTTTGAATAAAGAAACAAGGGTTACTATGAAAAAAGGATCATCCTCTCGTGCTGAAAGAATGATCTGAAAACTTTGTTTTAAATCTAATATACTAACAATCCGACGCCTAAAGCGACTAGACACAAGACAAATTCGATTACCAGTAATTTCCAACACCACTTGAACCATTTGTTAAAGTCGATGTTAACCATCATCAAACTCATCAAGATTAATCCGGTTGGGGCAACCAAGGAAATAAAGCCAAGGCCCCAGTTGTAGGCATCAATTACACTAGCACGGTCGATTCCAACCACATTGGCAAGTGGTGCCATGATTGGCATGGAAAGTACGGCCAAACCAGATGATGATTGAATGAAGAATCCCAGAATGATGTAGACGATGAACAGGAACCAAATGAAGATTAATGGACTCATGCCAGAAATCTGTTGGCTGAAGAAGTGCATGATGGTGTCACTGGTGTGACTGTCGTCCATAACAATGGAAACGGCTCTCGCCAACCCGATTGTCAAAGCAACACCAAGCAAATCGCTAGCACCATCAACGAAGGCTTGCACAACTTTGTGCTCGGAAAGTCCTGAGAAGATAGCCATCAAGTAGCCGGCAGTTAAGAAGACTACCGAAATTTCGGTGAAGTACCAGTCTTTTTGTTGTACACCCCAGATCATGACGATAAAGGCAATGCCGAAGATGATCAATGATAATTTTTGTTGCCAAGTAAAGTTGGCTGGTTTGTTAAAGTCGGCATCGTTTAAGTACTTTTCACGATCTTCTTCGTATTGGTCGTAAACAACAGATTTAGTAGGATCTTTACGTACCTTTTCAGCGTAGCGAATGACATAGATCATACCAACTACCGTACAGATGACCCACATGGTAATTCTGAGTGGTAAAGCTCTGGCGAAGTTAACACCAGCAGTGTTAGAAGCGATGATCGTTGAGAATGGGTTAATGGTTGAAATCATGGTCCCAATACTCGTTCCCAGGAAGATCGTTCCTAGAACTGTCATCGTATCATACCCGGCTAGCAGGAAGACTGGAATTAGGATTGGGTACATGGCCATCGTTTCTTCGGCAAGACCAAAGGTTGTACCACCAAGAGAAATTAGCCCCATCACAAGGACGATTAACAGAACTTGCTTACCTTTGATTTTCTTAGATAAAGCCTGCATCCCCGAGTTGATCGCGCCGTTTGCGTGAACGACACCAATACATCCACCTAGGATCAAAACGAAGGCGATGATGTCGACACTTTGAGCGATACCTTGTACCTGTGAGGTGAAGAACTGATTGATCGCCTGCCACAGGTTAGGCTTCTTTAAATTGATTCTCTCGTAAGAATTTGGAATAGCAACTGGCTTGTAGATTGTGCCATCCTTAAATTTCTTGACTGCAATGTTGACCTTGTGCTTCTTTAAAGTGGCCTGAGTAGCAGGTTCTTTGTACCTTTTGCCACTTGGTCTGGTAACTACGAAATCTTTATTGCTGGTATCATAAGCAATCGTCGCATAGTTACCGGCAGGAATAACAAAAGTCAATAGTTGAACAAGCAAAAGTACAATTATGATGACGGTATAGGCCGTCGGAAATTGGTGCTTTTTCTTCTTTTTAGTAGCCATAATAAAACCTCCTCGTATTATATAAATTAAATCTGTGTTGATTGTCTTTTTAGTTTGTTTATTCGATCATCAGATGCTAGTCTCTAATTGTCATTGACCTTGGTC
>SKEH01000713.1_pt1 | contig 17769 bp, 18 predicted proteins | sample 4826571 | NCBI WGS metagenome assembly SKEH01 (sample SAMN11008814, study PRJNA524170) | human gut metagenome | biome: Human fecal sample; material: Feces; isolation source: fecal sample from pouch patient p29 | host: Homo sapiens | place: Israel: Tel-Aviv | collected 2016-09-14 | reverse complement strand
GTTTCAAAAATTAAGCAAAAAAAAACACTCATCAAATTCTGATGAGTGTTCTAAGACGTTCTCCGTTCAGAGTCAATGTCTTAACTTAATGACATTGTCATTCGATGGGTGCCTTTTTTCTTAAACTTGCAACAAAAAAGGCAGCCTCGCGGCTGCCCTAGATTAGCTAACTTTCCTGATTCCCTAATCTGCTACTAATTGTATCACAACTGCCTTAAACTTCCCAGTCCGGGAACTGGTCTATACAAAGCTACCGCTTTGTTCGTGAATTAACCGTTTTCTTAGCAGCTGAAAAACTTTTTCTCCAAATTCGTCCAAAAAAGCGAATATTCGCCTATCTGTTCTCTTGCTTTTTCCTAAACTGAATGCTATCTTTAATACATAATCGTTCGTCTATGAAAAAGAAAAGAAGAAAAAGAAAGAAGTAATTTCGCTATGCGCTTTAATTACAAGAAATTGGTTGCCGCTGGGGCAGCCACCCTGTCAATCGCTGCTGTATTGACTGCCTGCTCCGGCAAGAAGTCTAACACTTCCGTCAACAAGGACACCAAGCACGGTATCGCCTTGATCACTGACGGTAACGGTGTTGACGACCACTCCTTCAACCAAGCCGCTTGGTCTGGTTTCAAGGACTACGGCAAGGAACACGGCCTCAAGCAAGGCAAGGGCGGTTACCAGTACTTTGAATCATCATCTGCTGCTGACTTCACCCCTAACCTGACTCAAGCTGCCCAAGCCGGCTACCAAACCATCTACGGTGTCGGCTACATGCTGACTGACTCAGTTAAAGCCGCATCCAAGAAGTACCCTAAGAAGAACTTCGTCTTGATCGACTCAGTTATCACTGGCCGCAAGAACGTTGCTTCAGTTACCTTCAAGAGCAACGAAGCTTCCTACCTTGGCGGTCTGGCTGCTGCCTACACCACCAAGACTAACAAGGTCGGCTTCATCGGCGGGGCCAAGTCCAGCGTCCTGGACCTCTTCGAAGCCGGCTTCAAGCAAGGTGTCAAGGATGGTGCCAAGGCCTTAGGCAAGAAGATCACCGTTTACGACCAATACATCGGCAACTTCACCTCAACTGACAAGGCCATGTCAATCGCCCAGTCAATGTACACTGACGGCGCTGACATCATCTACCAAGCTGCCGGCAACGCCGGTAACGGTGTCTTCACCGAAGCCAAGACCCGCAACAAGGCAACCACGGCTGCCAAGAAGGTCTGGGTCATCGGTGTTGACGTTGACCAGGCAAACCTGGGTAACTACACTTCAAAAGACGGTAAGAAGGCCAACTTCACGCTGACCTCCGTATTAAAGGGGCTGCGTTTCGTATGCAAGGACATCGCTAACAAAGCTTACAAGGGCAAATTCCCTGGCGGTAAGGTAATTTCCTACGGCTTAGCTCACGATGGCGTCTCTGTCACTAAGGGGAACCTTGATGCCAAGACTTGGAAGGCAGTGCAAGCTGCCCGCAAGCAAATCCTGGCTGGTAAAATTAAAGTTGCAACTGCTCCAAGTAAGTAGCACAATATATAGTGGTCAATCTGAAACACTCCGCAATATTACGGGGTGTTTTTTGTAAAAGTAATACAGAAAGTTTTGTCATATGGAAAAAGAGATCAAAAACATTATTGAGATGCGCCATATCGTGAAAGACTTTAACGGTTTTAAAGCCAACAACGATATCAACCTCACGCTCCGCAAGGGCGAAATCCTGGCGCTTCTTGGCGAAAACGGCGCCGGCAAGTCTACTTTAATGAGTATTCTTTCCGGCCTGCTCGAACCAACCTCTGGCGAAATCTACGTGCGGGGCGAGAAAGTCAACATCTCCGGCCCAAACGTCGCTACCAGCCTGGGGATCGGGATGGTGCACCAGCACTTTATGCTGGCCCAGGCCTTCACTGTCCTGGAAAACATCATCTTAGGCCACGAAACCACCAAGGGCCTGGCCCTGGACTTCAAGACCGCCAGAGAAAAGATCCTAGCCCTGTCCAAGCAATACGGCCTGGCCATCGACCCTGACGCTAAGATTTCCGACATCACCGTCGCTCAGCAGCAAAGAGTTGAAATCCTGAAGGTCCTTTACCGCGGGGCCGACATCTTGATCTTCGACGAACCAACTGCCGTTTTGACGCCGCAGGAAATCACTGAATTCATCAAGATCATGAAGAACCTGGCCAAGGAAGGCAAGTCCATCATCTTGATCACCCACAAGCTGAAGGAAATCAAGGAAAGTGCCGACCGGGTCACTGTCATCCGGGCTGGTAAGTCCATCCAAACCGTCAGCGTTGCCGATGCAAACGACGAACAATTGGCCGAAATGATGGTTGGCCACCATGTTAACTTTAAGCTGGACAAGGCTCCCATCAATCTAGGCAAAAATATCCTGGAAGTCAAGGACCTGCACGTCAATGAAGACCGGGGGACCGAAGCAGTCAAGGGTCTCTCCTTCAATATCCGCGGCGGGGAAATCCTTGGTCTGGCCGGGATCGACGGCAACGGCCAGGACGAACTGGTCGAAGCCATCACTGGCCTGCGCCATGTTGAAGGCGGCCAAGTCGTCATCAACGCCCAGGATTTGACCAACAAGCCAGTCCGCCAAATCACGGAAGCCGGCGTCGGCCACATCCCTGCCGACCGGCAAAAGTACGGCTTGATCCTGCAACTGCCTTTGTCTGAAAACATTGCCAGCCAGACCTACTACAAGGAGCCTTACTCCAAGCACGGGATCATGAACGAACAGACCATCCGGGAACACGCCCGGGAACTGATCAAGAAGTTCGACGTCCGCACGACCAGCGAACAATTGCCAGCCAGCGACCTGTCCGGTGGTAACCAGCAAAAGGCCATCATCGCCCGGGAACTTGACCGGGACGCTGACTTGATCATTGCCTTCCAGCCAACCCGGGGCCTGGACGTCGGGGCCATCGAATACATCCACAGCCAGCTGCTGAAGCAAAGAGACGCCGGCAAGGCCGTGCTCCTTGTTTCCTACGAACTTGACGAAATCTTGCAGCTGTCTGACCGAATTGTCGTCCTGCACGACGGGGCCGAATCAGGTGAAGTCAAGCCTGACCAGACTAGTGAAACTGAACTCGGTTTGCTTATGACCGGGAAGAATACCAAGAAGGAGGCTGCCGCTAATGATTAAGGTGAGCCCTAAGGCCAAGCGGCTTTTAGTGCCGATCGTTTCTGTTATTGCCGGCTTTTTAGTCGGGGCCATCATCATGCTGGTCTGGAGCTATGACCCATTCCAGGCCTACAGCTCAATGTTTGAAAGTGCCCTGGGCTCAGCCAACGGGATCGGGGAAACCATCCGTAACGCCACCCCGTTGATCTTTATCGCCATCGGCTTCCAGATCTCTTCAGCCGCTGGCTTCTTCAACATCGGTCTGCCGGGCCAGGCGCAAGCCGGCTGGCTGACCGCCATCTGGATCGGCCTGGCCTTCAAGGGCCTGCCCGTCTACATCCTCTTGCCATTTGAAATCATCGCCGGCAGCCTGGCCGGTGCCTTGGTTGCCGGGATTGCCGGCTGGCTGCGGGCCTACTTCGGAACTAACGAAGTTATCTCAACCATCATGCTTAACTACATCGTCCTCTACCTTTGCCAATACCTGCACCAGGACGTCATGAACAAGAGCCTCCGCGTTGACACCGACACTACCAAGACCATCGGGGCTAGCGGCAGCCTGCGGATTCCGTGGCTGAGCGAAATGTTCGGCGGCTCCCGGATCAGCGGTGGTATCTTCCTGGCCATCATTGCCCTGGTCATCTTCTGGTTCTTGATGAAGAAGACCACGGTCGGCTTTGAAATCAAGGCGGTTGGTTTGAACCCATTCGCCAGCCGTTACGCCGGCATGAGCGACAAGAAGAACATCATCATCTCCATGCTCCTGTCAGGTGCCTTCTGTGGCCTGGGCGGGGTCGTACAAGGTCTGGGGACTTACCAGAACTACTTCACCCAAACGACTACCCTGGACATCGGCTGGGACGGCATGTCCGTTGCCCTTTTGGGCGGCATGAGCGCCATCGGCATCCTGCTGGCTTCCCTGCTCTTCTCTATCTTGAAGATCGGTGGCCTGGGGATGCAGACGGCAGCCGGGATTCCATTTGAAATCGTTTCTATCGTCATCGCTGCCATTATCTTCTTCGTAGCCATCAGCTGGGCTGTCGGCCTCCTTTTCAAGGAAAAGAAGTCTGACAAGACCGCGACCTATATTGCCACGGCGGAAACCGCCGGCCGGCAAGCCGCCAATGACCAGCAAAAAGGAGGGGAAGCATAATGAACTTCGTGACTGTATTAGCCTTAATCGTTTCATCAACTTTAGTTTATTCAGCTCCCTTGATTTTCACCGCTTTGGGCGGGACCTTCGGTGAAAACTCAGGGATCGTCAACGTCGGTTTGGAAGGGATCATGACCATGGGGGCCTTCACCTCCATCGTCTTCAACCTGAGCTTCGCCTCAACCTTCGGCACCGCTACTCCATGGCTGGGTGCCCTCTTGGGCGGGATTGTCGGGATCATCTTCTCCCTGCTGCACGCCGTTGCCACGATCAACTGGCGGGCTGACCACGTTATTTCCGGGACGGTCTTGAACTTAATGGCACCGCCATTGGCCGTCTTCCTGGTCAAGGCCATCTACAACAAGGGGCAGACCGAAAACATCAACCAAAACTTCGGCTACTTCTCCTTCCCTGGCCTGGCCAACATCCCGGTTATCGGGCCGATCTTCTTCAAGAACACTTCAGCTCCTGCCTGGGTGGCTATCATCTTGTCCATCTTCCTCTACTGGGTACTGTACAAGACCCGCTTTGGCCTGCGTCTGCGGTCCAGCGGTGAAAACCCACAAGCTGCCGACACTTTGGGGATCAACGTCTACAAGATGCGTTACGCCGGCGTCTTAATCTCCGGTTTCCTCGGCGGGATCGGCGGGGCCGTCTTCGCTGAAGCAATTGCCGGGAACTTCTCAGTTTCCACTATTGCCGGGCAAGGTTTCATGGCCCTGGCGGCCATGATCTTCGGCCGCTACAACCCAATCGGCGCTATGCTGTCCTCCCTCTTCTTTGGCTTCGCGCAAAGCTTGAGTATCATCGGGGACCAGCTTCCAGGCATTTCCAGCCTGCCATCCGTTTACCTGCAGATCGCGCCTTACGTCTTGACGATCATCGTTCTAGTGGTCTTCTTCGGCAAGACTGTCGGGCCAGCTGCCGACGGGCAAAACTACATCAAGTCGAAATAAAGAAAACAGGGCTTTGGCCCTGTTTTTTACTGACATTTTTTCTGAAAAAATACTAAAGTAAATTAATGACAAGTTTTTAAAGCAAGCTTTGTCGAGCTTGGTTCACTGAAATATTAGAGTATGACTCCAATTCTGGCTGAATCCAAAGACCCTTTCCGGGCCCGGATTCGCTGAATTGGAGTTTTTTTATTGGAGGTTTGAATTTAATGGAAGCTCATGAAAAAGTCGCCCCTTCCGTGATCTGGTCGATCATCGGGACCGCGGGCGTGGCCTGCAGCAGCTGGAAGTCATGCACATCGCCGACGGCAATGCCCTCTTCAACATGCTACAACAATACTCCGGCTCAATTGGGATCGCGGCCATGTCCGTGATCATTGCCATCGCCGGCAGTCCTTACCAGGGGCAGAGCAAGCAGGTAGTCATGGGGTCACAAGCCGCCTTCATCGTCCTCTTCATCTTCACCCTCTTGATTTTTGCCTGCGTCTTGCGCTTGATTAAACGCGACAAGCAAGGTCTGGTCAAAAACTAAAGCAAGTGAAAAGCCTTACTCCACACGGAGCAAGGCTTTTTCAGATCTTAAAAAGCAATGTCGTCAGCAGGCGCAAAAGTGCGAAGACCGCGAAGACCCAGATGCTGTCTTTGATCCCGCCTAAGTAGCGGCGCTGGTAAAGAGTCATCCCGGCAGCCGCTGCAAAGAGCAGGATAAGGGATACGGCGGCCAGCCAGCTGACCGGCCAGTAGATCAAGTGGATCACAAACAGGCAGGCCAGGTAGGGCCGGGACCACTTCAGCCGCAGCAGGCTAAACTGCTTCCGGCTCAAGTGCCGGGTCAGCAAGAGCGGCTCAATCCCGGCCAGGTCCTCTGGGAGAAAAAGCCGGGCAAGTACCTGGCCTTCCCAACAACTTGCAAGCAGAATTAAAACAGCTTCCTTGCCAGCCAAGCGGCTGGATCATCAGCCGCTTTTTGGACTGCGGGGAAGAAGACGGCAAGGTCTACGACTACTACAAGACCTTCGTGGAGATCAGCTGAAAATTAAATGCTCTCCAAGGGCTGCTTGCTCTTCGGTGGCAGGTAATCCCGGTCCAAGGCGGCCAGTTCACCGGCGGTCAAGGCCAGGTCAGCAGCCGCCAAGTTGGCCCGCATGTGGTCAACTGAACTGGCCTTTGGAATGGTCAAGACCTGCCCGGTCCGCATGGTCCAGGCCAGCAATACTTGATGGACGGACACGCCCCGCTTGTCAGCGATCTGCTTTAAGCTGGCTTTAACGGGGATAGATTGCCCGTTGCCTGAGTTAAAGGGCGAATAGCCAATAAAAGCAATGCCGTGCTGCTTTTGCCAAGGCAGGAGGTCATATTCAACGCCCCGCTTGTCGAGATTGTAGAGGTCTTCATTGGCAAAAACGGCCCCTTCCCCGGCGATATCTACCAGCTCCTGCATATCAGCCGTGTCAAAGTTGGAGACGCCCCAGTGGCGGATCAGGCCGGCAGCTTGCAAATCCTGCAGGCCCTTGACTGTTTCTGCTAAAGGATAATCGCTCTTCCAGTGCAAAAGATACAAGTCCAGATAGTCTGTCCCCAGCCGCTTCAAGCTGGCGGCCAGGCTTTTTTTCTGCTCTCTTGGACTGGCGTGCCAGGGGTAGAACTTGGAGATAAGGAAGAGCTGGCTCCGGTCCAGGTCCTTGATGGCTTCACCGACCAGGCTTTCGGCACGCCCTTCCCCATACATTTCAGCGGTATCGATTACGTTGACGCCGGCAGACAAGCCATACCTTATGGCCGCGATTTCCTCCTCCCGCTTGCTGGCCTTTTCCCCCATGCCCCAGGTGCCCAGGCCCAGCTGGCTCAGTTTTTCTCCTTTGACAGTCATGTATTTCATGGAATTTTCCTCCATCTGTTTTATTGTTTTTCTATTTTTGCTTTCTCATTAAGCATAGTACAAGGGCGGCCATTTTTTAGCAAAAATCACACAGATTTTGCCAGGATTTATCGGTCTAGACCTTGACAAAAAATCTTCTTGGAACTAAAATGGACTATACCAATATGAGTGAGTTAAAAAATAAGGAGTCGTGATCATCATGAAAGTTATCGTTGTGAAAAACGCCAGTGAATTAGGCAAGCGGGCCTTTGACCTTTTGGCAAAAGCAGTTGCCGGAGGGGCCAAGACCTTGGGCCTGGCGACCGGGTCTTCTCCAGTTGAACTCTACCAGGAAATGGTAGCCAGCCAGCTCGACTTCAGTCAAATGACCAGTGTCAACTTGGATGAATACGTTGGCCTCAGCCCGGAAAACCCGCAGAGCTACCACTACTTCATGAGCAAGCATCTCTTCCAGTACAAGCCATTTAAGCACTCCTACCTGCCGGACGGCCAGGCTGAGGACATCCAGGCAGAGTGCGGCCGCTACAACCAGATTTTGGCGGAAAACCCGGTAGACTTGCAGGTCTTAGGGATCGGCCAGAACGGGCACATCGCCTTCAATGAACCGGGGACGCCGTTTGACAGCGTGACTCATGAAGTTGCTTTGACGGAAAGTACGATCAAGGCCAACGCCCGCTTCTTCGACAGCATTGATGAAGTGCCAAAGAGCGCCATCTGCATGGGGATTGCCAATATCATGGCGGCTAAGGAGATCATCCTTTTGGCCAAGGGGGAAAGCAAGGCTAAGGCTATTAAGGCCATGGTTGAAGGGCCAGTGACTACGGATGTCCCGGCCAGCGTCTTGCAAAAGCACCCGAACGTTACGGTGGTTGCCGACCAGGCAGCAGCGAGCTTGCTTAAATAAGAAGCAAAACAGGAGGCTAATTAATTTACTTCGTAATCACAAAATGCTAAAATGTAATTACGAGGTGATGGTGATGCAATATTCAATTGGGACGTCTAAACTGTTTAAATCCGGAAATTCGTATGGTTTTAGAGTGACAAAGCACGACAAGGAATTATTGTCTGCCAACGCTGGAGACGTTTTTGATAAAGAAATATCTCCCGATGGTCAAACAATTACTTTTAAAAAGAGGAAAAAGGTTAGTCCTGAAACACTTGCTTTAATTGATAAACTGTTTGACGAAAATCGCGAATTGATGGAGCGGCTGAAAGACGAATGAAATACTTAAGCGCTGAAGAGATAGTAGCGGTTAATAAACGAGTTCTAGAAAGACTGGGGCAAAAAGCAACAGGCTTGCAATACCCTCATGGTTTGTCTGTCGTAGTTGAGCAACCTCAGATGGTTGTTTTTGGCACAGAACTTTACCCGACTATTTGGCTGAAAGCTGCCTACATCATGCAAAAAATAACCAAGAAACATATTTTTGAGGATGGAAATAAACGCACGGCGTACATTAGTACGCTCTTATTTCTCCACAGAAATGGCTACCAATTAAGATTAACTACAGATGAAGCTGAAGCTCTGATCTTACAACTAACACTGTCAGACGATACTGAAGACGAAATGAAGAAAATTGCAACAGTTCTGGAAAGAAACAGCCTGGCTATTATTGATTAACCCGGTTTAGAGATTGTAAGTGAAAGACAATGGTATTATAATACATAAAAATACTAGCTTACATAACATTGGGAGTGATGAAAATGCCTTGGTTTACAATCATGACGGTCATCGTAGTCATCTTGGCAGTCTTCGGCCTAATTACTTTGGCCAAGTATCTGATCAACTACTCTAAAAAAGGCCGCTAAACAGTATACGCAAAAGGATCTGCCTCAACAGAAGGCAGATATGACCCCCGAAATTAGGACACTAATTTCGGGGGTTATTTTCATGACTAAATACACTAAAGAAATCAAACTTGCTATCTACCATGAATGGGTAGACGATCACAGAAGAGGCACCTACCTTAGCCGGAAATATGGGATGGGGCGTAGAGGAATCCAGTATTTGGTGGACTTGATTCAAAAATATGGTGAAGATATTCTGGATCACCCTCAACAGAAATATACTGCTGATTTCAAGCTTGCTGCCATTGATAGAGTTCTGCTAGGCGGTGAAGCACTTAGACAGGTTTCTCTAGACTTAGGACTTACAAATACAGGAATTCTTGCAAATTGGCTTCGCTCTTTTAAAGAAAACGGGTATACTGTCATTACCAAGAAGAAAGGTAGACCACGCAAGAATGTCCAAAAGCAAGGACAAGCAGCGGATCAAAGAACTGGAAGAGCAGGTAAAGAGGCTTACAGTCGAGCTTGCATACATAAAAAAATTGGAGGCCTTAATTCAAGAACGGAAGAGCCAAGAAAAGAAGAATCAGCTCGTACAATCAATGAATTAAGGCAAGAATTGCGGCTTAGCGTTAAGTACATTATCGACGTTATCAATGCCAACCCTGGATTGCCTCATACCTCAAGAAGTAACTATTACTACCAAACCCATAAGCCAGATAAGGATTCTGGTAACCAGAAGCTGATGGATAGAATCATAGAGATCTTTCTTGAACACAGCCAGCGCTATGGGTACCGGCGAATCTACGGACAGCTTCGCCGGGAAGACTATGAGGTCAACCATAAGAAGGTCCAGAGGCTCATGCAAAAGATGGGCTTATTCGCCATCTCAATCCGCAAGAAACGCAAATACAGCAGCTATTACGGCGTTCAAGGCAAGATCAAGCCAGACTTAATCAAGCGCAATTTCTACGCAATTATTCCCAACAGACATTGGTTTACCGACGTGACTGAATTCCATCTTAAAGATCAAAAGCTCTACCTTTCTCCAATTATCGATGGTTGTACCCAAGAAATCATCTCCTACAACATTTCTAGGCACCCAGACCTTAAGCAAGTGATGACCATGCTAGATGACGCATTTGAGAAGCACCCGGCTCTTAACGGGCTTATTTTCCACTCAGACCGTGGCTGGCAATATCAGCACCAAGCATATCAAGCCGCTCTGGCTAACAGAGGGATCGATCAGAGTATGTCCAGACTAGGTAATTCTCTAGATGACGGCTTAATGGAGGGCTTCTTCGGCATTCTTAAGCGGGAGATGTTCTACGGCCAAGAACATAAATACAAGGACTTAAATGAGCTTGAACAAGCTATTCACAACTACATCGATTACTACAACAACGTGAGAATCAAGACAGGACGAAAAAACATGACCCCGATTGAATATCGGAATCATGTTTTAACAACCTTAACGGCGTAATACTAAATTGTCCCAATTTCGGGGGTCACATCAAGTCTTACCTTGATTCGTCTCTTTTAGTTACCTATTCCACTATGAAAATAACGGCTGTAATTTGCAAAAACACTTCAAATGTTGCTTTTTTTCGTCATTTTGTTAGAATAAGGGTAGCTATAGAGTGTCTCAAGCTAATAGCTATGCCCGCTGTGAGTTACGCCAATAACTCAGAGCTTTTTATTTGCGTTGATTGTTCGCCGTTTACTGTCGCCAAACAGTAACGGCTTTTTTGTTTGGACTGAGTTCGCCTATCTTGTGGTTAGTGTCATTTGACTTATCCACAGTTTCGGTTAACTCATACTTACTATACCATAATATGAAACCAGCAACAATACCAACATAATAAGGAAAGCACGGCTAAAATGATTGATAAGTTATTCCCTGTGACGGATTATCTGTCACGTTTAGCTTGTGTTAACTATGATGACTAACTATATAAAGTGTCATTAAATGATTTGCAACTGGCAATCACTAGCAACCTCCATTTCCCTCTTTCGTTCATAACCGTTCACAGGCGTTCATAGGTGTTTCGATGCTGACACGGCCATTTATTTACACTTAAACTAGATCCTGTGGTTAGTTGTCCTTTAGAGTGCATCCCCTCACTGTTTCTAATTCCGATAACTCTAATTTAATGAATTAGAGTGATTATATGCTGACCTATCATATACTGAGCAATCATATAAAGCCCGCCCGGGGGATTGCGAAAATGTCTGGTTTTGTCCGGTTCGAAAAACGAATTTAAAGCGTGCTATAGCCTGTCGCCCGCTCCCCTTGCTGGGGGCTCTGAGATAAAGCCACAGACTTGTATGGCACCATGCAGAACTTATTAGGCATTTGGTGGAATAAACAAGCGGCTAGAGAATATGCGGCCAAACACCCCGAAGAACAGAACACTGACAATGAGCGTTCTTGGAATTAAACGGGCGCCGAAAGTGCAGACGGCAGTGCCTTGCTGAATACCTTGCAGCAAATTGTCGGTGCGGTTTCAGATTAAAAAGCCGCAAGTGAGCCGTGATCTTTAGTTCCGCAAATGCGCATTAATGAGTTCCGGTAAGTGATTGCCAAAACAATCGCCCTTACCGGAATTTTTTTGCTATTAAGCGGATTCTTTTGCAAAAAATCTTTCTGCCTCTAAGCATTATCCGTGGCTAATTTGTATGACATCTGTTATGCTTAACTTCTTCATTGTTAGTAGACAGTGTATAAGGAGGTCGATGTTTTGAAGAATCCATATGATTTTGATGTCTTGTACTTAGGTAGTGGGCATGGCGCGTTTGACGGGGCCGGCCCATTGGCAGCTTCGGGAAAAAAAGTTGCGGTGGTTGAAGGTGACATGATCGGCGGCACCTGCCCGAATTATGGGTGTAACGCGAAAATCACGCTTGATACGCCGGTGGTTTTGCAGCGGTTGGCAGAACGGATGCAGGGTGTTGTGTCTGGCAATATCAAGATCAACTGGTCGGCATTAGTGGCCCATAAACAAGCCGTGATTAAGCCGTTACCGAATGCTATCGGTACGGGATTAACCCAAAACGGCGTGACGATCATCCATGGCTATGGAAAATTTCAGGACGCGCACACGGTTGTTGTGGGTGAAAAGACTTATACCGCTGACAAAATTGTCATTGCGACCGGCCAGCGCCCGCATCGCATCGATGTTCCGGGGAGCGATTTAGCCCATGACAGTCGGGCCTTCATGGACTTGGACGTCTTGCCGAAGCGAATCGGTATTTTGGGATCTGGCTATATCAGTATGGAATTTGCGACGATTGCCAATGCGGCAGGCGCCGATGTCCATGTGTTGATGCATCATGATCGTGCTTTGCGGGAATTCCACCAGCCGTTTGTCGAAGATGTGATGGCCGACATGACGAAACGGGGCATTCAATTCACGCCGAACGCGGCGGTGACGGCGCTTGAGAAGACCACTGATGGCATTGTGATTCATTATGGTGACAAGGAACAGTTAGTTGTCGATTGGGTGCTGGACGCAACCGGCCGAATCCCGAATGTTGAGCAACTGGGATTAGAAAACATCGGTGTCAAGTTTAACCAGCACGGGATTCTTGTGGACGACTATCTGCGAACCAATGTGGCCAATATTTATGCATCGGGCGATGTTTTAGACAAGCTACAACCCAAATTGACGCCAACAGCCACGTTTGAGTCCTATTACCTTTACAAGTTACTGAGCGGCCAAACAACTGCGCCGATTGATTATCCAGCGATTCCGTCAACGGTTTACACCTCGCCAAGAATTGCCAAAGTAGGTGTGGCACCGGAAGCGGTCAAGGATGATACTAACAAAGTCGTGCACAACCACATTCCGGATGACTGGTATCATCAAACCGATCAGGAAACGGTGGGTGATAGCCTTTTGGTGTTCGATCAGGAACATCATCTTGTCGGCGCCACGGAGTACAGTGCTCAGGCCGAAGATGCGATCAACACGTTATTGCCGGCGATTGTCTACCATCTGAGTCGCGATCAGATGTGGCAAATGGCGCACATTTTCCCGGCTGAGGGTGCAGCGGCATGGCATAAGATTCGGTAATTTCGAGATAAAGCCACAGGGGGATGCTTGCTTGGCTTTAGTGCAAAAGAAAAAGGTTGACCATTACTGGTCAGCCTCTTTTTATGTCGTTACCTTTGTTACTTAGTTCCGCCGTGCCTGTGCCCTCACTAGTGGGGATGGATCAACTTGTAGCTTTTGGCGGTCAATCGGTCGTCCATACCGTGCCACAGCCGCCCTTACTAGCGGGGATGGGTCAGTAACTAATCGGTCAAGGTCTTGCGGTCTAGCGGCCTTTGCTACCCAGATTCTAGCGTTTTCGTCCGGGTCAGTAACAAGGCGGTCAAGTGCCGCATTGTCTCGGTCAAGCGCCCTTAGTTCCTTTTCGGTAGTCATTTTCTCTCACTCTTAACCATTGTTACTTTACTACGCTTTCTATAAACCGTATTTCTTCATGTTGTTAATATACAGGTCACGAAAGAGCTCGCTATCCGTAACGTCCCGATCTGTTACCCACAGCTTGTCTAAATATTCTTGAAAGAGTTCGGTTGTGGTCTTGCCCGTGATCGCTTTGTACGCCTCAAGCTTAGCACGTGTTTCCTTACTGATTACCATGTTTATATGCTCGCTTTTGACCTCAGCGGGCTTTTCCCTTTTTGCCCGGGGTCTTACCACCTTAACCGCCTGTGGCTTTTCCTCGGCCATTTCGGCCGCCTGTGCGGTCTTTTGCATTACGTCCTGAGCATCTACCTTAATCTTGTTAGCCATTCTTTAAATCCTCTTCAATCTCGTTTAATAGTGCTTTTGCATCCTCGGTTACCTTTGCCCCTTTGGCAGCATACTCAAACAGGCTCTGTTTGGCGTTTTGCGCCTCTCTCACGGCCGTTGCATCCCTTAGGGTAGATCGCGATAAACCTTAGTATTAAATTGCTCTGCTACCTCATTTAAAGCCTCTGTGATCGCCTTGCTTAGGTTAGTGCGGGGGTTATATCTGTTTAGCACAATGCCACAGATTGAAAGGCGGGGATTAGAGCGCCGCTATATTGCCTTGACACGCTGGGCAAGGGTTGCCATGCCTTTAAAGCTGTAAATGTCCGCCTGCACGGGGATGATGAGCTTATCCGCCGCCGTCAATGCATTGCTGACAATGACGTTTAAGCTTGGCGGGGTGTCAATGACTATCAAATCATAATCATCTTTGACCATCTCTAGCTTGTCAGACAGGATAAACTGGGCATCTAGCACGCCCGCTAACTCTACCTCGACACGCTCTAAAGTGAGGGATGCCGAGATTAGATCAAGGTTTAAGTATCCGCTAACGGGTGTAGCCACAGCCGGGACTTGCACGCTCTCGCTGGTCAATAACTCATAGCTGGTTTTGCTGGGATCGTAATCGCTGACCAAACTATAAGATGCATCCCCTTGCTGGTCAAGATCCACTAGTAGCACCCTCTCGCCTCTCAGAGCCTCGCCTGTCGCTAGTAACAGGGCAAGGGTAGTTTTACCCGCCCCGCCCTTTTGAGTGGTTACAGTTACTATTTTTGCCATTTTAGACACCTTATATAAAGACTAATCAAATATTGCCTTGCTAATGTCGGCCGTTGCTGAGTTGCCCAGCTTGCCGATTTGGTGCAAGTAAATGTTTGTCGTGTCGCCGCTCGCATGTCTGAGCATTAACTGGGTATCTCTTTGGCTGTGCCCCAGCTCTAAGGACAAGATCCCGGCCGTGTGTCGGGTGCTGTGTGCCGTCCATTTAGGGTCATTAAACCCGGCTTTGATAAATCTAGTCTTACAGATCTTGCTAATGGATCGGGTACTGAGGGCCTGACCCTTTGAACGGTTGCTAGTGCTTGTAAAAAGCGGCTCTGTGCATGCTGGGATATCCTTTGCATCGATGCCACGGGTGGTTAAATAGTCGGTCAAGACAGTGTAAACGTGATCCGGCAACGGTACATAGTCGCTCGCATCGGCCTTCCCCTTGCCTTGCACTAAAAGCACCCGGGATGCCCCTAAAATGGTTATATCCTTGACCTTAGCCCGGGATGCCTCAATCGTCCGTAATCCACAGGTAAAGAGCAAAACTAACAGCGCATAATCCCGCTTCCCGGCCTGTGTGGTCTGGTCGATCTGGTCTAGTATCTCTTTGACCTGAGCCGCCTCAAAATAGCCTTTAGGGCTCTTACGGTTGACCTTGCCCGACTTGACGTACTGGGCAATGTTGGGATATTTGCCGATGCTCTCAAGCCATTTAAACCATTGCTTGATCGCTACCATGTAAAGGTGCACTGTATTAGGTTTATAACCTCGCTTGGTCAGATCCTCTTTATAGCGTCTAATAGTGTTCGTTGTCGGTTGCTGGGCGTCCGGTTGGTCTTTAAGCCACAGCTTAAAGCGCTTGATACAGCTTTTATAGGTCTTAGCCGTGTTCGGCATGTCTTCAAGATACAGTAAAAAGCTATCAAGGGTTGCCCCGTCTAAGGTTTGGGCAAGCGTGATGTCATTGGTCATTTTTGCACCCCTCTTAACTATGATTACTAATCATATAATCATATATTGACTCTTTACAGCTATTACAGCACCTTTTCCGCCTATGTGTTTATGGAATTAGAACTTTTTTCAATTAGTTCGGGATCTGCTCCCCCTGATTTTCAAATTTCTATCCCACACGAATAAAACCATGGGCACTGCCCAAACCCGCAAGCTGTGTCAGCTTGACCCCATAAATGAGCGGGAGCTCCCGCTCAAACTCACCCCGCACTCGCCGTGAGGCAGGCAAAAAAAGCAGGTGTGCTTTTCTTTACATGCGCAAAAGTGTCTTGGCCTAGTGAGTCCATCAACTCCTTAAAGCCGTTCTACGTCGATTTACCGTTGACGGACAGTAAAATTATACGGTTAACAGCTAAAATGGCTTAGAGAGCAAATTAGGGGCATTTAAAGCCAATAAAGTCCAGTCGCCAACTCTTTCGGACTTTATTGGCTTTGAAGATTCCAACTGACGCAAGTCAGTTTTGTTTGAGCAAAGCGAAATCTGATACAGGTTTTAATGGGTTTAGCACAGCGTAATCTTTGATGACGTATAAGTGCGCCTCTGACATTTTCTTCGGTTTTGAGTTATAATAACTATATCAAAAGGAGATCAATCTAATGAAATATACGAAAACTAAAGCAGTATTAAATCAACTCGTTGCCGATTTGAGCCAGATGTCAATGATTATCCATCAGACGCATTGGTACATGCGTGGACCCAACTTTTTGAAGTTGCACCCCTTGATGGATAAGTTCATGGAAGAAATTGATAGCCAACTCGATGTCATTTCTGAACGGCTGATTGCGCTTGATGGCAGTCCTTACTCGACCTTAAAAGAAATGGCCGAAAACACTAAGATTCAAGACTGGCCTGGTGAATGGGACAAAACAACCCCAGAACGCCTCGCACACTTAGTTGATGGCTATCGTTACTTGGAAGACCTTTACCAACACGGCATTGAAGTATCCGATGTTGAAAAAGACTTCAGTACCCAAGATATTTTCATTGGTCTCAAAACCGCAATTGAGAAGAAAATCTGGATGATTCAGGCAGAGCTTGGGTCGGCGCCGGAAATTGATGAATAAAATAATATTAAAAAATCGGTAGGCTTATGGGTAGGCTTATGGTAGATTGTAAAATTAATCCGAACGCCCATTTGAATATTGGACAGCCCTAGTTCACAAAAGGTTTCGATTTTAATTCGTTCGGAATAGATTATACTAGACAAAAGATCAGCTCCTAAAAGATGGGTTTGTGGTAAACACCGTTTTAAAGGAAGCTGATCTTTTTTGTCCGAGTACAGAACGATAAAAAAATTTGGCTTAAAACAGTGGGATCTGCAACACTTTTTAAGTATTTAAAACACCCTGATTTAACCCGGGGATTGATATGACCCCTAAAATTAGGACACTAATTTCGGGGGTTATTTTCATGACTAAATACACTAAAGAAATCAAACTTGCTATCTACCACGAATGGATAGACGATGACAGAAGAGGTGCCTACCTTAGCCGGAAATATGGGATGAGGCCAGGAGAAATTGCATATATGGTGGCCTTACTTCAAAGGCATGGAGAAGGTATCCTGGATCGCCCTCAGCAGAAATATACTTATGATTTTAAGCTTGCGGCTATTGATAGGGTTCTGCTAGGTGGTGAAGCACTTAGGCAGGTTTCCTTAGACTTAGGGCTTACGAATCATGGAATTCTTGCAAATTGGCTTCGCTCTTTCAAAGAAAACGGGTATACTGTCATTACCAAGAAGAAAGGTAGACCACCCAAGAATGTTGAGAACTACCTGTACGGCACTATGCAAAACCTGTTTGGCGTTTGGTGGAACCAACAAGCGGCTAGAGAATATGCGGCCAAACACCCCGAAGAAGAAAAATTGGCCGACAACGATAACAGTGGGTTGTACTACTGGTCCTAAAAGGCTACAAAATCCTTTCTAAGCGATCTTAAGACTTACTAACCCTTTTTATACTTAAGTTAGATTTAAATGGCTTAGGCAGAAGAATAGGGGCTTCTAAATGAGCGCCAGAGATAACCAGACTAACCAGCTCAAAAGTTCAGCCTTTAGATCAACGCCAAGCTCAAGTGATTTGAGGCCAAGGCTTTATCTATTGATAAGGTACTCAAAATGGCGCTTGGGGTGTTGAATGGAAGGAAAGAGCCACTCAGAGGCTAGTGTAGCGTCATGCCGATATTTTGGAAGTGGTGTGCAATTCTGGTACAATCTCTGTAGTATATCTATCAATTAGCTGCGGAGGTTTATCAACCATGACACCTACTTCTAAAAAATACATTGT
>SKEH01000712.1_pt1 | contig 17787 bp, 15 predicted proteins | sample 4826571 | NCBI WGS metagenome assembly SKEH01 (sample SAMN11008814, study PRJNA524170) | human gut metagenome | biome: Human fecal sample; material: Feces; isolation source: fecal sample from pouch patient p29 | host: Homo sapiens | place: Israel: Tel-Aviv | collected 2016-09-14 | reverse complement strand
AGTTCATATCATGAATTAATAAAACTAAGTTTTTAAAACAACAAAATAGGTACAGAGTAATATAAAACTCTGTACCTATTTTTTATTAATTACGATTTAAAAAGAAGTTAGACTACTCGAGTGATCCTATTTTTTTATTCATAGCGCAAGGCTGTAATTGGATCTAATTTTGCAGCTCGTCTTGCTGGCAACGTTCCTGCTAAAAATGTAATTAGGCAAATGATACCGACGATTAACAAGCTGCTGGACCAATTAAACTGGACTAAAACAAAACCATCTATTCCTTTAAGGAAACTACTTGTTGCTGCTTTATTCAATAATTGGCCTAAGCCCATTGCAGAAATTAATCCTAACAATGACCCGATTAATCCAATTAAAATAGCCTCACAGCTAAAAATTGAGAATACTTTCCCGCGGCCTAATCCAAGGGCTTTCATCAAACCAATTTCACGTGTTCGATCACGAACTGACATGTAAAGCGTATTGATAACACCGAAACTAGCAGCAATCAATGCAATTGCCCCAAAGATAATTAACACACCGGTTGCTGCATTAAAGGTTTGAAATAGTTGCTTGACGGCTTCCTTTAGAGTTTGTGCGTCATAGCCTTTTTTGCTAAGGGCCTTTTCGGCCTTTGCAACTGCTGCGTCGCTTTTTCCAACTGGAGTTGCCACAACTTCGGTATAACGATCTTTAAGTGCTTTCGGCAGACCATCTTGGTTGGCGGCAACAATTTTTTCACTTAAGCCATGACTATATACTGATTGACCGCTGTTTACCATACTCTCATTTCTAATACCAACAACTTTTGCAGTGATAGTTGATTTTTTCTTGGTAACAGGTGAAATGACAACCAAGTTTATCTTTTTGCCGAGAATTTTACGAACATTTTTATAGCCAAAAGCCTTTGCCATTTCTTTTGTCAATAAAATCTCTGATTTATTTCCAGAAGTAGCCACTTGTTTACCAGCAAATAAATCATATTTGATACCAAGGGTAGTTTGCGCATTGATCACATATTTAGTCTTACTTTTACCTTGAGCATATTCAACGTTATCATCTTTCATTGCTTTAACGTTTTTAATTCCCTTAGTGCGCTTGATTTTTTCGACATCTTTTTTAGTCATCATGCCGTCAGCGTTTTGACTACTTTTCTTAGTACTATATTTCTGCGGTCCTGTACCATCTCCAGCCGAGTATTGCGGTGAAATGATCATTTGTTCAGTGTTACCAACATTACCAATTTGTTTATGTAAATAGTCATTAACACCCGTATTGATTCCTAGCGTAATACTAATTGTTAAAGAACCAATTAAAACGGCAATAATAGTTAATAGAGTTCTTCCTTTGTTATGCCATAAGTTGGATCCAGCAGAGTTTAAAATATCACGGAAATTCATTAGAAATCTCCTTTCATTACTTGACCATCTTTAATTTGGATTTGACGATCACATTTTTGGGCTAAGTCTGGATCGTGGGTAACGATAATCAAGGTAATACCTTTTTCACGATTCAGTTTGAAAAGAATATCTTCAACTTTTGCACCGGTATTAGAGTCTAAATTACCTGTTGGCTCGTCGGCAAAGATAATTTCTGGATTGTTAACAAGTGCTCGGGCGATACAAACGCGTTGCTTTTGACCACCTGATAGAGCACTAGCTTTATTATTCATTTTTGCTTCTAAACCAACCGCTTCAAGTGCAGAAGTTGCTAATTCACGTCGTTTTTTGCCAGTTACACCGGCTATTTTCATTGGCAACATAACGTTCTCAAGAACACTATCTTGTGCATTGAGGAAAAACTGTTGAAAAACAAAGCCAAAAGTCTGGTTTCGCAACTTGTTTAATGACTTTGCCTTAATTTTTGCTGTTGGTTGGTCATTTAGTAAAATACTGCCTGAAGAGGGATGATCTAGCAAAGCCATAATATGCATTAAGGTTGATTTGCCAGAGCCACTTTTACCAATGATAGCAACTGATTCTCCTTTTTCAATCTTCAAACTAACGCCGCGTAATGCCTGAAAGCTAGTTGTTCCTTTCCCATAAGTACGTGTAATATCCCGCGCCTCAATTAAACTCATTTTATTCACTCCTTTTGTACTGCTGTCATATATAAATAATACACTAGATGATTTAAAATTCAATACATTATGGAACTAAAATTAAAAAAAGATGTAAATGAGAGTAATGTAGTAGCGTAAAATTCATTAGTTGCTTAACTAATTGAAGTTTAATTGACACTTCGGTTGCAATCGGCTGGCTTGCATAACATGTTTTTAAGTTCTACAATATTATATAAAATATAGTATAGAGGAGATGGAAACATGCATTTTCAAATTCAGTCACGCTTGCTTGACGGTGCAATTTTATCCTTTATTGATGAAGAAAGTCTTTATGGGTATGCAATTGCTAAGCGTGTTAGATCAATTTTTGCTGTATCAGATTCTTCAATATATCCCGTACTTAAGCGGTTAAAAAAGCAGCAGCTTGTTACTACTTATGATCATTCATATCATGGTCGTAATCGCCGTTACTATAAGATTACAGCAGCAGGAAGCATTGAATTACACACAATTGCTAAGGAATGGTGGAGTTTTAGTAACAAAATTAATGAGTTGATGGGAGAAGAAAATGGATAAAATAATCGAAAAGTATATTAATGACTTAAACAATAATTTACTAGATCTTCCGCATGATGAACGCCAAGATGTAATTGAGTTTTACCAAGAATTTTTATTTGACGGCAATTTTAGTAGTGAAAAGGAGATTATCAAGGATTTAGGTACACCAAAGCAGCTGGCACGTATGATTTTGGCAGATTACTCAGTCTCCAAGGACGTACCCCAACCTGATATGCATGAAAAAACAAGCTCCAAAACCAACCTAAAAACAATTTGGCTAATTTTGCTTGGCATTTTAGCGGCGCCCGTTGGCATTCCCTTGGTCTTAGTAACGTGTTTTTTGATGACTGCGGCTCTAGTTGCATTTTGCGGAATTTTTGTTGCCGTTGTAGTGACTACTGTTGGCTTATTTGTATTGGGAGTTTTCATCCTGTTAAAAACTTGTGGATTACTTTTTAGCAATTCTTGGTCAACAGGGTTGTTTTACACAGGAATTAGTATTTGCCTGATTAGCTTGAGTCTATTCTTATTCCCGCTAATTATTAAATTCATTCACTTCTTGATCGCTGAATGCACAATCTTTTTCCGCTATCTAGGTAGAAAAATTTTCAAGAACCATTATTATAAAACAAATTCTGCAATGAAAACGGAGGGATAATGATGAAAAAAATTTACCAAATAACTGGACTAATCGGGATTATCGGTATAATTGCGGCACTAATAGGTTGGGCCAATGCTGGAGTAAATCCAGTATTCGATAATCATAATCAATTTACCTTTGAGACTTCTGGTAGTACGGTCCATAAACGTGAGTTAACTACCAGCCCTAACTTTGATCAAATCATTGTACAAACTGACAACTCTGATATTTATTTGCATTCTGGTAAAAAGTATCAAATTACAGTTACTGGATTAAACCCTAACGCGGTCAAAGCAAAAGTTAGAAAAAAGCGACTTGAAATTAACGAATCTCGTCCGGTTGCAATTAATTGGCGAAATGATAGCTCTCGAATCGATATCACGATTCCTAAAAACAAATATTTAGCTGAAGTTGATAGTAGTAGCGACAATGGCAACCTTAATATCAAAAGTATCTCAATAAATGATCTTTTTGCGAATGCACAAAATGGTAAAGTTACTGTGGATAAACTAACTGCTAAGAAGACCATTTTTGCTAGCTATGGTAATCATCGGATAGATATTGGCAATTCAGATATCGGCAAGTCGCTTATTACAATTCATGGAGGTCAATTAAAAATTGATCACAGTAAATTAACTGCGGATGCCAAAGCATACTCAAGTCAGGTAGCGATTACTGACTCACAACTAATTAACCGAAACTCTTTCCAAATGCTAAGAAAAGGCGATTTTACAATTAAAGCTGCGCCTAACCTCAGCTACAAGCTCGCAGTCGACGGACCAAATATTAGGTACAAGGGTCAGAAAATCAATAATAAGTTAACCAAGAAGTTGTCAGCTAAAAACAACCTCGAAGTATTCGCAGCAAAAGGAACAATTACAGTGGAATAGGACTAAAGTAACTGAACTCATTTTCAAAACCACCTTTAATTCAAGTTGACTTCTTGTCTTTAAACCAGCATAATCAGCAATAACAATTTTTACTAAGTGCAAACGGCACAAGGAGGAGTGGATTATAATGTTGAAAAAACCATCTAAATTAGCTCAAGGTGACAAAATTGCTGTTGTGAGCCTTTCGCAGGGAACACTAGGTGAGGACTTTGCAGCTCATCAACTTAAGCTGGGTAAAAAAAGAATTGAAGAACTTGGGTTAACCCCTGTTTTTATGCCTAATGCCCTTAAAGGAATTGATTTTGTCAAAAATCATCCTGAAAAAAGGGCGGCCGATCTGAAACAAGCTTTTCTTGATCCAGAAATAAAAGGAATAATTGCGGCTATTGGCGGCGATGACACATTCAAGATTTTGCCCTTTTTAATGGAAGACGAAGAATTTAAACAGGCAGTGGTTAAGCAGCCAAAACTTTTCACCGGTTTTTCAGACACAACAATTGACCATCTGATGTTTTACCGGCTAGGGATGCAGAGCTTTTATGGTCCAAGCTTTTTAAATGATTTTGCAGAACTTGATACAGAAATGCTGCCGTATACGAAGAAGACAATCGAGCACTTTTTCACCAATCCTGCAACTACTGAAATTCCAGCGAGTGAAACTTGGTATGAGGAAAGAACAGATTTTTCTACTGCCCAAGTTGGCCAACCACGTGTCAGTCACCAAGATTCTGGATATCAAGTCTTGCGTGGACACGGGCAAGTTCAAGGTCATTTGTGGGGTGGCTGTATCGATAGCATTTATGATGCACTAGATGGAGAACGCTATAGCGATGAACCAGCAGTGATTGCACGTTATCAATTGCTTTTAAAGCCAGAAGAAACTAAGGACAAAATCATCTTTCTTGAAACTTCTGAAGAACAGCCGGAACCAGCTTTGTATCGGAAAAAGTTGACGCGCCTCGCTGAATCCGGAATTCTTGAAAATGCGCAAGCAATTTTAGTTGGCAAACCTCAAAACAAAAAGTACTTTGCTGAATATCAAAAAGAACTGCTTGAAGTAACACAAGAATACAATACACCTATTTTGTATAACGCTAACTTTGGTCACGCTTATCCACATACGGCATTGCCATATGGTGCGTTAGCGAAAATCGACTTTGATCAGCCAAGTCTGACAATTATGGAACCATGGTTTGCATAATTACAAGTTAAAAAATAAAAGCCATCTAGCATAGAGCTAGGTGGCTTTTTTGTGTGGATAAAATAAAAACTAGCGTGAAGGACTGACCCAAGTTCCAGAGCCATGGCCCAAGATGGTTTTAATTGCAGGAACAAAAGTTGTCACAATAGTAAGCGTGTTGATAATCCACAAACATAATAGGTAAATTGGCGCAAATAGTAAATACTCAATCTTATTGCCTTTGCGGTCAATCATTAGTGCGATAACTAATTGCATTGTACCCGCAATCATTTCAAAGCAAATCAAGATTAAAGCGGAGAACAACAAATAAACTAACTGGGACCAATTTTGTGTAAGTGCAAAATCACCTACTAAATAGGTAAAAACAAATGTGGCTAACCAGAAGAAGAAAGACCAACAAATGCTTAGTGTTTGATCCAGTAACATTAATGACTCACCTAAATTTTTAAGTGGATGGCGTAAAACCTTTCTTAAGTTGGTCAACCAAACTTCGGTTCCGCCCTTTGCCCAGCGCTTACGTTGGTGGTATAGTTCTTTGAGCGTTTCTGGAACAAGTGTGTAAGAAATGATTTCAGGGGCAAAAACTGCCAACCAGTTGTTCAGTTGGTGGTCCCAAGCAACACTGATGTCTTCGGTTGCCCGGTCCTGTCGAAACATCCCCACATCAATTAAGGCACTCTTGCGGTACATCGTGTTCGCACCGCTATAGGCAAAAATACTGCCGAACACACCCATTTCCGCTCTTTTAATAATGCCAACAATGCTTGAAAATTCAACTGTGGTCGATTTGGTAATCAACTTGGTTCTATTACGAACTTCCACATTAGAAGTCACAGCAGCGATATTTTGTCCTTCCGGACTATTAAAATAATTAACGTAGCGCATCAGAGCATCTGCTTCTGGAAGTGTATCCGCATCGTTGCTAAGCACTAAATCACCTTTAGCAAAAGCGAGGCCGATATTAAAAGCATGAGCCTTACCCTTATTTTCAGCTAAGCGAATTACACGCAATCGCTTAGATTGTTGCTGCAATTTATGCAAAATTTTGGGTGTATTATCGGTTGAGCAATCGTCGATCACTAGTACTTCATAATTAGTGTAGTTTAACTCATTAAGTAAATAGCTAATCGTTTCATCAATTGTAACCTCTTCATTATGAGCGGGAACCATAATGGTAATAAAGGGCTGTTCACGTGAGTCCAAAATCGTGAAGTCCCTCTTTTTGTTTTTAAAAACATATTTATAACAAAGTCCACCGACAAACCAGGCCAAACCGCCTAAGATTGGGTAGGAAACTAAAATCAAAAATAATACTTTAAAAATTGTTTTAGCTAAGAGCCAGATTGATGTCATAACTTCCTTTCTCCTTTGGCAAATAGTGTCTGGGCAAAGTCAGTTTCAAGGTTTTTTTGCGGCTCAACACAGTAAAAATTGCAGTTGTGCCGTTCATCAGAGCTACCAAATTTCTCCTGCCAGGCCTGTTCGACTAGTTGCGAGCGTTCTTGTTGCCGGTCTTGGTCAATTACAAGATGGTCGCGCCAGCTAGTAGCAAAACGGTAATTGTTTAAAAAAGTTAATGTTAGGTAGGAGATGCTGATAAAAACAAAGTAATCGTCAAAGAATTTTGCTAAAAATTCCAGTGGACGCAAAATAGCAGTATTGTAGTTAAAGGGGAGTAGGGATGCAAAGTGAGGCTGCCAAAGTGGTAGGGCTAATCCAAAAAAGGGCAAAAAAACAAATAGCCAGCCGAGCAAAGCTATGCTTGTTTGCTCGATTTTTAGGTTCCAATCTCCACTAGTAAAATAGTCATCTTCAATTAAGTCAATTGTGCTTTTCTGCTTCAAAGCAAATTCCCTCCTTGCTAGGTAAACTGTGCATTAACAAAGTGCGTTTTATACTTTATTATGGTTTGGATTTATGTGCAATTTTGAATACCTAGCTTTAGAAATTTTCAAGAAAGATTATCATTTGCTTAACCAATTTAACCTTACTTAATAAATGCCGAATTAGATTAAAGAACAATTTAAGTGCTCTAGCAGAGTCATTTTCAAATAAATGACTCTGTTTTTGTGCCAAAAATCATCGCAGAAGTCTGCGACATATTTGCATAAAGTGCTTTAGCACCTTGTTTATTAGCTGTGAATAAAAATATGCTTTTTCCACTTAATATGGAAAAAGCTTGTAATTACAAAATATTGATAACAGTCTAGTATAAATAAATGTAAAGGGTTTCAAAATAAGGAAGTGAGAACAGGTAATGAAATTTTCAGCTAATGACGTTTATTTGGACGTCAATGAGCAAAGTGTTGATTCCTTTTTAAAGTATGCTTCGCAAGTTGCTTGTAATGCAGGTTTTGCTGCAGATGCAAGTGAACTAGAGCAAAGCTTTTTGGCAAGAGAACAAGAATATCCAACTGGGTTAGAAGACGGTTTTGCAATCCCACATGCAAAAACGGAGACAGTCAAGCGGCCAGGCTTTATCTACTTCAGATTGACCACACCACTTGATTGGCAAACATACGATGACAAGCCAGTGACGGATGTATTTGCGTTGATGGTGCCACCAGAAAATGCTGGGGATGAGCACTTGAAAATGTTAGCAAGTTTGTCTACTGCCTTACTTGAGGATGATTTCAAACAACAGTTACGTCAGTTGACTTCTAAAGAAGAGATAGCCAACTTTATTAATCAAAAGATTGGAGAATAACCATGAATGTAGTAGGAGTTTCAGCATGTCCAGCTGGATTAGCCCACACCCCGATGGCAGCTAAAGCCTTGGAAAAAGCGGGTAAGGAATTAGATTGGAATGTCAGAATTGAGCAACAAGGGATGATGGGTCCAGTTAATCCAATTACTCAAGCAGAAGCAGATGCGGCTGACTTTGTCTTGATTGCATCTGATCAAAAAATCACTAGTATGGAACGTTTTGAAGGTAAACCAATTATTCGAGTAGATATCAACACCTGTATCAAGGCACCTAAAGCTGTCTTGAAGAAGTGTGCTGCTGCGGTTAAGAAGGAGAACTAAAAATGAAGAGAATTTTGAAGGAATGGGAAGGAGCCATTATGAGTGGGATCTCTTACATGATCCCGACAGTTATTGGTGGTGCGCTAGTTGTTGGTGTTCCGCAATTAATTGGTATGTGTTTTGGTTATGGTGACCTTTCTAAATTTGCCAAAACTGGTGGCTTTTTCCACTTGCTTTATCAAATTAACTCCGTTGGTTGGATTGGTATCGGCCTAGTTAACCTGGTTATTGGTGGCTACATTGCTTATGCGCTTGGTGACAAACCAGCTTTGGGAGCCGGCTTTATCGGTGGACAATTAGCAACCAATAACCAGCTTGGTTTCATCGGTGCGATTGCAGCCGGTTTGATTGCAGGTTATGTTGCGCGTTGGTGCCGTAAAATCAAAGTTCCAGAAAAGTGGAATTCAGCTATTGAATTAATTGTTATGCCACTTTTAACCGTTGGTTCGGTTGCTTTGTTTGTTGGTGTAGTCTTAACACCGCCACTTGCCTGGCTTAATAATGGCTTAACCTCATGGGTTAAGTTCATGGTAGAACAAAAGACTAACGCTATTTTGTTAGCTGCTATTATGGGCGCCATGATTGGTTCAGACCTTGGTGGTCCTATCAACAAGGCAGCTTGGGGTGTAGGTAACTTCTTCTTTATCGAAGGAATTTACCAACCATGTCTGTATACCAACATCGCAATTTGTGCAATCCCAATGGGTTATGCACTTATGAGTTTTATTTGGCCTAAGAAGCGTTTCTCAGCAGAATTGCTAGAAATGGGTCATAACAACTTAATTATGGGTACATTTGGAATTACTGAAGGGGCTATTCCATTTATGATGAAAGCTCCTCAATTAATCATTGTAAACGTTATCGGTGGTGCACTTGGTTCAGCAACAGGTGCATGGCTAGGTGTTAAATCACATATCCCACCTCTAGGCGGTTTACCTGGAATTTTAACAGCCGACAATATTTTAGCTTACCTCGGCGGAATTCTAGTTTGTGCTTTGTTTATTGCAATTGTCGCTCCATTAGTTGCTGACTTTACTGATAAAGATTCTACACCTGGTGAAGAATCAATGAGTGATGATGATATTGAATTAAACATCCAATAATATGAAACCGAAAAAACTGTAGTTGGGAATCAAATCAATCTTTTCTAGCTATAGTTTTTTATTTTTAGGAGAAAAAATGGTAAAAAAAGTTTTTGTCGTTCCACATACTCACTGGGATAGGGAATGGTTCTTTACCTCAGATCAAGCGAAAGTATATCTACTCAAAGATCTAAAAGATGTTCTTGATCATCTTGAAACTGATGGACAATATGGTTCTTTTTTGCTGGACGGTCAGTCTTCACTAATCGAGGATTATTTAAACTGGCGTCCACAAGAGCGAAAACGAGTTGAGAAGTTAGTTAAAGAAAAGAAACTAATTCTTGGACCATGGTATACCCAAACGGATCAGTATCTGGCTTCTGGGGAAAGCATTATTAACAATTTACGTATTGGAATGAAGCAGAGTGATGAATTAGGTGGTCATATGAATATTGCCTATGTTCCTGATTCATTTGGTCAAGAATCAAGTATGCCCCAAATATATCAACAGCTTGGTATTGATGATGCTGTTTTGTACCGTGGCTTTTCACTTGATGATACTAAGCAATCCGAATTTACTTGGCAAGGTGAGGACGGCTCAGAAATCAGTGTTTTCCGGATGGCCTGTGGTTACTTTATTGGTGGCGTAGTCGATGAAACTAAGCTAGCCCAGTTAATGACTGAAGAACCATTTAAAACAGTTGTTGACCAAGCTTCAACTGATAATGTGCTGTTTCCAAATGGCTCTGATATGGCACCGCTACGTTTTGACCTACCTGAGTTTATCGAGCGGCTTAATCAAGCAAATAAAGGAAAGTTCACTTTTGAAGTTGCTTCACTCGAGGATTACATTACAGCTGTTAAAGAAGCTAAACCTGAATTGCGGCTGATTACGGGAGAGCAGGATTGTGGCAAGGACATGCGTGTTCATAAGTCAATTTCATCTTCACGTGCCGACTTAAAAGCCCTTAACACCAAATTGCAAAATTATCTTGCGAATGTCGTAGAACCAGTTCTTGCACTAGGAAGCTATTTTGGCTTACCTTATCCAACCAAAACGCTTGAAGACTTGTGGAAAAAAATGGCTAAGAATGCAGCACATGATTCAATGGGAAACTGTGTGTCTGATCGGGTAAACGCTGATATTAAAGCACGCTATCAAAAGGTTGAAGATATAGCAACTGCACTGGTTGAAGTGACTTTGCGGCAGATTTCTACAGGTGTTAAAAATGATGGTCACCCAATTACACTAACTGTTTTCAATACGTTGCCAGTTGAACGTGGCGGTGTGGTAAGCAAACGGATATATTCCCCAAGTCGTAACTTCAAAATTCAAGATTATAATGGGCAAAATATTCCCTTTGAAATTACTGCTGTCAAAGATGTAACTGAGTTAATTACGTCTTCAACAATTCAACTTGATCCTGGTCAAGCAATTTATTTACCGGAAAAAGTGTATCAGCTTGATGTGAACATGCAGTTAGCAAACATCCCCGCTTTTGGTTACAAGCAGTTATCTTTGGTTTCAGAACAGGACCAGGAAATTGACTTACCAACAAGACAAACTGGAACCAAGATTGAAAATGAGTTCTATCAAATTTCAGTAAATGTTGATGGTAGTTTAGACATTTTGGATAAACTGAATAATCACTTATATCGGAAACAAGCAATCTTAGAAGAAAATGGGGATGATGGTGACTCCTACAACTATTCACCTGCCAAACAGGATTTAGTTAGTTACTCAACAGCACAACCTCATCGCTCACAATGCATCAAAAATGCACTAGGCAGCAAATTAATCATTGATTACGATTTTAGTGTACCGAGTGATTTGGCTGCTCGGGCTAAGGGCTTGACTGATGTGAAGATGCCAACGCAAATGATAGTGACACTTGATCAGGCATCAAAGCTGATCAAATTTGAGCTTAATGTCGATAACAGACTGCCAAAGAGTCACCGTTTATGCATCGATTTTGATAGTGAAGTAGTTACTAATACAAGTATTGCCGACATTCAGTTTGGTACGATAAAACGTCCGCTAACGAAGAAGCAAGCTTTAAGAGACTGGCACCAAAATCAAGGTGCGTGGCAAGAAAAGCCAATTTTGATTAACACTGTTCAAAGCTTTGTTGCGATGTCCGATGATGAACGTGGGCTTGCACTTATTCCACAAGGAGTTCGTGAATACGAATGTATTGGAAAAGACAACGCCACAATTAGATTAACTGTTTTCCGGACATATGGAATGCTAGGAAAACGCGACTTGCTCTATCGACCGGGAAGAGCATCGGGGGATGAAACAGTGCCAACGCCTGAGGCTGAACTTAATCAGCACTTATCCTTCGAGTTAGCCATGACAACCATGCAAACTGGCTATGATCAGGCTGCTTTGGCTAGCGAGGTTAAAGCGTTTGAGACACCACTACAGGTCTATCAATATGCGGAATTTTTGAATGGTCGATTAACTTTTCCATTCAACCCGGTTAAACGAACAGCTGATCCTGAACTCAGCCTCTTTAAGACCGATAACCAGTTAGTTATCAGCACGGTTGAACAAACAGAAGAAGGCACAGGCTATCAAATGAGATTGTATAATCCGCTGTTTCATCCTGTAGGTGACAAAATTACGTTTAATAAGCAACCACAAGTGGTACAACTAGTCGACTTATTAGGAAACAAAATTGCGGATTTGCAGGTAGACAATCGGACAGTTGTTCTGCCAGAAATTGATCACGCTAAGTTCATGACAGTTTATTTTGAATTATAGGAGAAATTATGGTTAAAGCATATTTTGTAAATCACACACACTGGGATCGAGAATGGTATTTCACTACTCAGGATGCTCAGGTTTTAAGTGATCAATTGTTTACGCAAGTTTTGGACGAACTTGAGGATCATCCAGAAGCAAACTTTACTTTGGATGGCCAGATGTCAATTGTGGACGAGTATGTCGAAATTCATCCTGAAGCTAAGGAACGAATTCACCGCCTAGTTAACCGAAAGCAGCTATTCATTGGACCATGGTATACCCAAACAGATGCAATGGTACCGAGTGCTGAGTCGTTATTGCGTAACTTGATTATCGGTATTATTGACGCAAGAGAAAATTATGGTGAACCAATGATGTTAGGTTATTTGCCTGACACTTTTGGTTTTAATGCCAACTTGCCAATGATTTTAAACCAAGTGGGAATCCATGACTTTTTATCTTGGCGTGGGACGAATTTTAAACGACAAACTAATTCTGTATACTTTAAATGGAAAGCAATAGGTGGCAAAGCTGTCTTTGCGGCTAATTTCCCACTGGGATATTACACCGGTCAAATCGATTTGGAATCAAAGCGCAACTTACAAGATTTTGTCAAAAATCGCTTAGATAAGGGAATTGAATTTGAAGCATTAAATGGCAATAATGATGAGGTTTTGGTTCCTTCTGGAATCGATCAAATGAACATCATTCATGATGTTTCAAAAACAATTGAAAAAGTTAACGAGCTTTCGCAAAATGATGTCGAAATAAGTACATATCCACAGTTTATGAACAAGTTACGTTCTAAGAAACTACCAGAATATCAAGGGGAATTAAGATACCCAACTTATTCTCGAGTTCACAGGACAATTACATCGGTTAGATCACGTAATAAGCGTAGTAATTTTGAACTTGAGCAAGCTATTACCAGACGCTTAGAACCACTTATGGTAATTGCCAAGTATGCAGATATTCCAATTTCAAATGGAATTGTGGTTAAGCTGTGGAAATTATTATTTGAATTGCAACCACATGATACTTTGGGTGGAAGTGTCACTGATAATGTTGCAGTTGACATGGAGCACCGGATTAAGCAAGCAAACGAGATTGCTGATGGTGTGGAAAACTATATTAAGAAGAGAATCGCACAACGACTAAATCTGTCTGATCACGATGTTATTATCTTTAATACTGATCCATATGAGTTTAATGGACGCAAAACAGTTGAAGTAGTTAGTCAAAGTAGTCAAGTTAAATTCCCAGCAGAGAATAAGGCTGTGATTGTGGGCAAAGAAGAAGTTAAATCGCGTCCACATATTATGCAGTTAACGCCAAACGGCTATGAATTTAAGGATGAACCAGGCTACTTTAAACTCAAGGTCAGTCTAGAAGTAAAAATGGCTGGTTTAGGTTATCAAGTGCTGCATTTCGAGGATAGTGATCAAGCAGTAGACGAGTTCCAGAGCATAAGTGGAAAATCAATTGGTAATCACCGGGTTCAACTGGCCTTTGAAGATGGTGCCTTTTATTTAAGCACTAAATACAAGACATTCAATGATGTTATTAGTATTTATGATCAAGCTAATGATGGTGATACCTATGATTTCTCGCCACTTCGAGGGGATGAAGAGAAGCGACTTGATTGGAATGGAACAATCAAAAAAGAAGTTGCTGATGGAATTGAAAGATTGATTCTAACTGGCACATGGCAATTACCGTTTGATTTGGAAGACCGGGTTGATGGCGAAGTGCCTAAAACAGCTGATGTCAGTTACCAATTAATTTTAACGATAGCAGCCACTTCGGATGTGATTTCAGCCAAATTAACGATTGATAATCAGGCTTTGTCGCACCGCTTACGCTTGCGTCTAAAAACTGGTATTACGACCAAGACGGCACACGCGCAGATTCAAGGTGGTTTTCGTCAAACAGAAAATGAAGTGATTGATGACAATTGGAACGATGAATTTGTTGAAAAACCAGTTAACATTTATATTTTTGATCGTGCAGTCGGCTTACATGATAAGCAAGACGGTCTCTATTTCTTTGGAACTGGTCAAAAGGAATATGAAAAAGTTGATGATTCCCTTTATATCACGCTTATGGCAACTACGGGACAACTGGGTAAATCAGACTTATTGTGGCGTCCTGGACGTGCATCTGGAGACACAACTTCTGTTGGCCATATCATGATGCCAACGCCGTTAGCTCAAGAAACTGGAATTAATGAGTTCTCGTTCGGTTTGTATGCCCCAAGTAATGCTGAGCTTGCAGAAAATAGACTGACAAAAGTAATCAGCGATTGGTATGCCCCATCTGTTAGTTACCAGATGCAAAAATATAATCTCTTTGTTAATCGTCTTGATAACAAGTTATGGGATATTGAATTTTCACTAAAATTAACCAAGATTGAACAAACTGAATCTTGGCTAAATATCAAGCAAAATGTTGAAGTTTCAGCACTGTATCCTGCATACACAATTAAAAACAACTTGGTTCTCCGTCTTTCAAATCCGACAGCAGAAGTAGTTGATGTTTCTTATCTAAAAGACGCTGGCTTTACTGTAGTGAACGGTTTGGAAGAGATAATTGACCAGGATTACCAAGTTGCCCCTTATGACATGTTGACCTTGATCAAGCAAATATAGCAGTTTGTAACTTATATAACTAAATGAGAAGAAGTGAATGTATGAAACTATCTTATAAACGATTGGGAATAATCCTCGAATTTTTATTAAATAATTCCGCCAACCGCTACGTTTCTGCCTCCTTTTTAGCTCAAAAGTGCAATGTAAGTACGAGAACAATTAGATCCGATATTCAAGCATTAAATCGTGAATTAAGCAGCTTGCAAGTTGAAATAAAAAATAAGCGAGGCGAGGGCTTTTACCTAAGTGATTTTGATAAAAAAACTGAGCAAAAGCTAACGGAATTGGCGCGAAGTGATTTGCCAGCCTCAAGTTCAGGTGAGCGAATTGCTGAAGTTGAGCAGTACTTATTGGTTAATAGTCGTGTTAAATTAGATGATCTGACAGAGAAGCTGTTTATCAGTGATAATACCTTCTTCACATACTTGGTAACAATTAAGAAAGAGTTCAGTGATTTTGGACTACGAGTTGTGAAAGACGGAGATGAGTATTATGTTGACGGCTCTGAATCTGCCAAACGCAATTTTATTATTAGTAAACTTATTAATAAGAAGTCGAATAGCTATATCGTTGACTTTACAGAACGCGAGAAGAGTATTTTTGCTAACTTAGATTTGAACTTGTTAAAAGAAACGGTGCATGGTTTTTTACGTCATTATAGTTACCACTTATCGGACATTAATACTAAAAACATTATCTTGCATCTAGCTTTAGCAATTTCGAGAATTAAGATGGGTTACCGTTTAGAGACTGGTAATTCGGTGGAAATTAAGCCCCCAGTTCAGAGCACTGTCCAAAAGCTACTTCAAAAATTGGAAGCAGAATTCCAAGTGGAGTTCAATCAAGTAGAGGCCAATGACCTAATTTATCATTTTGCTTTGAATTATCCTGAATGTGTAAGTGAAAATGATCACGTTAGTATAAAGGACAATATTAATAGTGCCATTACGATTTTTTTGGAAAACATCAAAAAAGAGTTTGCAATCGATTTATTAGATGATCGTGAACTACGGGTTAATTTGACGCAACACTTAACCAATCTAGTGAAAATTAAGACGGTTAATGGTAATCGGAAGAATCCGTTGTTAAACGTCATATTGTCCACTTTTCCCTATGCATATGAGATTACGGCTTATTCAGCACCAATTTTGGAGCACATGCTCAATTTAAAATTGAATGACGATGAGCTCTCCTTCATCACGCTGCATATAGGTGCCTCGATTGAGCGGCAGGGAAATCTTTCGTCTCAAAAAAACGCTGCACTAATTTGCGGGAATGGAATTTCAACAGCTGCACTTGTACGCGCAAAATTGCAAACTCAATTTGCTTCCTTTTTAAACATTACGGGAACTTATACCTATGATGAGTATCTAGCAGGTAAAGCAAGTGGTAATGACTTTCTCATTTCGATGGTACCTTTGACTGATGCCAAGGTACCAGTGATTCAAATTGATTTAACTAATTTTCACAATGATATCTTGCAACTGTCTGAATATTTGAAGTCACTTAATAATCCATACCGCGCGATTAATAAGCTGTTTGATGAGGAAAATATCTACTTAGTGCAAGAACCTTTATCCAAAACGCAATTACTCGATATGCTAATTAAAAACTTAGAGCGTAAAAAAATTGTTAACAAAGATTTCAAACAACGGGTAGATGAACGAGAAAAGATGTATTCAACCGCAATTGGTGGAAAAATAGCTATCCCGCATTCCTTAGGCTATGCTACGAAAAAATCAAAGGTATCATTTGCTCGCTTAGATAAACCAATCAAATGGGACGAAAAAAATGAAGTTAAATATGTATTTCTCTTGGCAATTGCCCGTCAAGACTATCTAAGTGTACAGAAATTATTTGACTTCATTGTTGATTTACAAACTAATCTGACTTTTCGCAAAATTATTGATAAGAGCTCGAGTCCCAAAGAAATTAAGCACGCAATTAGTTCATTAATTAAATCAAGCTACTGATAGTACAAAAATTATTTGATCAGCGAAACGAACTGCTTTAGCAGTTCGTTTTTTGCTAGTTTTAAGTCAAATTGTTCTATACTGAACTTGTAAATAAGCTTGAAGTTAAAGGCTTTTGTCATAGCAATCGGCCTTAACTAAGACTATATTTTTAAAAACTATAGCCAAACTAAATGCTCTTGAGTGAAGAATTACACAATGATAAAATTGTGCGACAAGGAGATGAAGCAATGAAATTAGAAAAAGCAATGACAATTTTAGGATGGGTTGCCTCTGTAACGGCAATTATTATGTATGTGTCCTACATTCCACAAATTATTAGTAATTTGCATGGAGTTAAAGGCAATCCAATCCAGCCACTCGCTACAGCAATTAATACGCTACTATGGGTTATTTACGGACTCTTTAAAGAAGATCGTGATATTCCAATAGCTGCCTGCAATGCCATCGGCTTTGTTTTCGGCTTAATTGCCTTTTTCACTGCTCTATAAGAGTTTAGATATTGAAAGGTCATTCCTATTTTAGGGATGACCTTTTTATTTTGCTGCAGTGGTTACTAATCTATTTTACAAATACAAAGATGAAAGATTGTAAAATAAACTTTAGTACTTCGGACAGAATTTCCATTGGACTGAGTAAAAAAGATAACCGCAAAACAAATAAAAATATATAACAGTAAACTTATTAGACAAAAAGCTCTTTTTTAATAAATAAGAGCTTTTTTTGTTTACCGATAATTCTAAAAAACTATACGTAGCCCTTCATCAACAACAATATTATAAGCAGGTTGAAAATGAATAATGAAGACGATTTTACGAGATTTAAATAACACCTCTAAAAGAGTGAGAAGAAAAATTCTTTAACTAGTTTAAAGATGTGAAAATGCCGAAAAAAGGCAAGATTAATTATTTTAATTCTCCAAACAGTAAATGCATCTAATGTAGCACAAAATATATG
>SKEH01000709.1_pt1 | contig 17803 bp, 20 predicted proteins | sample 4826571 | NCBI WGS metagenome assembly SKEH01 (sample SAMN11008814, study PRJNA524170) | human gut metagenome | biome: Human fecal sample; material: Feces; isolation source: fecal sample from pouch patient p29 | host: Homo sapiens | place: Israel: Tel-Aviv | collected 2016-09-14 | reverse complement strand
GACTTTATTATATGTTACTTTGCGAGATGAAAATTTAGCTATTAAGAGAGTAGAGGATCGGGTACAAAAGGGTGGACATGGTGTGCCATCAGAAATAATCAAAAAACGTTACCGGCAATCAAATCATAATTTATCAGCGGTTGCGTTTAAAAGTGATAATGTTTTTATTTACGATAATAGTGAAAAATTTGTTACTGTTTATAAAAGAGAAAAAGGACAAATAATCAAAAATGATTTGATCCATTTCCCTTGGATAAATCAAAATATTAATTGTTCAGAAATTGTGCAAAAACAGTTAAAAAATTTTGTAGATCATACCCCAGAAGTTAAGCTAAAAAATAATCCTGAAAATAAAAACGATCGGCCTAGTTATTAGGTTGATCGTTTTTGAATTTATTTGGTTTATGCGCATTAACGTAATTAGCAAATATTTTTAAAAGTTCTTCGGTTTGTTCGACTGATAATTTATCAGCCTGAAAGTATTTTTCGAGTAAGGCTCCTTTTTGAATTAGTCGGCGAGAACGGGCTTTGCGTGCTTGGCGGTTTTCATAGTATTTAGATTGCCGTAATTTAAAATTTTCTCGTTCAATTTTTTGCTTTAAACGTGCTTGTTGTTTAACTAATTTTTCATATTGGTTAGGCATGTAATTTCCTCATCTCTTATGATTAATGATCTACAGACTTTTCCTTTAAAAATTCAGAAAATTGCTGGGCTAAAAGCTTAATCTGATCGTTAGACAAATTAGCATACTCTAAATTGGCTTGACTGATGATTTGTTTACCTAGCCGTTGTTCAATCCTATTTTTTTCGTCCTTAATTTTTTGATTAAGGGCTTTTAATCTAGCTTCTTGTTTTTCTAAGTTACTTTGAGACATAACAATCCCTCCAATCATATTAGAAATAATCACCGAAACTATATCATATAGGAAACATTAAGTCAAAGTATAAAAGTTGAAATAGCGAAGCGGAAGGCATACACTAAGTTGAAGTTAAGAGAATCAGCAGACCGAGTGAAACGAGGTCAATGCGCACTTACACATAGAATAAATTCTATGTTGTGCTAACCCAAAAATCCTGTATTAGAAGTCGCCGATGGCGACAACAAAGTCAAGCCCATAGAATCAAAATAAAGAGGTGACTAACATGGCAATTTTTCATATGAGTTTTAGTAATATTAGTGCTGGGAAAGGACGAAGTGCAATTGCCAGTGCCGCTTATCGAAGCGGTGAAAAATTATTTGATGATAAGGAGGGACGCTACTACTTTTATACCCGCTCGGTTATGCCAGAAAGCTTTATTTTAACCCCCAAAAACGCACCAGAATGGGCCAGTAATCGAGAACAATTATGGAATGAAGTTGAAAAGAAAGATCGTAAATCAAACTCACGGTATGCAAAAGAATTTAACGTGGCTTTACCGGTAGAATTAAGTGAATCCGAACAGAAAGAATTACTGACAAAATATGTGCAGGAAAATTTTGTCGATCAAGGTATGGTAGCTGACGTAGCAATTCATCGTGATCACCAAGATAATCCGCACGCACATGTGATGTTAACGAATCGACCATTTAACCCCGATGGTAGTTGGGGATTAAAAGCAAAGACGCAGTACATTAAAGATGAAAATGGCAAGCAACTTTTAACCAAAAGCGGGTTTCCAAAACAAAGAAAAATTTGGTTGGTTGATTGGGATAAAAAGGAAAAAATTAATGAGTGGCGAAAAAATTGGGCGTTGAGTGTTAATCAGTTCTTAGCACAAAAAAATATTCCGGATCGGATTAGTGAAAAATCGTTTGTGGAACAGGGAATAGCTGATACACCAATGCAACACGAAGGAATCAATAGTAAACGGCATGAAAGAAAGGCATTTAATCAACAAGTTAAGACCTATCGTAAGTCCAAAGCTGGCTATAAAAATATGCAGGAAAAAGTAATTAATCGAGGTCATTTAGATAGCCTAAGTAAAAACTTCTCATTTAATGAAAAAAGGTTGGTAAATGAGTTAAGTCATGAACTGAAAACTTATATCAGTCTGGAGAGTTTAGATGATAAACGGCGTCTGCTATTTAATTGGAAAAACAGTACCTTAATTAAGCACGCTATTGGTGAAGATGTCACTAAGCAATTATTGACGATTAACCAACAAGAAAGTTCACTAAAAAAAGCAGATGAACTCTTAAATAAAGTAGTTGATCGCACGACGAAAAAACTTTATCCAGAGCTTGATTTTGAACAGATAACCGCGGCTGAACGACGGGAATTGATTAAAGAAACTAATAGTGAACAAACGATTTTCAAAGGCAGTGAATTAAACGAACGTTTAATGAATATTCGTGATGATTTATTGACCCGACAATTATTGACCTTTACCAAACGGCCATACGTTGGCTGGAAGTTATTAATGCAACAAGAAAAGGAAGTCAGAATCAAGCTTAAATATACGCTGATGATTCATGATGATAGCTTAGAAAGTCTAGAACACGTTGATCAAGGTCTACTAGAAAAGTATTCACCAACCGAGCAGCAAAAGATTACTCGAGCAGTCAAAGATTTACGAACAATCATGGCTGTGAAGCAAGTTATTCAAACCCAATACCAGGAAGTTTTAAGAAGAGCCTTTCCTAACGGCGATTTTAATGAATTACCAATGATTAAACAGGAACAGGCCTATACAGCAGTGATGTACTATGATCCAGCTTTAAAACCGTGCAAGATTGAAACAATCGCACAATGGCGGGAAAATCCACCGAGGGTATTCAATACTCAGGAACATCAACAAGGACTAGCTTATCTATCGGGACAGCTGAGCTTAGATCAGTTAGATAATCACCATTTACAACGGGTTTTAAAGCATGACGGTACTAAACAACTCTTTTTGGGTGAATGCAAAGCCGATCCAATGATTAAGAACAGTCAGATCGAGAAAATCCAAAAGCAGTTAAAAGAGCAACAAGCCAAGGACGACCAGTATAGAAAAGTAAATATGGGACATTATCAACCGCTAAATTACAAGCCAGTTAGTCCAAGCTACTACTTAAAGACAGCCTTTAGTAACGCAATCATGACTGCCCTATATGCCCGTGATGAAGATTACGAACGACAAAAACAGGCACACGGCTTAAAAGAGACTGAGTGGGCAATGACGAAAAAGCAGCGGCAACACCAAACCCGTAATCGGCATGAAGATGGGGGTATGCACTTGTAATTTAAATGTAAAATAAAAAAGCTATCAGCCCGAGCACTTAATCAGTCATATCAAAGCTTGCAACAATAAGTTCAGCGAGCAAGGAACCCCCAACAAAAATCAGAACTAAAAAATAAACTAAATGATATACACCATGAAATCAGTAATCGAACGCAAAAACAGCTGCAAGCATTTGCTGAAGAAAATCCGTCAATCAAACAACCCAAATCCGAACTGGATCAAAGTTTAAAGCGTTAGCTAGTTTTTAAAGGTCATGCTATAATATAAACAGAAAAAGGAAGTCCCGCCGAAAACAGGACTTCCCGTGCAAGCCGCTTCAAAGGCGGTGGCCTAGATTACAAAACTACATTGTCGCCCTGTAACCGACCAAAGTTACGCAGGGCGGCTTTTTTATTTATGGTGCTTGTCGATATAGCTGAGTAGCGCGATTAAAAACGTGCCAAACAGCAACATCAACGAGAGTGTCTGGAAGACGCTCATCGACTGTGAAACCTTCCTGAAGATTATTCCATGTTCCCATGGGCCTCACCTCACAAGGAAAAAGACAGCCACCGCCCTTAAAACTTCTTGCTTAATCCATTATACAGGGAAATCAAAAATCAACCAAGAGCAATAAAACTTCAAGTGATGAAAAGCAAGCCTATCGCCTCTAGCTGGATATGTTTAAGACGAAAAAAAGTAAATAGTATAACTATAATGCTTCAAAATGTTACTATTCAGGTAATTTTGAAGCATTTTTAGTTACTATCCTCAGAGTTTATGGAGTTGTAAGTTTGCCCCCATTTGTCCATTTCTAGAATAATTGGCGTCAGTGTCTCACCAAACCTAGTCATTCTATATTCTGTTTTAGGAGGAATCACTGGATATATCTTTTTTTCGATAATCTTGTCCTTCTCTAACTCATTAAGTTGTAGCGATAACATCCTGCGAGAGCAATTCGGCATTTTTTTTTGCAATTCACTAAATCTACATACTCTATTTTTTATAAGATGATACAAAATTACACTTTTCCATTTACCTGAAATTATTTGTAAAGTGCTTTCAACAGGACAACCATTACTACAGTTAAAAATATGCCTTTGCAAGCCCAACACTCCTTCTTAAAAAACTAAATATTTCAATTATAAATTAATTTATTCTTTGTGGCTATTAGGGAAATAATTGTTACATAGATAATTTAAATTCTCTTCTTGTATGTCTTATATAACAAGTTACTATTTGTAAGTATAGAACAATAGAAAAGAGGACTCACTATGAAAGCTATTGGATTTACTCAACATTTAAACATTAACGATTCTAGAAGCTTATTTGAATTTGAAGAAAGTATCCCGGTACCTAAAGGGCACGATTTACTCGTCAAAGTTAATGCTGTATCCGTTAATCCAGTTGATGTTGGTGTACGACGTGGCGGGCATGGCAAACTAAAGACCCCAAAAGTTATTGGATGGGACGCATGTGGAATTGTAAAAAAAGTGGGTAATCAAGTATCTCTATTTAACCCTGGAGATCGGGTATATTATGCCGGTTCCTTTAAACGTCCAGGAAGTAATAGTGAATATCAGTTAGTAGATGAACGAATTGTTGGACATGCACCTAAATCCTTAAGCGACGATGAAGCAGCCGCAATGCCTCTGACTTCATTGACAGCTTATGAAGCGCTATTTGAACAGCTGTCATTGTCCTCTAATAGTCAAAGTAATAAAGATAAAACCATTTTGATCATTAATGGTGCTGGTGGAGTAGGATCAGTTGCAACACAATTAGCTGTAAATGCAGGACTAACCGTAATTGCCACTGCTTCACGTCCCGAAAGTATCAATTGGGTCAAAAGTCATGGTGCTAAATACACTGTAAACCACAGGAATAATTTAGTCGACGAAGTCAGAGAACTTGGTTATAAATTTGTAGATTATATTTTAGAGTTAAAAGATATTGACAATCATTGGAAAGAAATGTGTGAGTTAATTAAGCCTGAGGGGGCTATTGCTTCGATTACCGAAAATAAGCGACCTATCAATCTACGTTTATTAACTCAAAAGAAAGCAATCTTTGCTTGGGAATGGATGTATACCAAGTCTTACTATCATACAAATGATATGCAAACCCAACATGATATTTTAGAAAAAATTGCATATTTTCTTGATAATGGCCAATTAAAGTGTACGCTAACACATTCCCTTTCTCCTTTAAATGCAACTAATCTTCGGAAAGCACATAGTTTAGTGGAAAGTGGGCATATGGTTGGTAAAGTCGTTGTTTCTGGATGGGAGGAATAAAATATGATCGAAAATGACAGATATTATCGTCGCTATGTTAAAGATGTCAAATCAGGTTATATTTTCTTACAAACAGGTTTGGTTAAAAAGGCTATCCTAGATAGTATTTTTGAAATAAACTACAGACTTACTATTCAAATTACAAAGGATAAGAAATTTACGGATCAAACATTTTTCAAAGATACTCCTTATACTCCAGTATTTGATAAAACACCGTCAAAATACTCTAAACGTTTAATCAAGCAAATACATCATCTACAAAATCTATATAAAGATAATAATATTTCTGACTTGGTAAATAACATATCGGCTTTTCTAAAAGAGATAGATGGCATTACCGATGTACAAAAATTAACCCACGATTATCTAAATTTATTAAAAGAGATTAATTACGTAATGCCATTCTTATCATCTAATAAAACCGGGTATGCTAATCTTATTAATAAATATGATCGTCTATTATTGTTAGTAGACTTAAAAACCTCACAACAGAACAATTCAACTTTAAACTATCCAGAGTTAGACAATGCAAAGTTATTGAGTTCTCCTTATATCACTAATGAAGAATTTGAGTATTTAGTGGCTAATCTAACGAAGTATCTAGGGTTAGTCTCTAAATTGAAAAATAGAAGCTTATTTTGTTTTGCTGGTCAAATTGGTAAGTGTCAAAACCACGTACAATAGCCTTAAAAGTTGTCACTTTAAGAAATAAAAAGTGATGACTTTTGAGGCTATTGTACGCTTGATTCGACGCACGTAAGGAGGGAAGCGGGCGTTTTGAAACTTGTTTAACCGGTCCCGTGGGATCGTCAGATTAATTTCACCATACTTAGTGTCGATAGTGCGGGTGTACGTCCCGTTCCGGTAGTTCACGTCGTCTTTTGATCGGTCGATCCGAGTATGTGGTTCGTAGCCTAGCACCGCAGTCAGTTCATTTTGAAGGAACTGATTAGCGGCACTTCGATTTGACGACGTAAGACTTCATTCAGGGTAATATCTTTGTCTGAAGATAGCGCTGCGATAATATCTTTGTTAAACTGGTTCATGGGGAAAGCCTCCGTATTCTGATTGGTTTTTAGCGATTTCAATCATACGGGGAAGGCTTTTCCTTTTTCAATACCCTCAAGGTATCAATTTACATAAAATATTTTACACTCACTTCCTTTCAGATTTTACAAAGTCTTATTTAGAATTTACACCAATTAGAGACTAACATGTGGTGTTCAAAAAACAAGTATATTTAGTAAAAGATGTGTAACTTATAAACATATAATACGAGAGGAATTAAACAAGAAGTTTTCTTTTATGAAGTGTTGCTAAAAATTAGACCGAAATCTAATTTTGGGCAGTCACTACATTGAGGAAAGCTTTTTTGCATTATTTCAGTTGCAAAATTCATCATCTTATCAGCTGAATTTAGCCACTTGTCGACATTAACAACCATTGTTCACAGATATTTGCTAAGCTACGATTAAGCAATTAAGAGGAGAGTGAGCAGATGAAGCTAACAACAACGGACTTAACAAAAAGATATGGTCAAAAAACGGTAGTTAAAAATCTGAATCTTGAAATACCGGCTCAATCGTTAGTTGCCTTTCTAGGGAATAATGGTGCTGGCAAGTCGACAACAATTTCGATGCTGATTGGTTTGTTGAAACCAACTGCTGGTCAAATTAATTTTCTTGATGAGCATAATCAACCATGCCAACCCAAAATTGGAGTAGTTTTTCAAAATAGTATTCTTGATAATGAATTGACCGTCAAAGAAAATTTGTATATTCGGGCAATGATGCAGGGAAAACAGTCGGTTGCTAATATTGGAAAAGTGACAGAGGTTTTGGGATTGAGCAACTTCCTTGAGCAAAAATATGGTAGTTTATCCGGTGGTCAAAAACGACGTGTTGATATTGCGCGTGCCTTATTGAATGACCCCGACTTTCTATTTTTAGATGAGCCAACTACTGGATTAGATATTCAAACTCGGACGGTCATTTGGCAGCTGTTAAATGATCTGCGTCAAAAAAATAATTTGACTATTTTTTTAACAACACATTACTTAGAAGAAGCTCATGATGCTAATCTAGTTTATATCGTTAATCAAGGGGCAGTCATTGCTTGTGGTTCTGCAGCAGAAATAATTGCAGCAAATACTGAGAATTATCTTGAGATTAGGACATCACACAAGTTTGCCTTTCAAGCTAATTGTGAAAAAGTTGGTCAAGATCAGTATCGTATAATCGATCTTCCAATTTCAGCTGCGATTGATTTTCTAGCACAGAATCGAGCAGTAATTGAGCAATTTGAGTATCATCATGGCACACTTGACGATGCATTTATGAATTTAACTGGAAAGGAGCTGCAATAAAATGCTGCCATTAATAAGACGAAATTTAAAATTATTTTTCCGTAATCGAGCTGGAGTATTTTTTTCTTTGTTAGGAGCCTTAATTTCTTTTGGACTATTTATTATTTTTTTGAAGTCTAACATGTTAGATTCGTGGAAACAATTGCAGCATCCAGCCAGAGTACTTGATCTTTGGGTAATTGGCGGGACATTGGCCGTGGCCAGTATTACTACGACTTTAAGTGCTTTATCCAGAATGGTGTCAGACCTTGAATATCGGGTTTTTGATGATTTGATTTTAACTGGTTTAAGTCGCTTGAAAATTCGACTCAGTTATGTTTTGGCAGCAACAATTATTGGAACTCTATTGCAAATAGCACTTTTTTTAATAATGGTTAGTTATTTTTCTTGGGTTGATGGCATCAGTATTCCTGGATATATCACTTTTCAAGTGTTGATAGTTACAATTTTAGCATCATTTTCAGCAAGTGTGCTGAATTTCATTTTAGTTTATCGGATGAAAAATATTGATACTGTTGGCAAGTTTTCTTCAATCGTTGGGGCAGCTTCAGGATTCTTAGTGGGAATTTATATTCCAATCGGTGTCTTGCCAACTTTTGCGCAAAATTTAGTCAAGTTAACACCAGGGGCTTATGTAGCAGCAATCTATCGTCAGCTGTTGATGCATGATATACTGAAAAACGTTCAACCAAATATTTTGCATAATTTACAAAAAACACTGGGAATTGGAATTAATTTAAACGGTAATCTAACTACAAAATTGCAAAACTTTGCAATAGTTACCGGTGTAACCGTAATTTTATTAATAATTATCTTGATTACCAACAAATATGATCAAAATAAATCTGTTAGTACGGAGTGAAATAAATGGAAGTACGATTTGAAAAAAACATTATAACTGGCGAAGAAATTGAAGTAATCGTTAAAGCAAATCGTTTAACTAATAATGTCAAGAGTTTAATGGCTTATATTAATCAATTTGATCAGAAGCCACATCGAATTCTACCAATTAAAACCAATGACAGTATCATAATTGTTAAGGTGGATGATATTATCTTAGTTGATGTGCAAAAAAATACGTTGTCAATCGAAACATTGACCGCTAAGTATCTGATACAAGAACGATTGTATAAGTTTGTCCAGAAACTGCCTAAAGATATCTTTGTTCAAGTGTCAAAACATGCAGTAATTAACCTTGATTATTTGCTGTCACTTGAAGATAGCTTTGCTGGTTCGATGACTGCTAAAATGGAAAAGAGTTTGCGAACTAGTGTTAGCCGCAAGTATTTAAGCGATCTGGAAGAACATTTAGGACTTTAAAGGGTGAATTGTTATGTCAAAAAATTTCAGAAATGTAATCAATTGTTTTACAAACGGAGTCGGATATGGTGCAACAACTTTTTTATTGTTTGTTGCCTTTGATGGGTTTCAGAGTGTAACAACATTTAATGTGCTAAGTGTTTTAATCATTAGTGGGTTAATTGGGGTGCTGACTTTAGTTTTTGACCTAGATAATTGGTCATACTTGGTTGAACTGTTGCTCCATTTTCTCGGGGCCTTTAGTTTGATTCTAGTGATGATGTGGTTGAATCATTGGCTGAGCTTACAAAATTGGTTGAATTTTTGCATCAGCTTTATAGGAATTTATTTAATTATCTTTTTTATTGTCAAGATGAAAATAGCTTCTGATGTCAAACGGGTTAATCAAAAATTGTCTGAACGGCATCAGAAGAAATGAGTGGGATCGTCGCATTTTTTAAAATGTTGATAAAGCTAGAAAATTGAATTTGAAGCGATCTTTAAAAGCCAGATTAAATCTGATTGAAAAGATTGCTTTTTTAATAGCTGGTTAACAACATTTACAAGTAGAGCTTTGGCTTTTGATGATACTTATTTGTGCTGCGATTAAGCAACGTCTGTTTTTAAAGGAGAGTGTCAAGAATGTTGTGTAAAAAAGGAAACTTCGTCCGCATGAATTGACAATTCTAAAGCATCGAATCAAGCGTGTCGTGACAGTCCTTGAATCCCCGATGTGCTCGATTCTCAAATTTATCGTTGTACTCCATTACTTGCGTCATGATAAAGCGATCGAGGGCCCCTTCGTTTGGAAACTGCTCTTTACGTCGGGCCATCTTCTTCAGGCTCTTATTAAACGACTCAATTAGGTTCGTCGAGTAGGTGGTCTGACGGATCGCAGTTGGAAAACTGAAGAACGTGAATAGCTCCGCCATTTGGACTAGATTCTTGATTCGACGCTTATAACTGGACTCCCACTTAGCACTGAAAGCCGCCAGTCGTTCTTTGGCGGCTTGTAGGTTCTCTGCTTGCCGAATGGCCTTAAAGTCGGTGATAATCTCCCTGCGATCGTTTTTGCGAACGTATCCTAAAAGGTTGCGCTCTGCGTGGACCCAGCACCGTTGAAACTTCGCCTGCGGGTAGTTAGCCTCAATCGCAGATTGAAGTCCAACTAAACCGTCGACGATGAACAACTGAATACCTTTAATCCCCCGTGCGCGTAATCCCTGGAGTAGTTCAGACCAAGCGGCTCCGTTCTCGGTCGGTGCGATACTGTAGTCAAGAACTGCTTTACCGCCGTCACTTCGAATTCCGATCGCTACGTTAACGGCTTCTCGTTCAACGGTACCACGGCGTAACGGAATGTAAGTAGCATCGAGGAACACACAGACGTACTGTGAGTACTTGAATTTGCGCTCGTGGAACTCTTCAACCAGGTGTTCCGTCCGCTTAGTGATGTTTGAAACCGTGGTTGGTGAGTAGTAGTGGCCGTACATTCTCTCGACCATATCAGCGATTTCACGAGTTGTGACGCCCTTGGAGTACATCTTGATGACCATTTCCTCCAGTCCATCAGTTCCGACGCATGTAAGGAGGGAAGAGGGCGTTTTGAAACTTGTTTAACCGGTCCCGTGGGATCGTCAGATTAATTTCACCGTACTTAGTGTCGATAGTGCGGGTGTACGTCCCGTTCCGGTAGTTCACGTCGTCTTTTGATCGGTCGATCCGAGTATGTGGTTCGTAGCCTAGCACCGCAGTCAGTTCATTTTGAAGGAACTGATTAGCGGCCACTTCGATTTGACGACGTAAGACTTCATTCAGGGTAATATCTTTGTCTGAAGATAGTGCTGCGATAATATCTTTGTTAAACTGGTTCATGGGGAAAGCCTCCGTATTCTGATTGGTTTTTAGCGATTTCAATCATACGGGGAAGGCTTTCCCTTTTTCAATACCCTCAAGGTATCAATTTACACAAAATATTTTACACTCCCTTCCTTTCAGATTTTACAAAGTCCTATTTAGAATTTACACCAATTATACGGACATAACCAAAAGACAGCCACCGCCCTTAAAACTTCTTGCGAAGTTTATTATACAAAGAAACTCGCAACAACATCAAGCAGATCGAAGTACTAGATTTTGTTTAACGTAGTAACAAAATAAAGGAGAGGCTACCAATGTGTGTACCTAATTTATTGCAGTTTGTACCTAATGATTATATTGCAAATAATTATTTAAAAACTAATTTTTATTTAAAAGATGTTCTATGCTATAGAAAATTGGTCTCCTTCCATTCATGCTGATGTTCCATTAGTAAAAGTCTTAGTGTCATGCTTTTCTTATTGATTAGCATGGCTTTTCTTTTGCCTATTCTCAAAAAGCCCGCTACCTTCCTAATGAGGTAACGGGCCTTTTGATATAATTTCCTATCCAAATAGTCCAGCTTTCTTCCAACCACATTGTTTCAAATAATCTCGAATCGACTTTTTAATGATTGAAGTATCTAACCTAGATTCAACAATTCCAACTTTACCGCTCTCCTTGTCCTGTCCAATACCAAAAGAAATACTTTTCTGATAAGTCTTTCCCTTAGAAAAGGAGATGTCTTTACTGAAAGATAATTTACCGTTATGCATCCTAATACTTGATATCTTGCTAGAAGTGCTATCAACCTCCTTCCATTTCCCGTTATCTTTCAAAGTAACTGTAAAAGTAAACTCTTTGTCCTCATCGGAGATTCCACCCTCAGTGAAAAACCGGGCATCCATCCATTTCCATGTACCAATAATCGAATCTCCTTCAACAGTAACTTTCCAAGGATTGTTATCAGAATTTAGAACCTTTGGTGCGTCGCTTAAAACTTTTTCTTTCTCAATCATAAGAAATCATCTCCTTCTTTTGATAATCATTACTAAACATAACTAATCTTATAATACCAAGAAGACCAGTCATATCGCCAGTAGTAAACCTGATCATACTATAACCGTAGTATACAATATCAATGATTCTAGATATAGCAAGAAGCAAAAATTGATCGATTGTCCGGCCGATTTTATTAACTAGGGGCGATGTATCATGTAGAAATGATAAGCCGACGTCCATATGGAGCCATGATGATGGGATTTTCACCAGATTAAAGCCATATTGGCCAATCGACAAGATATCGACGGCTTTGGCACAATCCTGAAGATTATTCCATGTTTCCATGGGCCTCACCTTACAAGGGAAAAGACAGCCACTGCCCTTAAAACTTCTTGCTCAATCCATTATACAGGGAAATTAAAAATCAACCAAGAACAATAAAACTGCTCTTGACAGCAAAGGAAAGCTACAACCCTAGCAAGGTCAGCAAGCAAGGCTAATAGTACTGCTGCAATGGGAAATAACAAGTGTCCAGTAGGGCGGTCCAAGAGCGGGCACAAATCCTACCAGACAGTACGATTACAAAAGTAAAGAAGGTCATAAAATCAGTTACTAGAGGGAACTGTGGTAAAAGACAAATAAGATGGTTAAATGATGACTATAAAGTCAAGTCAGATAAACAGGTATTTGAGCATATAAATTGCTTTTGACATCTTACTTACTTATAATAAGTACAATAACAAATAACTAGTAAAAGGCGGGTAAAGCAATGGATAAATTTAAAAATATTATTATTGGATTTGGTAAGGCGGGTAAGACATTAGCTAAGTACTTGGCGCAGCATGATGAGACTGTGCTTCTGATCGAACGGTCTAAACAAATGTATGGAGGGACTTGCATCAATGTTGGCTGCCTACCATCTAAAAATTTAATTTTAAATGGTCAACGTGGCTTAGACTTTACTACGGCAGTTAATAAGCGTGGTGAGATGACTAGACAGTTGCGAGACAAAAACTATCACATGGTGGCTGATGAGCCACTAGCAACGGTTTGGAATGGGTCAGCCCGTTTTATCGACAATTATGTTTTGGCAGTCGTAATGAGTGATGGAACAACTAAGAAGGTGAGAGGTGAACGCATCTTCATTAATACTGGAGCGGTTCCAAATTGGCCATCAATCCCAGGGCTAGAATTCGGTCAGCGGATTTTTACGTCTAAAGAAGCTATGGAATTGAAGAAACAACCGAAACGACTAGCAATTATTGGCGGCGGTTATATTGGCCTTGAATTTGCTGGAATGTTTAATTCATTTGGTACGCATGTAACGATTTTCGACCAACATACCAGATTGTTAGAGCGCGAAGATCCTGATATTGCGACCGAGGTCGTAACAGATCTGACTGACGCAGGGATCGAGATTAAACCGGAGACTCAACTAACTCAAGTAAAAGATAATGGTGAGAAGGTTACGTTATATTATCAACAAGGTGATCAAACTAACACTGCGGAATTTGATGCGGTATTAGTTGCAGTCGGTCGGCGACCTAATATAAGTAGTTTAGGACTAGAAAATACTGATATTGCTTTAACCAATCGCGGTGCTATTCAGGTCGATGATCATTTAAGAACTACAGTACAAAACATTTGGGCTTTAGGTGACGTTAATGGTGGCCCTATGTTCACTTATGTCTCATTGGATGATTTTCGTATTATCATAGATCAATTGTTTGGTAAGGGGAATCGCTCAACGGCTGATCGATCGGTAATACCAACTGCTTCATTCCTAAATCCACCGCTGGCCAACGTTGGCTTAAATGAACGTCAGGCCAAGAGTGCAGGTTATAACTTTCAAACTTTCAAGCTATCAGTTAAGGCGATTCCAAAGGCCCGTGTTTTAGAGGATCAACGTGGACTCTATAAGGTAATCATTGATCAAAATACACATTGTATTTTAGGGGCAACTTTGTATGCCGCTGAGGCTCATGAAACTATTAATCTAATTGCATTAGCGATAAAGGCCAAAATACCCTATGAAAAATTACGCGACATGATCTATACTCACCCAACAATGTCTGAAGCCTTGAATGACCTTTTTAAGACTCTGGTTGTGAAAAACTAGCACCCTAGAAGCATAAAGAAAGAACCGTTTGGAATTTCAAATGAAACTCTAAACGGTTCTTTTTCTTAGGAGGCTTATGTCATAAACCCTCTAATAAATTACCTATATTAGTCCACTAAAGGCTATCCAATCATGATCAGATAGTAAACCTGTTTATAACTACTAAACCTAAGCTTAATAGTAACATTACTATTCCAACGAACATCATACCTATTGATGATCTATCACCTGTTTGAGGTAATCTACTTGTTTTATCGTATGTTTTACCTTGAGTGAAATCTTTTGGTACTACCTTATTTCCATTATTAGGAACTTGAGGTTTCTTAGGCGTTGTCGGGTTATTAGGAACCTGGGGCTTCTTAGGCGTTGTCGGATTATGGGTATTAGTAATATTGTAACCATCAACAGTACTTGTGTACCCCGCAACTGCATCTTCCGTTACCGTGTAGGTAATCTTCTGACCATTAGCATAAGCGGCTAAGTTGTCGAAACTGTATTGCCAGTTATCGCTAGCACTAACCGTCTTGCTTGCGACTTGCCGACCGTTAGCCAACAAGTTCACCGTGATTGAACTTGGGCGGATTCCATCTTGATTATTGTTATCCTTCCAAGTCTTAGTTCCAGATACCTTGACGGTGGCAGGAGTGTGGTTGTTAGTTACGTTGTAACCATCAACAGTACTTGTGTACCCCGCAACTGCATTTTCTGTTACCGTGTAGGTAATCTTCTGACCATTAGCATAAGCGGCTAAGTTGTCGAAACTGTATTGCCAGTTATCGCTAGCACTAACCGTCTTGCTTGCGACTTGTTGACCATTAGCCAACAAGTTCACCGTGATTGAACTTGGGCGGATTCCATCTTGATTGTTGTTATCCTTCCAAGTCTTAGTTCCAGATACCTTGACGGTGGCAGGAGTGTGGTTGTTAGTTACGTTGTAACCATCAACAGTACTTGTGTACCCCGCAACTGCATCTTCCGTTACCGTGTAGGTAATCTTCTGACCATTAGCATAAGCGGCTAAGTTGTCGAAACTGTATTGCCAGTTATCGCTAGCACTAACCGTCTTGCTTGCGACTTGCCGACCGTTAGCCAACAAGTTCACCGTGATTGAACTTGGGCGGATTCCATCTTGATTATTGTTATCCTTCCAAGTCTTAGTTCCAGATACCTTGACGGTGGCAGGAGTGTGGTTGTTAGTTACGTTGTAACCATCAACAGTACTTGTGTACCCAGCAACTGCGTCTTCCGTAACTGTGTAGGTAATCTTCTTACCATTTTCAAATTCAGGTAAGTTAGTAAAGCTGTACTTCCAGTTGTCTGATGCCTTCACTGTCTTACTCTGAACAACCTTACCATTAGCTAATAAGTTTACCTTGATTGAATCAGGGCGCTTGCCGTCTTGATCATCATTATCTTTCCAAGTCTTTGTACCTGAAACGGTAGTAACAGCTTTCTTATCTGTGATCGTTGCTGTTGCTCCCTTAGAGTCAAAACTATCAGCTGAAACAGTAACATCTTTAGCCAATGTATATCCCGATGGAGCCGAAGTTTCACGTATAATATAATCATCTTTTAGAAGACCATAAATTGTTCCTTTACCATCAGGACCAGTAGTTATGGTTCCAACAACCCCATTAGTTGACTTGCGAATAACAGAAAAAACAGCATTTGCAAGTGGGGCTCCAGATTCATCCTCTTTATTTATAGTTAAACTATAATTATATCCATTAGCTTTGCCATTAGCCTCTTGGTAAAGAACTCTATTTATAGAACTGTTTATTACCTTCTTATTAGATTTATAGCTAACATCATTCTCGACCAGTTCGCCATTAAGTAATGGATGGTTTGACTTAACCCGGTAGACAATTGCATAACCCTCAGATATATTGCCCAATTTCACTGTATAAGCACTATTGCTTGAATTAATATCAATGTTATATTGGCTTGTCACATCTTGTGGATTGCTCAATGTCCAATAGTTCTCAGAATTTCTTTCCCAATTTCCTTTAGAAATAGAAAAACTTCCGGGCACATAAGAAAAACCATCTGAAGCCAAACTATCAGAGATAACTACATTACTGACACTTTGCATAGAGGCGTTAATGTTGACGTGATAGATAATTTCATTCTTGTTATTGTCATAATCAACATATCCGTACTTCCAAAAGTCTGTTGCTGTATCACCCTTGGAAGGTATGTGTTTTATACCAGATCTATCAATCGTAACGGTGTGCCCATTAATCTTGATTTCCGCTGGTATGGTCTCTTCTTTATTAATTTCACTTGTAGCGGCCGTTACTTGCATATCAATATGGCCACTTATTGAGTCATGTGAATCAACGTAATCGGTGTAGGTTAGAACAAGTGATTTGCTGGGCTTATCGATAACTGCTGTAGCTACAACAGTTTTGCCATCAGGTGCATAAATATTAAACTTCTGAGATCGTTGGAAATCTAACTGATCCGGTAATGAAATAGTTGTTGTATCCCCAGATTTGGCTGAATCTGGAACAGAAAAGTCAAAAGAGAATTCTGTAGTTCCTCCACCTGAGATCTCCTTAGTTGATGATCTCTGATTGGTAATTGTAATATCAACGCTAGTTCCTTTATTATATGCAGATGGGGAACTATTATTCTTAGAAATACTATTAACTGATGGACCCTGATTAGTATTAGCCCCACTATTAGAAGTCGAGTATTGACTATTACTTATATAATTACGGTCCTCCTGAACTGGCTGATTATTGTCAGTTGGTGCTCTCGGTTGTGCTTCTGTATTAGTAACTTGTTTCTGAGACGTCTGATCGTCCGAAGAACTAGTATTATCTGTGGTATTACTATTAACGGTACTTATCTGCGATTCTTCCTGTTGATTAATAACAGTCCCGGACCCCGTACCGTTCTGAGTAATATTTGTCTTGCTATCAGCATATACGACGGTCATACCACTATTAGATGATATCCATATTGACCCTAATAACGAAAATAAGACTAGTCCCATCATAAATAAAAGTCGACGATGCCTAGATTTATTACTCATACTGTTGCCTCCTTCTTTGTTTTCTATGCGCAATACTAAAGATTATCACATGCCCTTATATTACCATATTCTTATAGGAAATTCCACACTAACTTCACCAACCGTCAATAGTGATATCACTAGTATTAGCGTAGTTATCAAATATATGTTCCCCTAAGCTGCTAGGAAGCTAATTAAAAATAGTCGAAAATCAGTTATAGTCATGCTATAATGCAGACAGAAAAAGGGAAGCCCCGCTAGAACAGGACTCCCCATGCAAGCCGCTTCAAAGGCGGTGGCAGAAATTTAATAAACGATTTTAGCTCGTCCTGTGATCTCTACCAAAGTTACACAGGGCGGCTTTTTTATTTGTGGTGCTTGTCGATATAGCTGAGTAGCGCGATTAAAAACGTGCCAAACAGCAACATCAACGAGAGTGTCTGGAAGACGCTCATCGACTGTGAAACCTTCCTGAAGATTATTCCATGTTCCCATGGGCCTCACCTCACAAGGGAAAAGACAGCCACCGCCCTTAAAACTTCTTGCTCAATCCATTATACAGGTGAATTAAGTATTGACCAAGCACAATGAGAACTACTCGGTCATTGATGGCAGAGTAGTTCTCCTGCTGACTTTTGATCAGCTCAATAATTAATGCGAT
>SKEH01000707.1_pt1 | contig 17845 bp, 17 predicted proteins | sample 4826571 | NCBI WGS metagenome assembly SKEH01 (sample SAMN11008814, study PRJNA524170) | human gut metagenome | biome: Human fecal sample; material: Feces; isolation source: fecal sample from pouch patient p29 | host: Homo sapiens | place: Israel: Tel-Aviv | collected 2016-09-14 | reverse complement strand
CAGAGAATTCGCGGGTTCTTGCGCTTAATGCTAATCTAAGGATGCCAAACGCATCTGGGAAAACTATGCAGAATTATTTAGAAAACTGAAGACGCCTGATCATGTCTATGTGGATAATTGCACCCTAAATCAAAAGACGCCTAAATGGGATTGGTTCGCACTTATCGGATAGGACATAAAAAACGTTAACCGAAAATATACAGCCATTCACAAACTTTCTAAATAAATATCACCATAAAAAACAGTGATATAGTCTATGCTCTTTTCGTTAAGTTTACCTTAAATAGTAAGGTAACTAGGATCTAGGAAACCGGAGAGGGCAAGAAATGAAGAGGCTACTAAGTATTCTGTTAAGTCTGGTCCTGAGCTTTATGCTCGTTGGATGTGGTGGTGCTGCTCCATCTCAACAACAGCAGCAACAGCAAACAACGCAGCAAAGTACCAGCGAACAGAAAACGACGGGCGCGCTCGCGGTCATTCACGAGAAAAAGTTCGGCGGCGTGTATCTGGATATCACCATTGATGAGTTTAACGCTCTGGGGTTTGAGTATGGCGACAGCTGCGATGTTACTTTCAGTAATGGCTACAAGCTTGAAGATATCCCGTATTACAATGGCTATTATTCAAAGACCGGGCATCCGCTCATTAGTGCTTATCCAGGATATCCCCATATTGATGTGTGCGTGAATAACGGAGATCCTCTTTGGGAGACAGCAGGATTGAAAGAGGGAGACACCGGCACGGTTACTTTGCGCGAGAAGGGCAAGTATCTCACAACGCAGCAGGCACTTGCCGCTGTTTATACGACGAATCGAGACGACTATCCAAGTGATGAAGCTTTTGCAAACTTTAGAGCCATGAAGGGTGGTCAAATAGCAGAAAATATGGTGTATCGCTCGGCTTCACCTTGTAACAATGAGTATGGTCGTGCGTCGTATGCAAGCGCGCTTGCCGAGAAAGCCGGAGTAAAATTTATTCTCGACCAGGCTGATTCTAAGGAAGAGATTGAGGGTTATTATGCCAACCCCACGTTTGATATGTCGTGGCATAAGGGTCTTTTTGATAACGGTGATGTGGCTGCTCTTGATATGAGCGTTAATTACCGTAGTCAAAAGTTCGCAGGTAAACTCATTGAGGGTTTGCGTCAGATGATTGCTCAAGATGGTCCATATCTTATACACTGCACTGAGGGTAAAGATAGAACTGGATTTACCTGTGCTTTATTGGAAGCACTATGCGGCGCCAGTTATGATGAAATGCTCGATGACTATATGATTTCTTATGATAACTACTACGGAATCAACAAAGAGAAAGATAGGGCTCGCTATGATGCTGTAGTGGATGCAAAATTCAATGACATTGCACTTTGCATCGGCGGTCAGCCGATTGACGGAAAACTCGATGGGTTGGATTATAAAGCTGGGGCTAAGAAGTACCTTCTTGATGCAGGAATGACGGAAGAAGAGATTACTCAGCTTGAGAATAAGCTTTGCGGAAAATAGTCTGATACGTAAGGGTTAAGTCAAGCTTAGTCCAGATGGAATCTGTAGAATCTGTAAGAAAGCACGGCTGCACAGCGTGCTTTCTTTTCATCAAGCTAATCGGTAAAAGATTATAGGTGCGTACGGTCAGTGTCTTTTGTTGCGAATTGAACTAAAATGTTCTTAGCTGCGGACAGCTTAAGTGAAGGATGTGTCACAAGATGGCAACAAGGCGATTCAATCCTAAGACTGGTCGTTATGAGGACGTCGTGTCGTCTAAAGGATTCCGCTTGCCGCAGTTGTCGCTGCCGAAGTTCAGCCTTTTTCAGACTGACCGGCAGATAAAAGACCTTGCCCAGTCTTCGAGGAAAGCAAAACAGCGTTCAACTGATCCCGCACATAAGCGTGTTGAAAAACTCAAGGCTGAAAACATAACGAGAAACATCGCAGAAGCCGAAAGTATCGTGAGAAGTGCCGTGGAAACCGGAACAGCGCGGGCGCGAGCTGAAGCGGTAAAGGCAGTTGCCAAGCTTGCAGAAGCGAAGGCTCAAGCGGAGAGTGAGTTGGAGCGCTTAACGCCAACTGAAACCGTCACGGTAAACGACGATGAGCACGAACCCTTGGGACTTCCTGCTCCAAAAGATTCCTTTGAGCTGACGTCTCAGCCATTGCAAGAAGAATCCAAAGGAGATTTCTTTTTTGATTTCCCTTTGAAAGATGAAGACAAAAGCGGCACTTCTCGGGGTAACAAAGAGCAGATTAAGAAGGTAGCGATGTTCGCCGGCATTATACTGGCGTTGCTCTTTTCGCTGTCAATAGTTTTTGATCAGCCGTATACAAATTCATATGTCAATAAGTCAAGATCTTCGGTGTCTAACACTTCAAAGAAGTATTCACCGACAGAGATTTCGGGAGTGTCAACTCAGAGTATGTCGGGAGAATCGGGTTCTACGAGCAGCTCTTCCTCTCCAACGTCTACCAAAAAGACGTCAACACAACCGGTCAATAGGGCCTTACATCCCACGGAATGGGAGAAGGAAGAATGGAAAAAGAACGAAAAGAAATACAGAAAAAGGGCTCAAGAAGCCGCTGAATTCGATCTGAAGTATCTGAGGGAAAGATTGGACAAAGCGCAGGCTGAAGGGAGTTCCCTATCAAAAAATGATCAAGCTCATTACTACTATCATATAATGATAAACAGTGAACAATATATGCGTGACGCGTGGAAAGACGCAGGTTTTACTCAGGAAGAAATCGAGTTGATGGTAGAACTTGCTAAGGAATATACTCCAGAACAGTAAGTCTGGGAAAGTGGTAGAAAGGACAGCTATGTTTGGCTCACTTGGAACAGTCATCCCCATTGTGATTGTGGTGATAGTCGTTCTTCTCTTCCTGATAAACGGCTTTGTGTCTGCATCTCCTGCAGAGATTAAAGTCGTTTCAGGTCCGTGGGGACAGCGCATCATCCATGGCAAGACCGGCTTTAAAGTGCCGTTGATTGAGCGCGTTGACTCGATGACGGCCGCCATGATTCCGGTGGATGTAAAAACATCGGATTATGTACCCACAAACGACTTTATTAACGTGCAGGCGGATGCAGCCGTTAAGGTTCGCATTGCAACCGAGACCCCGGAGCTTCTTCAGGCCGCTACGCGTAACTTCCTCTACAAGAACATCGACGAAATCTCCGATGAGGTTCGCGATACGCTTGAGGGCCACCTGCGCGCCATTATCGGCCAGATGAAGCTCAAGGATATTGTTACTGATCGTGATACGTTTGCGCAGCGCGTCCAAGACAACGCCCATCAGGACCTTGCAGAGATGGGTCTTGAGATTGTTGCCTTTAATATTCAGGGCTTTGCCGACAAGGACGGCACCATTGATAATCTTGGCGTTGCGAACGTTGCAACCATTCGCAAAGATGCCGAGATTGCTCAGGCACGTTCAAATCAGGAAATTTCTGAGGCTCAGGCTGCTGCCGACAAGGCATCCAATGAGGCTCGTGTAAACGCCGATCTCGACATTGCTCAAAAGCAGACCGATCTTGCCATGCGTAAGGCAGCGCTGAAGGTTGAAGCCGATACGGAAAACGCAAAAGCAGACGCTGCGTATGAGATTCAAAAGCAGATTCAGCAGAAGGATATTGAGCGCGAGACGGCTGCTGCAAACATTGTGAAGCAGGAGCAAGAAGCCGTCGTTAAGCAAAAGGAAGTTGAGGTTACCAAGAATACCCTCGATTCCCAGGTGCGCGCGAAGGCAGACGCTGAACGCTATGCAGCCGAGCAGGCCGCCCAGGCTGATTTGTTCCGTCGTCAGAAAGAGGCTGAGGCTCAGGCGTACGAGCGTACGCAGGCAGCCAATGCAACACGTGAGGCCATGCTTGCCGAAGCTGAGGGAATCCGTGCTAAGGGTGACGCCGAGGCTGCTGCAACAGCAGCAAAGCTAACCGCTGAGGCTGAGGGTCTTGAGAAAAAGGCTGAAGCAATGGCCAAGATGAACCAAGCTGCCGTGCTTGAAATGTACTTTAATGCATTGCCTGACGTTGCTCGCGCCGTTGCTGAGCCGCTTGCCAATGTTGGCTCCATCACCATGTACGGTGAAGGCAATGCCGCAAAGCTGACCGAAGACATTACCAAGTCTATGACGCAGATCAATGCGAGTCTTGGCGATTCGATGGGTCTTGACTTGAAGCAGCTTTTTGGTGCACTTGTGGGAGCAAAGGCCATTGCACCGACCCTTTCCGATGCAGTTGCTAAGGGTGTGAAAGCGGGTACGGAGAAGACCGAGAAGAATCCTTCCTCTGAGCAGGGAGCTTCCGACAAAGATCCCAACGAGAAAAACTCTGGGGCTAGCGAGAAGTAATACAGGTCGCACAGGTTGCAGAAACGATTTTTAAAGTGACATCGTAGCGGGTGTTGAAGCGAGGCTGGAACAAGGTTTTCAGCCTCGCTTTTTTGGAACCCTAATATGGAAGCCTTTAGTCTTTCTTGAAAAGCTTGTTAAAGAGACCGAGAATCTCAAGCGTGCGCTTATTGGTTGCCTCAGGATCTTGTTCCCATCCGTTTTCCTTGTGAACAAGGACGTCGCCTTGCGAGGTTCCCTCAGGCAGCTCAGAGAGGGGAACATCCAAGAACTTCTCGCCGCCGTTGATTTCAAGAACGGCGATGTTGTTGTCTTCTATCCGGTCAACGATTGCGGTCATAAAACACCTCTACTTTACTTTTGGAGGAGCAACGGGCGTGCCCTCTTTCTGAACATATATATTAATAGTTGAACCGTCGGTAATGGCCGTGACGGTACCATTCGCTCCCGTTCCGTATACCTGTGTATGTGAGGCGGACAATGCCCTCAGGACGCTTTCGTGCGGGTGCCCGTAGTCGTTGCCGATGGCATATGACATGACGGCATAGTCAGGTGAGAGTTTGGTGGCAAGCTTCTTTGTGGTGCCGGTGCGCGACCCATGATGCGATACCTTTAACACGTCAATGTGGCCTTCGACAGCCTGATTGATTAAAGCTGCAGGGGCGTCGCCCGTAAACAGGAAGGTCTTCTCGCCAACGGTCAGTTTAATGATGATTGAATAGTCGTTGGTGTTGTCGAAATGAGCGGACGATGGCGGCCACAGAATGTCGATGGAGTATTGGTCGGTTTTTGCGATGGTTGTGCCGGAGACAGCCTGTGTGATGGTGAGACCTTTTTTGTCAATGGCACTCAAAAAGTTCCTGAACGTCTCGGTGTTGTTTGTGGCGTTTGGCGCCCAGATGGATTTGATATCAGCGTCGGCGATAAGTTCTGCCATCCCGCCGATATGGTCGGCATCGGGATGAGTGGCAACAAGATAGTCAACTTGGGGGCGTCCGTCGGCCTTGAGCTGAGCCTCTATTGTTTTCGCTGAACCGCGAGGACCCGCATCGATGACCATGGTCTTACCGTCAGGAAGTTCAACGATGGTGGAATCCCCCTGTCCAATATCAAGGAATCTGACTGTGGTTTTGGTGGGGTCAGCGGCTATGGTTGTAGCTGTGGCTGCCGACATGCTTTGTTTGCCGGTGCCGTCTTTGCGGTTTGAAGCACATTCCTGTATCAGTGTTGCAATGGCAACAACAAAAACCAATGTCAGTGTTGCAAGCGCGCGCATTTGAGCTTTGGTAAGGTGTGTCTGCCGAGAAGCTCGGTGAGTGTTTGTCATAACCCGCCCTGACGTTTTGCTTTGAGAGAATCCGGTGCGATTCTTCGGTTATCAATACATAAAAGTTATCACTTTAGGCTTTCTTCAAGTCTCCGATATATAGTGTTTTTCCAAGGGGTGCTAACACTTTTAAAACAGTGCTTAGATTTGGAGTTGTATTTCCGTTTTCCATCCGCGCAATGACCGGCTGTCTTACACCACTCAGTTCCTCAAGCTCTCTTTGGGAAATTCCCCGTTCTTTTCGAGCTTTAATTAATTCTCCAATAAGCGCCACCCTGAGATCGCTTTCGGCGATTTCCTCTTTGGTGAACAGTCCCTTTCGGACATCAGCCCAATTGCGTCCAATAGAACTAGTGCTGCTTATATTGGTGTTACTCATATAGTCCACTTCTTTTCTTAAAATCGGCCAGCTCTCGCTTTGCTTGTTCTATTTCTCTTACAGGCGTTTTCTGCGATTGCTTCATAAATTGATGAAGCAGTACATATCTTCCGCCGATAACTCCGGCAAATAGTATTCGGTTTCTAATGGGTCTCAATTCCCATATTTCACCATCAAGATGTTTGACATAGTTTTCAGTCAACTGTTCTGTTCCGTATACACTTAATGCCTGTATATAATCGCTGATTTTGTTTAACTTAATACGACTATCCTTGCTTTTGCTTCGACTCAGCTCTTGTAAGTAGTCAAGAACCGGCTGTTTGCCTTTGTTGTCTCGGTAGAAAAGTATTTCATGCAAGAAAACCAACCTCCTTTGTTGAGTATAATACGTAAAAGTTATCAATATATCAATACATAAAAGTTATCACTTTAAGTATTGCGAGACTTATGGTTCAACCAATTCTTCAAAGAAATCATTTGGCGTACACTTAAGGTGGTTATTTGAAAGGAGATTCTCATGAATGAAGCATACGAGTCACTGCTCACACGTCGGAGCTGGAGAAAGTTTGTCAGCAAGCCGGTACCTGAGGATCTTATCGCCAGTATCGTAAAAGCAGGCGAATATGCGGCCAGTGCCAGAGGTTTGCAGAGCCCCCTTATAATCAAAGTTTCAAATCCTCAACTTCGCGAGAAGTTCGTGCAGCAAATGCGGCCATCATGGGGCGTCCTGAGGGCTTTGATCCGTTTTATGGCGCTCCGGTTGTGCTTGTGGTACTTGTGCCGGCCGACAATCCCAACGGTGTGTACGACGGCTCACTTACCATGGGCAATTTGATGCAAGCAGCGCATGACTTGGGACTTGGCTCAATTTGGATTCATCGTGCTCGCGAAGAGTTTGAGACGGAAGAGTTCAAGCAATTCCTCATTGACGTTGGCGTGGAGGGCAGCTGGGTTGGCGTTGGCCATTGTGCTATCGGTTGGCCTGACGGCCCCGAGCCTAAAGCAGCTTCGCGAAAGCCCGGTCGTTACATTGATGCGGATAAGGTCTTGGGGTTGGAGTAGTTCGTCAGCACGGTTCCACGTGGTTAATCCGGCGTCCGATTGCCTGTGAGAAATCCGGCAGCCAGATTGCGTGCGGGAGATCCGGCAGCCCGATTGCCTGCGGTAAAAAGACCCTCTAATCGCCTATAGACATTTGCAGATAGTAGACGTTTTCACGGAGATGCGAAGCGACTTCCCGGTCAATGATGCCCTCGTATTGAAGGCGGGCTATCTGATCGAGTTCCACACGCAAAGCGTTTTCGTCAACATCGTTGGCGTACGTGCGCGCATCGGCAATCTGTTGGCGAAAATGCGGGGATATCTCATGCGTATCAAGGTTGTAGGGCAAAGAGTATGACCGTTGCATATCCGTTCCGGCACCTTCTTGACCAATGTTGACACGGCTCCAGATGGAATCCACGGCTGACTGATGATCTACCAGCAAGTTAGCGGCAATAGCCGCCCGATCGGGATCAGATTCATCCCTGCAAATCTCCTCAAGGCGATCGATTTCCGTATATTCAAGCTCGATGGCATAGAGACATGCCTGAAAGTATGCACGGTCGTTGTCTTCAAGCTGACGAATCTCGCTGTTGTTACGCAAGCGTTTCAGCGCATACTTTGCTTCGTTGATAAAAATCTTTATACGATTGTTGGTCTTTGCGTTCATGCCAATGTCTGCAAGTGAGTTTATATAACCCACCGAGCGTCTGATGGAGCGTAGATTTTCAAGAATGGTGCTCCAAGGCGTTGTGTCGTGATGTTTCAGGTGACGGAGTCGCAGCTCTTCAAGGCGGCTTTGCTGCAACTCGTTGTTCTCGCGAATCATCTGCATCGTAGCACGTGCCGCTTCGGGAGTGCTGATGCGTTCAAAAAACAAGCGACTGGTATAACGGCTTATGGTCAGCCGTAGTGCAGGGAGGTACTTCTCGCTTATGCGCCCGTCGCTCATCATGGAGCGAAGTTCGGATGTTGTGGCCTCAAGAACCGCAATTTCTCCTTTACGCAGGCGTTCGTCAAGGCTGTCGTCAACTGTTTTTGGAGCCAAACGAGGGAGAAGTGCGTCGGCCAATAACAGCGACGCAAGGATAGTACCTGCCGTTATGGTGATGATAAGCTCGCGCTGTGGGAAGGCAGCACCGGAGTCAACGACGTAGGGGAGGGTGAGCGCAATGGAGAGCGTAACCGCTCCTTTTGCGCCCGCGATGGTGGTTACCAGTACGTTGGTGAGAAGCGACCTGCGAGTTTCCGCGGGAGCTTTAACACCGGTTTGAGTGCCGGTTTCAACGTCGGATCCACAGAACTGCAGGCCATGTCGGCTGTGGCGAATCTCAAGTACCAGTAGCCACAAAAAGCGCATACCTTCCAGAATGAGTGTCATGGTCGCAATAACGCCCAGGATTTGAAAGATACTGAGGCCTCCGTTGAACCCCGGCATGACGGCACGGGGCAGTTGCATACCGAGAAGCACAAAGACGGTGCCGTTGATAAGAAATGAGATGATACGCCAGAAGTTATCGGAAACAAGTTTTTGTCGAGCGGCCGTAGTACTGATGAAAGTATTGCGACGCGTTGCCTGAGCCATAACAAGTCCGCCTGCAACAACGGCGAGGATGCCTGAAACGTGGCAAAGCTCGGCAAAGAGATAGATGAGAAAAGGCGAGGTGACCTCATAAAGAACGTGCGCGGTGGTGTCGTCAAATCCCATGCGACCAAGGATTGCCATAAGAAGCGAGAAGAGCGTTCCTGCCACAAGACCAATGACGATGCCACCGATAAAGAGGACGGCAAAGGATTGCGTGGCAGCGAGTGCAGAAAATGCACCGGTTACGGCAGCGGCAACGGAAAACTGAAAGGCCACGACACCGGAAGCGTCATTGATAAGCGATTCGCCGAAAGAAGGGTTCGTTGACGATTGGAAAGATGTACCGACGAGCGAAGTGCGGTAACGGTGGCGGCATCGGTAGGGCCGAGCGCTGCGGCAAAGGCAAATGCTGCTGCTAAGGGGATACTGGGTACCAGCAGATGGAGGGTAAAGCCGACGCTGAGCACAATGGCAATAACCAAGCCAATCGCAAGTGAAAGGATCGAGCCGTGATTCTTCCAGAGAGCGGCGGGATCGGCTTCCCTGGTTTCATTAAAGAGAAGAGGCGCAATAAACAGTACTAAAAAGAGCTCAGAATCAATGCGCATTTCTTGAACACCGGGAAGTATCAGTGCAACGATAAGCCCGATGATAACTTGCAGTACCGGAATGGAGATGCGAGAAAATTCGTCAAGCACCGATGAGGCAACGACACAGGTCAAAATGATGAGAACGAATTCAAAGACTTCCAAGAGAACTCCTTGGGTTCGACGGGTTTTCGGCGTGTTTCTTCTCGTATTGTACCCGCAAGGGACTGTATTTTATTGTATATGGTATACTGTACTACAACGTAGTACGAAAGAGGTGAGTAGCGTGGCAATGACGGCAACTGCCATTAGATTTGCAGATGATGAGCGAGAGTGGATTCAAGCGTTTGCGGATTTTACCGGCCAGACTTTTTCCGAAGTCGTTCGCGAATCTGTGCTTGAACGTATTGAAGAGGCCGCTGATCTACAGGCGTATTCCGAGGCCTTGGCCGAGGATGACGGTAAGCGGTATTCCATGGATGAAGTCATGCGTATGGCTATGATGTCAGAATGACCTATCATGTCGAGTGGTCTAAAGCGGCTGCCAAACAGCTGCTCAAAATACCTAAGAAACAGCGGTTGCTGATAGTTTCATGGATCAAAGAAAATCTTGATGGTTGTGTAAATCCAAGAAATGTCGCAAACGGGAAACAACTGCAAGGGACAAGTTCCGGCTGGCGCTGGCGCGGCGGTTCGTATCGGGTTCTTGCGAAAATTGAAGACGAGAAGCTCGTGATTGTTGTTGTGCGCGCAGGCCATAGACAGGGCGCCTACAAAAACCTGCCCAAAATGTGATAATTGGTTTTGGCAACGTGCTTTTCAAGCCGAATGCCTCCGAATGCCTATTTGTTATGGGACTCCCGTATACCATGATCATCATGGCCATGACGTTCATGCTGATGTTCGTGCTCGTGTCCGTGTCCGCGCTCACGTTCATGCTTGATTTCCGCATCGTCATGCCAAAGAGCCGGGACAAATACTTCTCGAAGTCCGGAGCGCAGCAAATTTCGACCGATAAAAACACAACGGGAATCTTCCTGGGGTTCGTCTCCGGTGATGGCCCATGCGCGTTCTACAAGGTCAAACTTAAGCCATTGATTTCCGCAGGGGAGCGAACCTTTTGCACGAGCAAGCTTGCCAAAGACTCCTGCGGAAGCGGCATCCAAAAGCCAGATCAGGTGTGCGGGCGACGGAAGCTCCGCATGCTGTAAAGACATGGTTTCAAGGTCGATGTCCGCATGGTCATGCAATTCGCCTTCGTGGGCATCTTCTTCTGCGGGTTTGGCGGCGTCTTTGTCAAAGGGACGGTGTAGTAGATTCTCCCACCATTCGTCCGGGATATCGACATAGGAAGGTTGAGCAATCAATTCAACGCCGGGGCTAGCCCCCGACGCCAAAGCAGCAATCGGACTAACATCGGTCTTACTGTCGGAAGAAAGCTTAGATATGAGATACTCTTCATGCATGACGTAACGGCGAAAGGTAGGCGGTTTGCCGCCAATGGTCGTTTATTATTTTTATATGGACGAAAGATATTTGAGGAACGTATCAATATGCTTGAAGCTTTCATAAAAGACATGGGACTTACTCTGGACTGGCAGATGCTGGTGGTGTATGCGCTGCTCTTCTCGCCGGCGCTTATCCCGGGTATTTTGTTTGTACATTCGTTTCGCAAGGAACCAAGACAGTTTCGCAATGCTCTTTATCTGCTTGCAACCGTGTTGTGGCTCGTTTTGCTTTTACTTTTGCGCTTTGGTCAGATGTGGACCGTCTATGTTGTCATTGTCCTCTTTGTGCTCTTCCCCGTGGTAACCTGCACATTTTTGGCTGTAAACAGTATCATCGTTATCCGAAACAATGGCTTCTCGCTTACGTCGCTTTTACCGATGGCTCTTGCGCTCTTTATCTTTCTGATGTACTGCACACCCATCTATGCAAGTCAGGATAGCTTATTTCTTGGGATTCTGCCGCTTTTCTTCTTCGAGGGCTTGTGGTTTTCCTTTACCTTTGTGGCACTGCTCTTTTATTCGTGGCTGTATCGAATCTTGCCCAGGCATCGTCGGTATGACTACATCATCATTCATGGTGCAGGTCTTGACGGCGAGAAGCCCACGCCGCTTTTAGCCGGGCGCATAAATCGCGCTTTGGAACTTTGGAAACGGCAGGATTGCTGCGGTAAGTTTGTGGCTTCAGGAGGTCAGGGCGATGACGAGGTGGTAACCGAGGCTCAGGCCATGCGTGATTATCTGGTGGAACATGGCGTTTCTCAAGAAACCATCCTTATGGAAGATCGTTCAAGGACAACGTGGGAAAATCTCAAATACTCGCAGATGCTCATGAATACCGATGCGCAGTATCAAGACTATACGGCGGCGATGGTTACCAGCGACTTTCACGTGTTTCGTTGTGCCGAGTATGCGCATAACCTGGGTCTTAAGGCTGACGGTGTGGGTTCGCATACGGGTGGATGGTACTGGCCGACGGCGTTTATCAGAGAGTTTGCGGCCATTACCAAGGCTCATTTCTGGCCTTATGCCGTTATTGCGGCGCTGTGGTTCATACCGATTTTCTTTCAGCTCGTAAGCTGCGCTTGAGGCGTGTGGCCGGAGCAATTGACATGGGGTCGGTTTGCTCAGGCCGCTATTTGGAATTGATTGCCGCGGAGTCCGGTTTGCGTAAGCCCTTAATTTTTAAGCGAATTCAAGGGCGCCGGGAATCGACCGCCACGGTGAGCAAGGGTTGAGCCGGCAAAACGATTGACAGGCATTACCGGAGCCGAGCCAAAGAGACCGCCAAATTCCAGCATATCGCCCTCCGTATAGCCGATGGCAGGGATGACTCGAACGGCCGTGGTTTTGGTATTGATTACGCCGATGGCCATTTCGTCTGCGATAACGCCGGCAATGGTTTCTACGGAGATATCGCCGGGGATGGCGATCATATCGAGACCCACCGAACACACGGAGGTCATGGCTTCAAGTTTTTCCAGGGAAAGGGCACCGTCTTGAGCGGCGCGGATCATGCCGGCATCTTCGGAGACGGGGATAAATGCTCCCGAAAGACCGCCGACGCTGGATGATGCCATGACGCCGCCCTTTTTCACGGCATCATTGAGAAGGGCAAGGGCACAGGTAGTTCCCGGCCCTCCGCACTCACCGACGCCGATGAGTTCAAGGATGCGGGCAACGGAATCGCCGGCCGCCGGGGTGGGGGCAAGGCTGAGATCCACGATGCCCTTCTCGACACCAAGACGGCGGGAGGCTTCCCGACTCATGAGCTCTCCTACGCGGGTGATTTTGAATGCGGTGGCTTTGATCTTCTCGGCAACGTCCATAAGATCGGCGCCTGCGGGCAGCTCTTCAAGGGCTGCGGCCATGACGCCGGGGCCGGAAACGCCCACGTTGATGACGGCATCCGCTTCACCGCCACCGTGAACTGCTCCTGCCATGAACGGCGAATCCTCAACCATGTTGGCAAAAACCACCAGCTTGGCAGCCCCATAGCACTGAATGTCGGTGGTGCGGCGTGCCGCCTCAAGCACAGTCTGCGCCATAAGCAGTACGGCATCCATATTGATGCCGGCACGCGTGGAGGCAACGTTGACAGAAGAGCATACGCGTGTCGTGGTGGCAAGTGCTTCAGGAATGGATGCAATGAGGCGGCGATCCGCATCCCCCATACCCTTATGCACGAGGGCAGAAAAGCCGCCGAGAAAATCAATGCCGAGCGTTTCAGCGGCGCGATCAAGTGCGTGAGCCAGCGGCGACAGGTCTGTTGCATTCGTGCAGGCGGCAATCTGTGCAATCGGCGTGACCGAGACGCGCTTGTTGGCAATGGGAATTCCGTATTCGCGCTCAAGATCGCAGGCAACTTCCACCAGATGTTCCGCTTGTCGCACAATACGTTCGTAGACCTTCTCGCACATGCGGTCCAAATCATCGTCCGCACACGAATTGAGCGATATTCCCATGGTAATTGTGCGGAGATCGAGATTCTGCTCGCTGACCATTGCGAGTGTTTCGGCAACTTCTTGCGGCGTAATGTTCATGCGGATCCTCTACGTGTTGGTTTCATGATGGCTAAAAATCTATCTCATTATATAGTGGCAGTGTCGAGAAGTACTCTTGCGCCAAGAAAAGCGTAATGGTGCTGAGCCACACAAGAAGGGAAATTCATGTCTGAGAAGGTAACGCTTAAATCAATTGCACGTGAAGTTGGCCTTTCGCCTGCAATGGTTTCTCTGGTGCTGAACGGCAGGCCGGTTCGTGTTACCGAGGAAAATCGTCGGCGCATTTTGGAGGTTGCCCGGCGTGAACATTACATTCCCAACCAGATTGCACGTAGTCTGGTGACGCAACGCTCAAAAACGCTGGGGCTCATTGTTCCAAACATTGAGTCGAGGTTCTTCTCGTCTTTGGCGCGAAATCTTGAGCTTAGATGCAGAAAGCGTGGATATGCGCTGTTTATTACCAATTCGGATGACAATGCCACCAATGATTCCGAGCTTGTGGGGCTGTTGGCAAACCGTGGAGTTGACGGGCTTTTTGTCATTTCTTCGGGAGGGCGAGATGCACAAAACCTGACGGCAAACCTGTCGCAGCTCACCATTCCGTTCGTAATGGTTGACCGCACCATAGACGATCTTGTTTGTGACAAGGTGTATTTCAACAATAAGCTGGGCGGTTATCTGGCAACCCAGTATCTGCTTGACCATGGGCATACGCGTATTGCGTGCATGGTTAATACTAAGTCCGCAACCGGTGTGCGCCGTCTTGCCGGATACAAACAAGCACTTGCCGAGAAGAACATTGAGCCGGATCCCAATCTTGTGCTTGATACCGACTACTACATCCCTGATGCGTATCTTGCCGCTCAAAAGCTGGTCCGTCTGAACGCCACCGCAGTGTTTGCCGGTTCCGACAACATTGCCTTGGGGCTGCTCCGCTACCTTTATGAGCACGGACTTCATGTTCCGCAAGATTATTCGGTCGTTGGATATGACAATAGTGCTGCGGATGCTCTTTTTGAACCCGCATTAACATCAATTGAGCAAAATGTTGAAGAGTTGGCAGAGGCTGCTCTTAACCTGCTATTTTCCAAAATAACCGATGACACCCAGAATGAGGACTCCCGCTGTGTCCATAAAATAGTGTTGGAGCCCCAACTCATTGTGAAGAACAGCGTTTGCAGAATTGATGGGTAATATTTTTTGTTATAATTCCAGCTTGTGTGTATAAACCAGTAACCTAAAAAGAATACAAAGGATAGTTACATGCTTGAGCAACTCGCAAAGCTCTTCTCACTTATTGTTCGGCCGGCATATGATCTTACCGGTAATTGGTGGGCGGCAATTTTTCTTTTTACCCTTGCGACTAAAATTATTCTTATGCCGCTTGCTCTCTGGACGCAGCAAAACTCCATTGTCATGGTAAAAATCATGCCCGAGATGTTTCGCCTCAAAACGCGCTATTTCGGTGACCGTGAAACCATTGAAGAGCGTCAGAACGAACTTAACAAGAAGGCAGGCTATCACCCGCTTTTAAGTCTTATTCCTCTCGCAATCCAAGTGATAATTCTTTTCGGTCTTGTCGACGTCATTCATGGCATCACCGATTCAGGCGCACCCGGCACGGAGTTTCTCGGCATGACTCCCATCATCGATGGCGGAATCACGTGGATCATGCCTCTTGCTGCCGCACTTTCGTCTGTGGCGCTCGGTCTTGCGTCCAACAAGATAAATCCGCTTCAGCGTGAGCAGAGTCGTGCCGAGAAGAACACGACCAACGGTCTCTCTATTGCAATGTCACTTGTGCTGGCAATATATGTGGTCTGCGGTATGGCATTTTACTGGGTCTGCTCGAATTTGCTTTCCATTCTTGTACAGGTTGTTTGCAATATCATCATCGATCCACACAAACAAGTTGATTACGAGGCGCTCAATGAGGCTCGTGAAGAATACGAGGCAATGGAGACGGCCACCAAGTCAACAAAGAAGTGGTTCCAGCGCGATCCGTATGCCGCTCGCGAGAAGAGCGACTATGCTCGATTCTTCAACACAATCGGTAAACACCTTGTGTTCTATTCTGAGTCGAGCGGATTTTATAAGTACTTTCAGGGTGCCATTGAATGGCTCCTGTCTCACTCCGATGTCCATATTCACTATATAACGTCCGACCCCAACGATCAGGTTTTTGAGCTTTCTAAAAAAGAGCCCCGTTTGATTCCGTATTATTTGGGCCAGCGCCGACTGATTACGCTTTTTATGAAAATGGATGCCGATGTTGTGGTGACTACGCTTGGTGATCTTGAGAGCTCCTATATGAAGCGCTCATACGTAAAAAAGGATACCGAATATATCTATATGCCTCACCACATGACATCGATGACGGTAACCTCAACGCGTAATGAATATACGTATTACGATGATGTTCTTTGCGTTGGTCCTCATCAGCAACATGACCTTGAGCTTCTTGAGAAGTACTATGACACCAAAGAAAAGAACAAGCCTGCCATTGGATATGACTTGCTTGATCGCTCTATTGCAAATTATGAAAAGCAAGGCCTTGGGCAGCACGAGTCAGAAGAGAAGCCCCTCATTGTCATTGGTCCTTCGTGGCAATTTGGCAATATCTTAGACAGCTGTATCGATGACTTACTCAAAGAACTTATGGGTCACGGTTGGCGTATCGTAGTTCGTCCACATCCTGAATACGTTAAGCGCTATAAGCCTCGTATGGATGAAATCATTGCTCGCTATGCCGATGCGGACTCCTCGGAGCTTACGTTTGAAACTGACTTTAGCTCGAATACTTCGGTGCTTTCAGCGAGTTTGCTTATCACCGACTGGTCAAGTGTTGCAGAGGAATTCTCGTTCACCACGCTGAGGCCTTCGGTTTTCATTGATACTGAGATGAAAGAAAACAATCCCGACTGGTCAAAGATTCACTCTGATCCCTGTGACATTACGCTGAGAAATGAAATCGGGCGTAGTTTTGATCCCCAAAAAATGGATGGTCTGGTAAAAGCGGTTGAGGAAATGTTTAATAATCCGCTCGCATGGTCTGATCGAATCAAGGAGATTCGCGACAACATGATCTTTAATTTGGGTCATGGTGGTGAGGCTGCCGGTACATACATTCTTGATCGCGTGTTGGCACATCAGGAGAAGTGCGCTCAAGATAGCGATGATGCAGATATAAAAACGAAAGATTAAACATGGTAGATATACATTTGACAGTAAGTAAATCGCTGAGTGTTAAGCAAAAATGTGCCGTATGTATACACGATGCGTGCTACATAGTGCTTCTCGCGATTGCATTTTTGTGCATCTTTGCAAGGCCCGCGTATGCGTATGTCGATCCGTCGGTCATGACGTATACCATCCAGGCACTGGCAGCGGTTGCAGTGGCGCTTTCAGCGGTATTGGGTGTGGCATTTAGACGCTCTCGAAAAGTACTTTTCCGGATATTCCATATTGACGAGAATGCTACAAAAATCGTTGAAGAATCAGTCCATAGAGTTGATGCAAAGGGAGCCGAAGCTGCCAATATCCATATGGGTGAGGTCTTAGCTGATGAACAGACTCGAATGCGCAACTATAGAGAAGGACGGCTGGGATTTCGCGGCCGCTTCTTTACAGCGCTTCTTGTGTGCGCATTTTCGGTGTATACCGTTTTTGTAGTAGCTCCGCTTGAACTTGTTGCCAACAACGCAAAGGATATTTCCTTTAGTTTGACTGATGTTTTTGGCCCCGTAATGATTGCCGGCCTTATTATGGCGCTGGTAGCGGCTGTATTCCTCAGTGTATTGCGCGGTCGTGTGTTTAATGTGGCAAGTGCGCTTGTGTTTGGACTTGGATTTTGTGCTTACATACAGGCGCTTTTCATGAATAAAGATATGCCGCTTGCTGACGGGCACGAAGTGTATTGGGGAGATTTCACACGACAAATGATCGTATCTGGTTTTGTGTGGATAGTCATCCTAGGGGTAATTACGGCATTGAGCATTATTTGGGTGCGTAAGACAAGAACCATCTTTTCGGCGGCAGCCATTGTGTTGATTGTGATACAGACCGTTGGTGTTGTGAGCTTATGGGGACCTGCAATTCAGAATTTTACGGATATTACTGCGGCAGAGACTGCAGGTATCCGCGCAACGCGGGAGGGGCTGTATAACGTTTCCTCAAAAAAGAATGTAGTTGTTTTTGTTTTGGACACCACTGATACACTTGAGGTTGAGCATCTTCGTGAGACAAATCCGGAAACCTTTGATGGGTTAACCGGTTTTACGTGGTATAGCGATACTGTTGGCAGTATGATTCCAACACGATACGGTGCAACGTCGTTGTTGTATGGTCTTCGTCCAACCGATACAAGCCGACCTTTTGAAGATTTTGTTCAGAATTGGGCAAAAGACAGTACATTCCTCAATGATATTCGTTCGCTAGGATACTCATCCGGTATTTACTCGGATATGGTTGAGTACGATTGGTCTGCTGCATATACTCGAGATCGAACCCTTAATGTACATGAGCTTCGCGGCCGAGGTGCCGATAATCAAATGGACACCCTTGGAGCGTTACGT
>SKEH01000694.1_pt1 | contig 18070 bp, 17 predicted proteins | sample 4826571 | NCBI WGS metagenome assembly SKEH01 (sample SAMN11008814, study PRJNA524170) | human gut metagenome | biome: Human fecal sample; material: Feces; isolation source: fecal sample from pouch patient p29 | host: Homo sapiens | place: Israel: Tel-Aviv | collected 2016-09-14 | reverse complement strand
AGCGTAACTAGCCTTTTTATTTCTCAGATAATATTTGATTTAATTTAAGCAGATTTTGTATCAGCTCTTTTTTTACTTCAGAACCCAGAATTTTCTCAGTTTCTTTCTCAGAAGAAACAAAATATGAGGTTATTTCAGGTTCCATTTTTCGAGCCTTATCTGTCAACTGGATTACCTTTAAACGCGTATCCTTATGATTAACTTCCTTTGTAATCAAATCTTTTTGCTCCATCAAATGCAAAATATTAGTTGCAGTCGACTTTCTGATATTGAACTCATGCTCAATATCCTTTTGATAAATATAGTGTTCTCCAGAAAAAGATGCTAAATATTCAATAATTAGCATTTGCATTCCTGTCAGACCTAATTGTCTAGCAAAATGATCTACATTACGGTTAAAAGTGTTTTGGGCGCGTTGTAGAGTCAAACCCAGTCTTTCCATTAATTATTCTCCTGCTTTAACAGCCTTTGTAGCTTTATAAAGCAAGTATACACCAATAGCAACTAAAATCAGCAAAAAGATTAAACCAATTTGAGCAGCATCAACCAGTCGTCCAGCTACAGTTGTTCTAGTACTCATTTGTTGAACAAATTGCATAATTGCTGAAACAATTGAAGTTCCCACTGCGCCAGCAAATTGCTGCGCCATATTGAACAATCCATTACCATCAGTGTGTTCTTTTTCAGTTAAAACATTTAGAGAAGCTGTCATGATATTACCCATGATTAAACCAGTTCCAAGCATTGTCACCGTATAAAACAGGATAATTTCAAGTGAGCTAAAGTTAGAAGCAAAAGCACAGAACAGTGCACCGCCAATAAACTCTAGAATCGCACCAGTCATTACTGGTTTTCTGGCACCGTAGTTATCAAGCAAACGTCCACCAACAGGAGATGCAATCGCACCTACAATTCCACCAGTCAAAAGTAAAAGACCAGCTGTCATAGCTGTTTGCTTGTTAGCAATTTGAACGTAGTTTGGCAGAATAAATGATAAACCTAACGTGTTAATTTGAAATACAAAGTACGCACTCAAACCTTGAGTAAACTTGTTTTTCTTAAATACTCGAATATCGATCAATGGATTTTCCACTTTTAAAGAGTGCTTAATAAAAATTATCAATCCGATAATTCCGATGACTAATGGAATAATAAACGTAAGAGGCTTTTGCATAACCATTGCTAAGTTACTAAAAGCAAAAATCAAAGCAATAAAAGTTACTGCAATACTTAAAAAGCCAACAAAATCTAATTTAGTGTGCTCAATCTTTTCTGAGTCTTTAGTAATTGAGCAAAGACCCATAACTAATGAAATAATCATTACTGGAAGCATGAAGATGAAGATGTAGCGCCAACCCATCGTATTCACAACTAAACCACCAAAAGTTGGTCCAAGTGCTGGGGCAACCGCAGTAATCATTGTTCCAATTCCCATTAATAAACCAATTTTGTCTAATGGGGATTTTTCTAGAATAATGTTAAACATCAGTGGAATTGCAATTCCAGCTGCTGTTCCCTGAACAATTCTTCCTATTACTAAGAACATAAAATTCTTAGTAACTACATCAATTAAAAGACCAACAATAAACAAAACTGAAGCTGTAATAAACAGTGCACGTGAACTAAAATTACGTTTTAAATATGCTGAAAGTGGCATAACAATTGATGCAACCAATAAGTAACCTGTTGTCATCCATTGAACCATCGACATATTAACGTTAAATTCGCTCATTAGGACTGGAAAGGTAACATTTCCTGCCGTTTCAATCAAAACCCCCGAAAATGACATCAATCCTGCTGCAAAGATTGAACAAATCAATCTCGCATCTAATTTCCTTTGCATAAAATTCCTCCTTCAATTTTAGTTAGCAAGCTAACAATCTATTATCGTAACCTAAAAAAATTGAAAAAGCAATTAATAACGTTTTCAAAACAAAAACCCATCTAAAAAGACGGGTTTTATTTAATCATTTTTTAACTTAATAGCAAAATTAAGCATTAATAACATACTTTTCCCAATACTTCCATACGTTATCGCTAGAGAACCGTTTTGCACTTTCATACGCACCCTCATTCAATTTCTCCATTAACTCTGGACTAGCAAAGTACTCTTCAATTTTAGCAGCCAAGTCGTCTACATTTCCACTTGGAACAAGAAAACCACTTTGACCATCCTGGATTATGTCAGAAGGACCATAATTAATGTTATAAGAAATGACTGGAACACCATGTGATTGCGCTTCTAAAACTGCTAATGAAAAGCCTTCATATGTTGATGTTAATAACAAGAGCTCAGCACTATTGTATACACTATCTGTGTCCTGAGTATAGCCCTTAAACTGAACCACATTTTGCAAATTAAGATCTCTAACAAGCTGCTTGAGCATATTTTCTTCTTTATAGCCATCGCCACCATTACCATAACCGTAAATATCAAAGCTTAATGTCGGATTTTCTTGATATGCCTTTGCGAATGCATTAATTGCATCAGCTAAACGCTTTTCAGGGAAAAGTCGTGCTATTGCTACAACTTTGCCTGGAATACGTTCACTTATTGGGATATGTCTAGCATTCAACTGCTCATCAGGAACGATTCCGACTGGGATGGCCACAATTGGTACCTGAGTTCTTAACCGTTTCTTCATATCATTAGCTTGATGCTGTGATGGCGTAATAATTAAATCTGTCTTACTCAATAGTTCAGTATTAGAAATTGACGGATAGGTCAGAGGAGAATTTGGATCCCAATAATCTCGATAGTGAATACTATGAAAATGCTCAATTTTACGAGCTCGAGTTTTCATGTTAATCATTGGAACATTTACCAAATTGCTCCGATCAGAAATAAAGGTCGACATTTCATCACCGTCTTGCTCATTTAACTCGTCAAGCATAATTGTGAACGCTAGACCTGTATTCATTAGCGAATGCGTTCTGCCTTCTACGTCAATTAACTGAATATTTGTTGCAGGATAATAATTTGGCCGCTTTTCATAAGAAATTTCAAAATAAACTGTATTATTTGGGCGATAAAATTGTTCATATACAAGATGACCATCAGCTGTATCATAAGTTTTAGTTGAGCTCTTAAAGCCTCGTGTATCATAAAAATCTTGCTTAGTAAGATTAACGTCACCGTTATAGTAATCAACCGTATCAACGCTACCATTAGGAAACAAACTGATTCGCATGGTTTTACGACTACCATCATAAACTTCATAGCCGGTATTTACATCTTTTATTTGATAATTGACTGGAATCGGTAAGTCATAAATAGTTACCACTCTTTCTGGAAACGTTACTGTGCCAGCAAAAAAATCAAACATATTAACATAGTCATCATCAGTTAACTCATATAATGGCAAATTTCTATGCGCAAAGCGATTGTATTCGCACATTACAATTTTTGCAGGTACCCCCTTTTGTTTAAATAATTTTAATCGCTTAATTTGTGCATGCTCAATGCCAGAGCTATTAACACTTAATCCGCCACTTAGAAAATAATACATCTCTTAATCCTTTACCTCATTACATTACAATGTAGACCTTTAGTTCAATCACAAACGATATTGCTTTTTTCAACAAACACTAATAATAAAATAAGCCCCGAAAGTCTGCTAACTTCGGAGCTCATTTCGTATAAGATAGGTTTTATTTCTTAACTAATTAAGAAAAATCAGGCATTAATAACGTACTTTTCCCATTCTTTCCAAATGCTATCGCCAGAGAAGCGTTGTGCATTTTGATATGCACCTTCATTTAACTGCTCCATCAACGCTGGATTAGCAAAGTACTCTTTTATTTTGGCAGCCAGATCATCAACATGTCCGCTCGGAACAATAAAACCACTCTGACCATCTTGAATTAGATCAGCCGGACCATAGTTAATGTCATAAGCGATTACTGGTACACCATGCGATTGTGCTTCAACAATTGCAAGAGGAGCTCCTTCATAGCGTGAAGATAGTACTAAAAGCTCCGCTGTATTGTAGACAGTTTCCATATCTTGAGTATAGCCCTTAAATTGAACCACATTTTCTAAACCAAGATTTTTAACAAGCTGCTTAAGCATCTTTTCTTCCTTAAGACCATCGCGTCCGTTACCATAACCGTAGATATCAAAGCTTAGCGTTGGATTTTCTCTATATGCTTTTGCAAATGCATTAATCGCATCATCTAGACGCTTCTCATAAAATAAACGTGCCACTGCTACAATTTTGCCTGGCGTACGTTCACTCATTGGAATATGTCTGGTATTCAACTGCTTATCAGGAACGATTCCAACTGGAATTGATACAATTGGTACTTGTGTACGTAAACGTTTCGTCATATCATCAGCTTGACGTTGAGACGGCGTTATAACCAAGTCAGTCTTGCTTAATAACTCATTATTAGAAATTGACGGATATGTTATAGGAGAACTTGGATCCCAAAAATCTCTGAAGTGAATATTATGAAAATGTTCAATTTTCCGAGCTGGAGTTTTCATGTTAATCATCGGAACATTCGAACAATCACTTCTGTCAGAAATAAAGGTCGAAATCTCGTCACCATCTTGCTCATTTAACTCATCTAGCATAATTGTGAATGCCTGCCCAGTGTTCATCAGAGAGTGCACCTTACCGTGCGTATCAGTCAATTGAATATTTGTTGCAGGATAGGAGTTAGGTCTTTTTTCATAAGAAGTCTCGTAATAAACGGTATTATTAGGGCGATAAAATTGTTCATAAATAAGGTGACCATCTGCCGTATCATAAATTTGGGCCATACTCTTGAAACCGCGAGTATCATAAAATTCTTGTTTTGTATGGTTGCCGTCACCATTAAAGTAATCAATTGTATCAACAGTGCCATTAGGAAACATAGTAATTCGCATAGTTTTGCGATTACCATCATAAACTTCATAACCGTTATCTACTTCTCTTATTTGATACTCATCTGGAATTGATAAATCAGAAACAGTTACCACTTTCGCTGGAAAAGTTACTGTACCAGCAAAAAAGTCAAACATGTTAACATAATCATCATCAGTCATTTCATACAATGGTAAATTTCGGTGAGCAAGACGATTATATTCACACATGACTATCTTAGCAGGTACACCCTTTTGCTTGAATAATTTTAATCGTTTAACTTCTGCATGCTCAATACCAGAGCTATTAGCATCTAATCTGTTATTTAGAAAATAATACATCATTTACTCCCTTACCTTGTTAAATTGTAATTCGCACCTTCAATTTTATCACACCAATATTACAATATTGCTTGTTTTTATAAAAAAGGCTAATAATATCGTACTTATTAATTGTAAATAGTACTATTACATTTAGTTCCATTGTTATGAAATTTTGAGCATAAAAAAGCACCGCCAGTATAGTCACTTCTATAGACGATGCTATTTTTAATTATTCTCTTTTTTAGTTATTTTTAGGATCACTGGCCAAATAAATGTGAGCACCAATCCCATGGCGAGCCCAAGCCACAAAACAGACGAAGTGGTCAATGAAATTCCATGATAAAGCTCGGTCTGCAAATTTTGGGTTAGCTGGTTTAAGTAATATTGCAGTGCTCCAAACGATCCTACAGAGGCGATCAATAAAACTATCGAAGCCCAAGAACTACCGAATAGTACAAGCAGAGCTGCAATAGCAAAAAGCAAAATAGCTGCGAAAAAGAAATAATGGAAAACATTAATGGTATCGTTAACTTGCTTGCCGTTGTTTTTGAGCTCTTTATTTAACCGATCTAAAATGACGTAATTGACAGCCTTTTGAACCTGATTCTTTTCAGATAAATTCAAATTTTGCGCTGTAACTTCACCATTTTCTTGGTAACTCACACTCAAATTATAAAGGTTAATATAAGACAAATCGCGATGATACTTTTGTGGTAATTGCTCAAAAATCTTATCTTCAACACCAAAGTCTTTTGCTAACTGTAGCGATCCCTTTAAATTAGCATCCCCAGTCTTATTAACATTCTTGTCAATTACCGTTTTTGCCATTTTGGGAACATTCTGAACATTAATTGTTGCAGCGCCTTCAAATAAAAATAACCCTGATAGACAAACCAATGCGGCAAAGATCAACCGTAGAAAAATACTAGTAAACTTCTTCATTAAGCTTACCCCCTTAGGTAGATTAACTATTGTTCTAGCATTCGTGTTGACCTGAAACTAAGCAGTTACATTTAATTACTGCAGGCGCCTTACTCTCCTTACCAGCAAGCTCATCCTCAATTGTCGAGATATCTGACTTAGATAATGGCATATCTTTCAAAAGTTCAATTAGAACTTGTCCTTTATGCATATCACACATGTGATCCATCATTTCTTTTGAAACCTGAATCATCATCTGCACTTGAGTAACAGTTGCGGAGTACGCATACCGATGTCCATCTTTTCTAGTCTTTAGCAAACCTTTTTTAACTAGTCTCCCAATCAATGTCTTGATTGTTGATTCTGACCAGTTCTTTTTAGCTTGTAATTGCTTAATGATATCACCAGTATGAATTTCACCAAGTGTCCACACTATCCTCATGACTTCCCACTCGGCTTCAGAAATATTATGTTCTTTATTTTTTTCTACCATAATAATCAACCTAACTTTATTCTACTACAAAACATATTTTTTTAATGCTTTGGCAATTCCGTCATGGTCATTATCATCAGTTACATAGTCCGCACTATCTTTAATCAGCTCGATTGCGTTTCCCATTGCAACTTTTTTAAAGTTTGGATTGGAAAACATCGAAATGTCATTCCCTTGATCGCCAAAGACCATTACTTGACTCTGATCAATCTTCAAGCGATCAGCAAGTACCATAAGAGCGTTACCCTTAGAAGCATCTTTAATGTTGATTTCAACATTAGTCGAAAAGCTTCGAACAATATCATACTTGGCAAAAGCCCACTCGGGAATATTGTTCCATAATTTTTCAACCTCGTTAACATCTTCAGTCATGCTAAAGCCAACTTTGTTAAAAGCAAAATCTTGTGGAATTTCCTCTGCCTTACGTACTTTAATCATGTTATTAGTCATTGCGGCATTCACTGCAAGATTAGCCCCTAAATCGCGATCACAGGTCCAAAAACACTCTGGCGTTTCAAAATGTAAATTAACATGAGCAAGTCTTTGAAGTTTGCGCATATTGGAAAAATCCTGATAGTTCATTTCTTGATTCATCAAAACATCGCCTGCCAAGTTTTGGATGACCGCGCCATTAAACACAATGTTATATTGCTTCTTTCCAGCCAGGCCCAATTGCTTGTTAAAAGGCATTACCCCAGATAAAGGTCGACCTGTCGCAAGAACCACTTGAATTCCTTCGCTAATCGCATTTTTTAAAGTCTTTTCTGTTTCTGGCAAAATCGAGTTAGTACTACTAAGCAAAGTGCCGTCTAAATCAACAGCAATTAATTTTATTGACACAGTATTTTCCTCCCACTGCTTTTTGCATCGTCCCCTTTATTATACAAAAAGTCGTAATTACTTACGACTTTTTTCGGTATCTAGTTGTTTTGCTAGTTCTAAAAAAATATTTATTCAACAGTAACACTTTTAGCAAGGTTACGTGGTTTATCTACATCTAATCCCTTAGCTTTAGAGGCATAATAGGCAAATAATTGAGCGGCAACAACACTAACAAGTGGAGTTAGATAATAATCAATATCTGGCAAAATGATATCGTCGTCAGGTTTTGCCAGTTTCTTACTTGCAATGGTAATCACACTAGCACCTCTTGAGACAACCTCCTCGATGTTCCCGCGCATTAGGTCTGCTGTAACCGGATCATTAATTAGGCCAATTACCGGTGTATTCTTTTCAATTAACGAAATTGTGCCATGCTTTAATTCGGCTGCCGCAAATCCTTCTGTTTGGATATAAGATACTTCTTTCAGTTTGAGTGCAGCTTCAAGAGCAAGTGGATAATCAATTCCGCGTCCAATATAAAAAGCATTGCGTGACGGTACTAGATATTCTTTAGCTAATTGCTCAATTTTTTCTTTACTGGTGATTACTTGTTCTACTCCCTCAGCAGCTAAAGCTAAATTTTCCTTTAGAGCAAAATTTTTCGCTGCGTCATTGCCAGTTCTTTCTCCCATTGCTTTTGCTAGTATTGCCTCAACTACCACCTGAGCCGTATAAGCCTTGGTTGAAGCAACAGCAATTTCAGGTCCCGCTTCAAGTGACATTGAATAGCTTGCTTCACGAGCAAGTGTTGAACCTGGAACATTTGTTAATGTAAGGGTTGGTATATTACGCTTAATTGCTTCTTGTAAAACGACACGTGAATCTGCCGTTTCCCCAGATTGCGATAAAAAGATAAATAATGGTTTTTTCGACATCATTGGGAAATGATAACCAGCCTCTGATGCAAGTCCAACTTCTGTCGGAATATTAGCAAACTTTTCAAACAAAACTTTGCCAACCAAACCAGCATGGTAGCTGGTGCCTGCCGCAAAGATATATAAACGATCTGCTCGTGTCAGTGCATCAACGATTTCTTGATCAACTTTTGGCTTACCGTCTTCATCTAAATAGTATTGAGCCAAATGCCGCAAAACACTTGGTTGCTCGCATATTTCTTTTAACATATAAAATTCATAAGTGCCCTTAGAAGCAGCGTTAGGATCAATATTCACCTCATAAGGCTTTGCCTGAATTTTCTCTCCAGCAAGATTTTCTAGTACGTAGTTATCCTTAGTGATATCTCCAACTTGACCGTCAGCCAAATCAATAAAAGTCTTGGTTTGATCTAATATTGACAATGCATCTGAAGCAATTACATTAAAGTCTTTTCCTAGTCCAAGCATTAGTGGCGACTTATTTTTAGCAATAAAAATGTGATCAGGAATTGTATTGTCAACTAAAAGTATTGCGTATGAGCCTTTTACTTCTGCCAGTACCATCTTTAAAGCAGTAAAGGTATCGACCTTTTTGTCATTAACTACCTTACTAATTAATTGAACGATAACTTCGGTATCTGTATCTGATTGAAAATCAACGTCACTTAAATATTTTTCCTTTAGTTCTTGATAATTTTCAATTACCCCATTGTGAACCATGTAAAAACGATTTGTCTCATCAAATTGTGGATGTGCATTAGCTACAGTTGGCTTGCCATGTGTTGCCCAGCGCGTGTGCCCAATTCCAACAAGTCCATCCTCATCCTGCGTCATCTTAGCACGTAAGTTCTTAATACGCCCGGTAGTTTTGGTTAAGTATTCTCGCCCATTTAAGTCATTTAAATAAATGCCCGCTGAATCATATCCCCGGTATTCCAAGTTTGCTAAACCATCTAATACGACTTCTTTAGCCGATTTACCGATAATTCCAACAATTCCACACATATCGTTCTCCTTTGGTATAGTCCTAATTTTATTTTTTGGACTAGTAAAAATTTCTTTATTACGTATGGAATGATAATATTTATTTAAAAATTGGTCAAGCAATTAGTGCGATAATTGGTATATACTAAGTCTGATAAGTGCTATTGTATACACAAAAAAGGCAGGAAAAAAATTTTCCTGCCTCTTACTTTTGATTGGACTTGTTAAATTTAGACGCCCATTTCTTTTTCAACTACATCAGTGATGCGTTTTACATAAGCATCAGTTTCTTCTTGTGTTGGTCCTTCGGCCATCACCCGTAAAAGCTCTTGCGTACCTGAAGGTCTAACCACGACACGACCATCACCATTCATATCATCTTCAACTTTCTTGATAACATCAAGAATTGGTTGATGCTCTTTCCAGCTCTTCTTATCTTTTACAGGAACATTAACAAGACATTGAGGGTAATCCTTGAAATCTTCAAGTAGTTCACTTAGTGATTTACCAGTCTTCTTCATTACTAGCATTAAATGCAAACCTGTTAGCATCCCATCACCAGTATTATGGTAGTCGCTCATAATTACGTGACCAGACTGTTCCCCGCCTAAGTTATAACCATTTGCTCTCATTTCTTCGGAAACATAACGGTCACCTACTTGAGTACGAATGTTTTTAATGCCCTTTCTCTCAAGTGCCTTAGTAAAACCTAAGTTACTCATTACAGTAGTTACAATCGTGTCCTTCTTCAGACGGCCACCATCTTCCATATAGCTGCCTAAAACGTACATAATGTGATCACCATCAACTTCATTACCATTTTCATCAACAGCAATACAGCGATCAGCATCCCCATCAAAAGCAAGTCCTAATTGGGCACCTTGTTTAACTACTTCTTCTTGTAACTTCTTTGTGTGGGTTGCACCAACGTGATCATTGATGTTTAAGCCATTTGGATGAGTTGCAATCGTAGTAAAATCAACACCACAATCAGCAAATAGACGAGAAATCAAGTTGCTAGCAGCACCATTAGCACCATCAATAACAACTTTAATTCCATCTAAATCAACTGGAATGGTATTTTCAATGAATTGGAGGTATTTTGCACTACCTTCGTGAAAATCAGTTACTGAGCCTAAACCCTCAGCTGAAGGACGAGGTAAGGTATCTTCTTTAGCATCAATTAGCTTTTCGATTTCTTCTTCCATTTCATCAGATAGTTTCAAGCCATCGCTACCAAAGAATTTTATTCCGTTATCTTGAACTGGATTATGAGAAGCGGAAATTTGTACGCCGGCATCTGCACCTTGCGCTCTTACTAAGTATGACAAACCTGGAGTCGTAATTACACCAACTTCTAAAACTTCAATTCCAACTGATAGCAAACCAGAAATCAGCGAATATTCTAACATTTGACCAGAGATTCTGGTATCACGAGAAACTAAAACTTTAGCTTGCTCATCTTTATCCTTGTTCTTGGTTAAAATATAACCTCCGTCACGTCCTAATTTAAATGCTAATTCTGGTGATAAATCTTGATTTGCTACTCCACGAACACCGTCGGTGCCAAAATACTTCAACATCTAAAATACCTTCCTTTTACTTAATTTTTTTCACTTTTTACATTTGAATTTGCTACTTTAATGTCTATTCCAAGTTGGACGGGATCAGACTTAACTACACCCGCCGGCAAGTCTAGTTTAATCACTTTGCTTGTCGACACTGAAACTTCACTAAGGTCGACTGGAACTTTTAGCTTACTTATTTTAGCTAAATCTTCCTTTGCCCCATATATAGTAACATAGTCCGGTTTAGCCGTTAGCGAATATATTTTCCCACTTTGCTCACTTTTTGGTTCTAGCTTAACCCTAACTCGTTTATGAGCGACTGAAACTGGTATTGTTACCTTAGCTGTAGCAGGTTCAATGACCACATTAAGCTGCCTTTTTTTGTGATCTAAGGCAATAAGGCTAACTTGCCGTTCATAGTCATGCTTCATTTCACTTGGAAGAACGACCTTTGCGACTATTTGGTCAATTTGTTCAACCTCACTCCGTGCTCCAGTAACCTCAACTTGTTGCGGATAAACGCTTGGATGACCAACCGTATAACCATGAGCTACAGCGTTCTCATTATACTCTATTTGAACAGGCATTGTTGTTGATTTTCTTTTCTGAATATCAACATGAACAACTTTTGGATTGATTGAATACGAAAGTTGCCTGCTAATGCCGTTAACGTGAACTTTTACTTCATGACTACCGATTTTCTTCTTAGTCAAATCAATATAGGCCCGAAAGTTTTGCGTATTGACAGTTGATGTCACTAGTGCATTAGAGCCCTCTAATGTAATGCTTACTTTTTCAGGATAGCCGACAACGTAATACTTATCTGTATCAACTGAAACTTGCAAAGGAACACTAATCGTTTGCGTTTTATTAGCAGTTTGTTTCGTCCTACTTGACTGTCCCTGAGTTAAAAAACCACCCTGTGTGTCATTAACATAAATTACCAATAAAATTGCAATCAGTAGTGAAACTAACCGAATGAACCAAGATTTTTTCCAAAAGTTTTTCATCGGTCAGCACCCCACTTCCAAACCTTACGAGCAATTTTTTGATACCATTTTTCTGCTTGGTTTTTCTTAGGAACAAGTTCAGCAGTCAGGTATTTCATGTACTCATCACGAGTCATATCAACTAGAAAACGCCCATTCCGCGTAATTGTCACGCCACCAGTTTCTTCGGAAACAACAATTGTAATCGCATCGGTAACTTCTGAAATTCCGACAGCAGCACGGTGACGTGTCCCTAAACGCTTCGGAATCATACTATTATCCGAAAGAGGCAAATAGGCTGCCGCAACGGCAATCTTATGATCATTATTAATAATGACAGCACCATCATGTAATGGGGTATTAGGAATAAAAATATTAATCAATAACTCACCAGTTACATCAGCATTCAACTTAATACCAGTTTCAACATAGTCGTCTAGTCCTGTTTCTTGCTGAAGGGTGATTAATGCACCAATCCTTCTTTTCGACATATATTGAATTGCCTTATCAAGCTCATTAATAAACTTGATTGATTCAGTACGTTCACTGTCTTCTCGACCAGCAAAAATTGGCAAACGCCCTAAGTGCTCCAGTCCACGCCTAATCTCGGGCTGAAAAATAATGATAATCCCGACCACCGACCAAGAAACAATTTGATCGATTAACCAGGTCGTGGTATGCAATTGCAAAATTCCAGCAACTATTCGCACCACAAAAATCAGGACAATTCCCTTGGCAAGCTGAACTGCTTTAGTACCTCGGATTAAAATGACTAAATGGTAAACTAAAAACCAAATGATCAAAACGTCTAAGATAGTTGAGAAGTTCGCCCAAGTAAAAATATGTATTCCGTTAGACTGCATAGATACTCCTTTCTATTATTGTAACAAGCAAAACTTAATCATTCGGCTTACCAATAATTCTAACTTCAGTCTCTAAATCAAGACCAAATTCCTCTTTAATCTTCTCTTGAATTAAATGGATTAAGTCAAGATAGTCCGTAGCTGTTGCGTCCCCTTTATTAACAATAAAGCCGGCATGTTTAGTAGAATCTTGCGCTCCGCCAATCTGTTTTCCTTGAAGACCCGCTTTAATGATCATCGGACCAACAAAATGACCAGCTGGACGTTTAAACACGCTACCACAAGAAGGATATTCTAATGGTTGTTTATACTGTCGCAATGCATTGAGATAGTTCATCTGCGCTAAAATTTCACTTTTCTGGCCTTTCTTTAATTCAAAGGTCGCAGATAAGACAATATCATCAGTGTTTTGAATACGTGAATGTCGGTATGAAAAAGCCATTTCCTCATTTGTATAAGTTTTAAACTCACCTTTTGCAGACATTACGGTAACCGACGCAACAGCCTCACAAGTTTCACCGCCATACGCTCCTGCATTCATAAAAACAGCGCCACCAACACTACCTGGAATACCGGCCGCAAATTCCATTCCACTAAGTCCATGGTTGGCTGCCATAAAAGCAGTGTCAATAATTCGTGCACCTGCTTGAGCAGTAACTGTCTGACCTTCAACGGTAATCTTATCCATTTTGGTTAAAATAATGACGAGTCCATCAATGCCACCATCACGAATAATTAAATTTGATGCATTTCCAATAACAGTTAGCGGTATTTGATCAGCATTAGCTGCTTCAACTAGCTCTTGAAGCTCTGTTTGATTTTGCGGGAAAGCCAAAAATTCTGCTGGACCACCAGTTTTTGTAAACGTATATTTGCTAAGCGGGACTTGTTGCTTAATTTCTATCCCTTCTTTTGCTAAATCAAATAACTTCAAAGTTAAAATTCTCCTTATTAAATCTTTTGTTTATTTTACCGCATTCAGTGAATTGCTTCATCCTATGTTATACTAAAATTAAGTTTTAAAGGAGAGAAAATGAATTTTATTGCAATGGACTTTGAAACCGCCAACCGCCATCCAGAAAGTGCGTGTTCTCTAGCACTAGTAATGGTTCGCGACAATCAAATTGTTGACCGGTTCTATACAGTTATAAACCCCCAAATGCCGTTTGATGCGCGAAACATTCAAATTCATGACATTACTACAGATGATGTAAAGGATGCGCCAACAATGGCAGAAGTTTGGACTCAAATCAAAGACTTGTATCAGCCTGGCATGCTAGTTTGTGCGCATAATGCACGTTTTGATACAAATGTAATGAAGCAAAGTTTAGCGCGTTACGATATTCAAGAACCGCACTATTTTGTAATCGACACCCTACAAACAAGTAAATTATTTGAACCTAATCTACCTAATCATAAACTGGATACTGTAGCCGAAGCATTAAATGTTGAATTGTGGCACCATCACAATGCGCTTAGCGATAGTGAAGCCTGTGCAGGTATTCTTATCGCCCAAAACAAAGAATTTGGTGATGAACCAATTAAAAACCTTGTTTACCAAATCTAATAAATAAGTCAAAAAGGCAGAACTGATTAATTTCAGCTCTGCCTTTTTTATTGCAATTTATTCATGATATCTTTTACCCACAGTTCATTGCGCTTTCCCTGCGGTCTAAATTTTAATGTCCTCTTAGTGGAATCCCAGCTATCATCAACTCTTCTAATTACTACCTGCAAATATTGATCTGGTAGATAGCCCTGAATAACTTCTGGCCATTCAATAATAACCAATCCTGGCTCTGACAGATAACTATTTAAATCGATTGATGATAAATCGCTGTTTTCTAAACGATAAAAATCCATGTGATAAATTGGTAGTTTTGCCTCAGCATACTCACGGACAATTGTAAAAGTTGGACTTTTCACTGGACGTCTTACCCCAAGCGCATAACCAATTCCCTGTGTCAGCGTAGTTTTACCGGCTCCTAAATCACCATTTAGTAAAAGCAAATCGTGTGGCCTAGCCGTGGAGGCAATCGCTGCACCAATTTTCTTCATTTCAGCAGCTGAGTTAATCTCTAATTTAGTCATTATTCTTTGTCCTTAAAAAGTGCTTGAGCTGCTGTTAAAACAACTAAGTCGTAGACATCCTGGCTACTTGCCCCACGTGATAAATCGTTAATTGGTTTATCAAGTCCTTGCAAAATAGGTCCAATTGCTGCAAAGTTACCCAAACGTTGTGTAATTTTATAAGCAATATTGCCAGATTGTAATTCAGGGAAAATAAAAATGTTTGCACGCCCTGCAAGTTTAGAATCAGGTGCCTTTTTTGCAGCAACTTCCGGAACAAAAGCAGCATCAAATTGTAATTCACCATCTGAAACAATATCAGGGTGCTCTTTAGCAAAAATTTCAGCAGCCTCGACAGTTCTAGTAACCATTTCGCCTTTTGCGGAGCCCTTGGTTGAAAAGCTAAGGAAGGCTACACGTGGCTCAAGGTCAATCATTTTGGCTGTTTCAACAGTTTGATAAGCAATTTCTGCTAACGTTTGACTATCAGGTGATGGATTGATTGCACAGTCTGCAAAAAGATACTTTTCTTTCTCTCGCTCCATAATAAAGCTACCAGAGACGCGATGCATGCCTTCAGCAGTATGAACAAGTTGTAATGCCGGACGAACAGTTTCTGCCGTCGAATGAACTGCACCAGAAACCATGCCATCAGCAATTCCCATCTTAACCATCATTGTGCCAAAATAATTGGCATCCTTTAATGCTTCACGCACCTCGGATTCAGTAATTTCTTTGCCACGAGCTTGAATGAAGCTGACTACCATTTCATTCAGGTTCTCGTAATTATCAATGTCAATTAATAAAAGATCATCGAGTGAAATTCTTTCTTGCTGTGCAACTTGTTTTACTTGTTCTGGATCACCCAAAATAATTGGGCTAATGACATTATCGTCTTTAAGTTTTCTAACGGCTTTTAATATCCTAGGATCATTTCCTTCAGGGAAAACTATGCGATATTGCTTACTAGAATTTTTTACTTTGCTCTTTAATAATTCAAAAATACTCATTATTTCACCTATGCTAAATCAGATTCTGTGACTTGTTGCGGCAATTGCCAATCAATTGGTGTTTCACCAAATTTTTTTAAGGCCTCATTACAACGCGAAAATGGTCGTGAGCCAAAGAAGCCGCGATCTGCTGAGAATGGACTCGGATGAGCTGATTTAATCACATAATTCTTCTCTTGGTCAATTAATGCGATTTTATTTTGCGCATATTTGCCCCATAATATAAAAACAACCTGACCACGATCGCTCAGGGCTTTAATTGCAGCATCTGTTACTTGCTCCCAGCCTTTGCCCTGATGTCCATTTGCATGTCCATATGGTACCGTTAAAACTGCATTCAGTAGAAGTACACCTTGATCAGCCCACTTTTTCAAATAACCATGTTGAACCGGAACACAGCCCACATCATCATAAAGTTCCTTATAAATGTTCTGTAGGGATGGTGGTAATTTAACCCCAGGCATTACAGCAAAACTCATTCCGGTTGCCTGCCCTGGATTATGATATGGATCTTGGCCTAGAATAACTACTTTAGTCTTAGCAAATGAGGTTAATTTAAAAGAAGTGAAAATATGGTACATATCTGGAAATATCCGCTTAGTTTGGTATTCTTTTTTCAAAAACTCATGAAGCGCATGGTATTCATTACTTTCAAATACGGGAGCTAGTACTTCATCCCAGTCATTGCCAATAAACTTTTTCATTATCAAGACACCCTCTCTTTCACAGCCTATATGGTATCATGAAACCAATTCTGATTGAAAATAACTTAGACAATTTTAACTATTTTTACCATAACAAAGCGCATTTATTAAAAAAATAATAAACGGCATGTTCTCTACTTATGTTAAGATGATTATGAAATAATAAAACGCTTCAGTTACGAAGGAGGCTCATCTCTTATCTTGATTAAATTAGTAGCTTGTGACCTTGATGGCACATTATTTAACAGTAATATTACCGTCTCAGACGAAAACGTAGCCGCAATTAAAGCGGCCCAAAAAAGTGGAATTGAGTTCTTGGTGGCAACCGGACGTTCACCTGAACAATCGCGTAAAGTAATTAAAGATTTTGGTATTAACACAGGTTTTATTAACATTAATGGTGCACTTGTATTTGATGCAAATGGTAAGCTGCAGGTTAAAAATCCGTTACCAACAGCCAAAGCGAAACAAGTAGCGGACATTTTGGACCGTCACCACATTTATTATGAGCTTGTAACCTCAGACTTGATTTTTTCAAAAGACATTAGCCAACGAGTAGTTAATTTAGCCCGTGCATTAACTGCGCTTAATCCGCGCCTAAGTTTTAAAAAAGCAGTAGCAACAGCGGCAGGAAGTAATGCAATGCTAAGCATGACTTACGTTGACAGTTTTACTGACCTATTAAATGATCCAGAGCTTGAAGTAATGAAAATAATTTCCTTTGACGGACATGGGCCTGAAGCTTTTGTTGAGGCAAAAAAGGAAATCATGGCTTTGGGAGACGTGGCAGTGACTTCAAGCTCTCCTGCTAATATCGAGATTAATGATGCTAAGGCACAAAAAGGTCCTGCATTGATGGAATACGCGAAAAAGAAAGGCCTGAAGCGAGAAGAAGTTGCTGCAATTGGCGATAACCTTAATGATGAGAGTATGATTAGGGATGCAGGTACAGGTGTAGCTATGGGCAACGCGGTTCCAGCAATTAAAAAATTAGCCCAAGTACAAACAAAAACTAATGATGAAAATGGAGTAGCTTATATTTTAAAACAGTTTATTAGCGAAAATGCTAAAGAATAGAGGTGCTTAAATGCGCTATTTACTAGAACTGACTCAAAAGCAAGAATACGGTCAGATTCCCGTTGCAAATGAAAAAGGCAAAATCAAATACTTAATTCAAGGTAATCTTGATAATCCTAACCATACACTTTATTTGAAGACGTATAAGCAAACTGAAATTGGTCGGCTTTATACTGATGGTAATGGCATAATTTCATCCTATACTATTGACGTTGTCAATCATTCTTTAGTTAAAGTCAAACGCTTTAACAACTCGGTGTCGAATCTTTTTTATATTACTAGACTTAATTACTTAGTTACAGGTAGTATCAAAAACGGAAAATACCGCTTTTTATCTGGGGTTAAAACAGTGGCTACGGTTGAAACGGATATCAAGAAAAATGGGGTCGTTTTAACTTGTAATATTGCTCGCCCAGAAGATGTACCGTTTATTTTACTGTGTGCCACCCTTTTTACAC
>SKEH01000686.1_pt1 | contig 18166 bp, 10 predicted proteins | sample 4826571 | NCBI WGS metagenome assembly SKEH01 (sample SAMN11008814, study PRJNA524170) | human gut metagenome | biome: Human fecal sample; material: Feces; isolation source: fecal sample from pouch patient p29 | host: Homo sapiens | place: Israel: Tel-Aviv | collected 2016-09-14 | reverse complement strand
TCACTAGCAAGTTGTTTCAATGTCAAATTCTTTGATAAACGAATTTGTTTCAACAAAGCACCCATTTCCTCAGGTCCAATCATGATTCATCCTCCTATACTTGAACTAATTATAACAACAATCATTCCTAAATTAAAGAGCAACAAAACCCAACTAGCCAGTCCAAAATATTTAAAATAAAAAATCGTAAATTAACCTACAAGAAATCATTAATGGAGGGTTTTAGCCTACAAATGGATAAAAAAGGCTCTATAATTTCTGTAGTGGGTAAAACCACTGTAGAGATTATAGAGCTTTTTGAGTGTACACAAAAAGTCCCATAAGAACTATAATGAAAAGCGACCAAACCATCATTAGGAAGAACTTATGAGACTTATTAAGAATACCACAGAATTAATCGGAATTAAAGACCGAAATATCAAGATCTCACTTGTTTTTGAAACTGGCACTCATATCGAGATTCAAGCAAAACTTGATTACCCTGCACCACCATGTCCTCATTGCCATGGAAAGATGATCAAATACGACTTTCAAAAGCCTTCTAAAATTCCTCTTCTCGAACAAGCTGGAACTTCAACACTACTACGTCTGAAGAAGCGTCGTTTCCAGTGTAAAAATTGTAGGAGAGTCACGGTAGCTGAGACATCAATCGTTGAGAAAAACTGCCAAATCTCCAATCTAGTCCGACAAAAGGTTGCACAACTCTTGACTCAGAAGATGTCATTAACGGATATTGCAAGAAGACTTCGCGTGTCGACGTCCACTGTCTATCGTAAGCTTGACCAATTCACTTTCAAGGAACATTATGACAAACTTCCAGCTGTTATGTCCTGGGATGAGTTTGGGTTCAAGAAAGGTGAACTAGCTTTTGTAGCGCAGAATTATGAGACCAACGAACTCATAACCATCCTTGATAATCGTCGCCAAACTACTATACGAAACTACTTTTTGAAGTATCCATTGGAAGATCGCCAAAAGGTACAGTTTATCACAATGGATATGTCTGGAGCCTATATCCCACTAGCCCGCAGACTCTTTCCAAACGCCAAAATCGTTCTTGATCGTTTCCACATCATCCAGCACCTTGGACGTGCCTTTTTAAAGACTAGAATTGCAATTATGAACCAGTTCGATAAGAAGTCTCTACCCTATCGAGCCCTGAAAAATCACTGGCGACTCTTCCAAAAGGACAGCCGTAAACTATCTCTCAACTCTTTTTATTCAAAGACTTTCCGCCAAACTTTAGCACCACATGAAGTTGTTGCGAAGACACTAGTCTTTTCAAAAGAGCTTACTGACTACTATACACTTTATCAGCTTTTGCTTTTTCACTTTCAGGAGAAGAGAGTAGATGAGTTCTTTGACCTGATAGATGAAAATAGAAGCAAGGTCAATCACTATTTTCAAACGGTCTTTAGGACTTTTCTTAGACACAAGCAATACATCAAAAACGCACTAGAAACGGACTATTCAAACGCAAAACTTGAAGCTACTAATAAGTTGATCAAAGACATCAAACGCTTGGGCTTCGGTTTTAGAAACTTCATCAACTTTAAGAAGCGTGTCTTCATCACTCTGAACATTCATAAAAAGAGGACCTATCCGGTCCTCTCTAGATGTTAGCTTTTCGTCACCCACTACAGTTGACAAAGAGCCCTGATTTTTTGTTATGATCGCAATACATTCTAACATTTACCTCCTTACAGTTATTAAAGATATCTCTATCAAACTAGGATATAATATCCCTTGGCACCTCGGAACCGCCTACGAAGGGAGGTGAGATTGCCTATGATGGATTTACTATTCAAAACTATCATAGGCCCCATTGTGGTCAGTATTATCCTTCGTCTGGTAGACAAATGGCTAAACAGGGATAGATACTGCTAAAAAACCCCGAGCTTATCTGGAAGTTAGCCCGAGGTCTTTTCTTGCCTATAATGTAGACTTATTATTCAATACAAGTGTATTATGTCATAAAAGCTTAGAATTGTCAAGAAACTTGAAGATGTTCACTAAGTAGAGACCCTAGTCTTTAGTTTTGTCTTCTTCGTCTTTTTTATCATGATCAGTCTTATTTACGGCTGCTTTAAATTCGGCTAGCATTTTACCGATAGATTGACCGAGTTCTGGCAAGCGTTTAGGACCAAAGATGAGGAGGGCTCCTAGGACAATGATGATAAGTCCTGGAGCTCCGATATCACGTAGAATTCCCATGAGATTTCCTTTCTATTTATCTTTATATTTTCTTTGTTTACGTTTATAAATAAGCTTACTAAGAGTTAAGCTAACTTCATAAAGCAAGATTAAAGGAGCAGTCATGGCCAAGTCGCTAATAAAGTCAGCTGGTGTCAGAATCACCGCCAAAACCAAGAGAACAAAGTAAGCATAGCGTCTATAGCGTGTCAAAAATACTGGTGTCAATATACCAATAGAGGTTAGGAAACTAACAACTACAGGAAATTCAAAGAGAACAGCCAAAGGCACTGTCGTATGCAGTAAGAAAGTAAGGTAGTTTTGTGCTGTAATTTGTGTATTAAAGAGTCCTTCACCTAGTTTCAAAAGCACTTCCAAGATAGCTGGACTCACAAAATAATAGCCAAAGGCCAAACCCAAAACAAAACAGACAAAAGTTGCTGGAATATAGGCAAAGATAGCACGCGCTTCATTGTCCCTCAAACCTGGTTTCACAAACTGCCAAATCTGGTAGGTGGTAAAAGGCAAGGTGACCGTAAAAGCCATGAGACTGGCTAAGTTAATATAAATCCAGAGAATATCGTTAGGTCCTAGAACCAATAAGGGCTTTTCAAATCCTCTGGTCAGATAAGCATAGATCTCCCCAGCAAACAACAAGGTAATACAAAAAACTAGGAAAAAGCATAACACTACTGCAATGAATCGTCTCCGAAACCCCACTAGATGCTCAACAATGGTCATCTCATCTCTACTTCTTGCCATGCTGCTTCACCGTCACAAAGGCAATTATAACAATAAAGATAAGTTGTGGTATCAAGACTTCCCAGCTTGGATAGATACCAGCCCAATCAATGGTTGGGAAACCACTAATCAAATGATTAGACATCATATTAGTCAACTGAAGGGCATGAATACTGACACCGAGCATCTTGAAGGCCAGAGCATAAATCAACCAAGTCAAAATAAAGAAGATGCGGTGCGGTTTAATATAGTGACTAGCTTTAGTCATAGCTACAGCAATGATAACAAGAACTGCAATGGCTGAACCAATACCAATCAAAAAATTAGCTGTCGTGATACGTGGGATAATACCAACATAGAAAAGAATAGTCTCGGCACCTTCACGGAAGACAGCCAAGAAACTGAGAGCAAACATGGATACAAAACTTCCAGTGGCTGTCACTGTTTTCATCTGATGGTCCATAAAGTCATTCCACTGTTTGACTGAAGACTTGCTGTGGAGCCAGATACCGATAAGAATCATCATCGCAACTGCAAAGATACCAACGCAACCTTCAATAATTTCACGGTTAGCCCCTGAGGTCACAGCTGGAAAGACAACTTGTAAGATAACAGCGATTACTGCACTGGCAAGAACACCAGCAATAGCTCCGCCATAAACCCATTTGAGTCCTTTACGCATCTTAGCTGCCTTAAGAATTGTCACAAGGGCCATGACGATGAGGAGGGCTTCAAACCCTTCACGCAAAAGAATCAACATGGCATCAAAGGCATTATAAGAAGCGCTGGTATCGATAGCAGATAGGTCTGTAATCAAGGCTTGCAGTTTGTCTCGATAAGCTTTTTCTTTTCCCTTTACCATGATAACAGGCGTTTCGTTCTCCACGCTCGCATAGAGGCTAGGGTTAGTCGTGCTCACGTCATCTTCAATGGTTGGCCAGATAGTGATGAACTTCTTCATAGATGCCGCAGCCGTTTTTTCATCACCTGCTTGGAATTGACTTAGAGCCTTTTCCAAGAGCTTAATACCATATTTTAGGGTTAAACTTGAGCTTGTACTATCAAGAGGAACACCCTTGATAAAGTCATCAATCCCACCCTTAAGATCATCATAGGATGACTGGATGCTGGTGAAATCAGTAGGCTCCGTCTCAATACTGCTTCGCAAAAGTGAAATAGCCGTCTCAATCTTGCCGTAGTAGGCAGTACTATGGTCACGGACAACAGCTTCATTTCGCGTCCAAGCATTATTCAATTCGCCGTAAGTTTTGCGGGTCTCAGCTAAGTCTTTAGCAGTAATGGCATCCTGTAAGTTCTTGAAATAAGGATTGAAGTGGGTCTCAAGTTTTTCCTTTTCGGCATCCAAGTCAACAGGATTTTGCTCTTTCTCAAATTTAAGGAGGGCTGACGAGATAGAGGTTAGGTCCTCTTCTGTCACGTCACCATTAATATCAAGAGCCTTGCTAACTTTTTTACCAGCCTTGGAATCGTGATTTTCCTTTGTTTCGAAATCAGTCTTAATCTCAGCAACCAATTCCTTAGCTTTTGCTTGATCCTTGTTTTGAACAGCTGTTGTTGCATCTGTGATTTTGATATAGAGATCACTATAGGATTCAGCAGCTACTGGATAGGTCCAGAATAAAGCTAGAAGCCCAAGCAAAACGAGGAGTTTATTCAAAGAGTGCTTGACCAAGGTAGCCTCCTTTCTCCACGCCAGCAAAACAAGCAAAGAGCCCGCTTCCGATATGGGTGATATACTCATTCATCTTGTCTACAGCTCCAAGATTGGTCTGTATTTTGACAAAACGGTCTGGGTCCTTCTGGTAGGCAATGAATATCAAACCTGCATCAAACTGACCCGTTCTTTCATCAATGCCATCTGAATAGGAATAGGAACGACGTAAGATAGGAAGATTTACTTCTTTGGCCAAACGCACATGGGAATCTACAGGAAGTTTAGATAAATCTACTTCATCAAACTCATCTTTCTTGCCAAAAGGAGCGCCTGATTCCTTGTAACGACCAAAGGTATTTTCCTGTTCCTGCAAATTGGTACGATCCCAAGTTTCCAAGTGCATCTGGACCAGGCGAAGAGCCATATAAGAACCACCCTTCATCCAATCCTTACTATCAGCCCAGACAACCTTGTCGAATTCCTTTTCCTTCGTTACATTAGCAGTTCCATCCTTGAAACCAAAGAGATTGCGAGGCGTTTCCTTACGGTCACCAATAGCTGCAAAACCTGACTTGCTCCACTTCATAGTGATTTTATTACGACCTTTGCGAATCAGATTGCGGACAGCATGGAAGGCTACTTGTTCATCATCTGCACAGGCTTGAATGACGATATCTCCACCCGTATACTTGTCCTGCAACTGCTCCTTTGGAAATGGAGGTAAATCACGGAAGAGCTTAGGACGCTTGGATTCTAGGCCAAGTTTTTTAAGAAAATCAGCCGAAACACCAAAAGTCAGGCTAAGGCGATAGGGATTGAGTCCCACGGTTTCGCCTGTATCCGTAGGAGGCAAGAGGGCATTAGAACCGTCTTTTTTGACTAACTCTCCTTCGACCAATTTACTACTATAATCGGTCCAGTCTTTAAAAAGCTGGATGACTTCTTTTTTATCGGTTGTATGAAGATCTAGCACCACCAAGTAGCAAGCCTTCTGCATGGGAGTCGTAATCCCAGCCTGGTGCTTACCAAAAAAGCTAATATCTTCATCCCCATCTAGGGCTTTTTTACTTGAACTATCCTGATTAGCGAAAAAAGCAGATGCACCAGAAAGACCAAGCGCAAGCCCAGCCCCTCCAATACCTGCTTTTTTAAGAAATTCACGACGGTCCATTTTTTTATCTAAAAATTTTTCGTCAGTCATTTTTCTTATTTCCCATCTAGGATAACACCAATTTGTGATAATGGTTCACCAAGTTTAGTTACAGCTTCGGCCAATTCCTTAGTATCTGCCTCACTCAAATCTGTATAAGACTTATAGTTTTTCTCATCAATCATGTGTTTGTCCAAAAGACCATTGACATTCTTGAATTCAGTTTCCAGAGTCTTAACAAGTTTAGCATCTTTCTTCTGAATCAACGGTTTGAAGAGTTCAAAGATTTTTTCCGCTCCCTCAATATTGGCACGGAAGTCGTAAAGATCAGTGTGTGAGAAGACCTCTTCTTCACCTGTAATCTTTTGAGTTGCTACTTCGTTCAGAAGGTCAACAGCACCTGTCAACATGATATCTGGGGTAACTTTAACAGTTGCAATTTTAGCTTTGAGTTCCTTAATATCGTTAACCAATTGATCTACATAGGCAGCTGTACCCTCTGTCGTGTTGTCTTGCCACATGATACGTTCGATACGGTGGAACCCTGACCAACCGTCTTCTGATTTATTTTCGTCCATGTAATCAACCAAACGGTAGTCGATTTTCACGTCAGACTCACCAAAGCTTTCTGCAATCGGCTCTGAACGCTCGTAAGCCATACGAACCAATGGGTATTGTTTCTTAGCTTCTTCAAGATTTCCTGACTTGAGGGTTTCACTGAATCCTTCAGTATCTTTCAAAAGCTGATCGATTTCGCCTTCAACGAAAGTCTTGTAATCACTTGTAGCCTGCTTCAATTGTTTTTGCTCACTGGCTGTGAGTTTTGAGCTAGTTGAACTAGAATTACTTGAATTACCAGATTTGGCACAAGCCGTCAATAGAAGTCCTGATGCCAAAAGAACAACACCAAGTTTGTTAAGTTTTTTCATGAATGTCTCCTATTTTCAAGATAGTGTTCGACATTTGTCGTTATATATGTGAATCGTTTGTTATTTCGATATGAAAAACGAACGATGATAAGTCAATAATGGTCTCTCATATGTAAGAGAACATATTCTAAACTAACAGAAGAAACCAGCACTGTCAACGGTTTTAGGCTATTTAAGAACTATTCTAAAGAGCAGATAAGAATGATTCTAAATAAAAGAAAAACAACAGGAAATAACCTGTTGTTACTAATTATTTTGTTCGACGTTTTCGAAGGAATCCTAGGCTAAGAATGCTTAAGAGACCTGTTGCAAAGAGTCCACGATTTGTCTTTTCACCAGTAGATGGCAGTTGCTTACCAGTTTGACGACTAGCTTCAGTCTCAGCCTGATTATTGCCATGAGCAACAAGCTCAGCATCTCCGACAAGGTCCTCTTGACTTGAGGTCTTGACACTTGTTTTAGTTACCTCAGTCTCTTTTCCACCAAATGACTCAGTCTTCTCAGAAGGCTTAGCTACTTCCTCAGTTGGTGTCTGAGCATTAGTCAAACGAATAATAGTCGCTGTTAGTGGGTCCAAGGTCAAGATGTGATTGTTGATTGCAACACCGGATAGCTCACTAATTCCAGATAGATTAACTTGATTGCCATCTGCTAAAACCATATAGGATAGACCATTTGTAAGCTTGCTCAAATCAAACTGACGAGCCTTGCTATCAGCATTGACATAGACAAGGTAACGATCTCCATTGGAAGCAACAGTTTGGTATCCTAATACCAAATCTTCTTGAGCAACATTATCCTGACCAGGAACCGTCAATAGCGTCACACGAGCATCCACATCTGCTTTAGATTTGAAATTGAAGGCATCTGTCGACTTACGCAAGGCAATTAACCCTTTGGTGAAGGCACGGGTTTTCGTATTTTCTGGGAAGGACTGGCTATCAGTCGCCTTAGTCCAGTCAAAATGGTTAACCGCATCACTTGAATCATAAGAATCATGGATGAAGTAAGGATAGTCAAATGGATTACCCTTTTCATCAACTAAGAGGTGTGACTTGTTCGGCACCTTGTCCTCAGATACAGGATAACGGTAGGCAGGATCACGGAACTGTTTGGTGCGGCCGTATTCCTGACCAGAGTGAATAAATGGTGTTCCCTGAGCAGTCAAGACCATGAGGTTTCCTAGACGCAAGCGACGATGAATTTCAGCATTATTCTCAGGCTTGCTTGGATCCTTCTTGATTGATTGGGCGATGATATCAAAAAGGGTCAAATTATCATGAGCAGCAATATACTGAATAACATCTCCTGGAGAATCAGCCTCGAAGTTAGTTGGTTGCGCCTTGATATTGTCAAAAACCTTATTAATATCACGTTTTCCACCTGTGATGAAGGCCGGTGTCCCCTCGTTTGGATAACCTGATTTGAGGGTATTTCGAATATCATCTGAAAATACAGCTACGGTATCTGTGTCTTTCATCCAAGACTGATCGGCAGGCTGAACAGGGCTATTTTCATCGCCAGCATAAGTCACCCAACCCTCACCAAGCATAATGAGATTTGGATTAAGGGCGCGTGCAGTATTGTATGCTTGCTCGATACTTTCAGCATCATGGTCACCCATCATATCAAAACGGAAACCATCTACTTTATATTCCTTAGTCAAATAAGCAATGGAATCCACCAAGACACGACTGCTCATATAGTGAGTCGTACCTAGACGACCGCCTCCAAAACTCGAACGAGGAGTGCCATCAGCATCCATAAAGTGATAGTAATTTGGCTCAAGGTCTTCAAAAATAGCTGTCTTGGCTGTATGATTGTAAACCACATCCAAGATAACACCCATACCATGGGCATGGATAGCTGCAACTAAATTCTTGAATTCTTCAATACGTTTAGCCGGATCACTAGGGTTTTCAGAATACATACCCGTCAAAGAGAAATAGTTTTGTGGATCATAGCCCCAGTTGTAGTTACTATCGCTTGAGGCATAGGCATCCAAACGCTTGCCATTTTGCAATTCATTAACAAAATAGTAGCTCAATACTGGCAAAAGCTGAATATGAGTAACCCCAAGGTCTTTAAGATAATCCAAACGCTCCGCAAAGGCTGCAAAAGTACCAAACTGGTGCTTCAATTCAGCTGAGATAGCCTTGTCAGAGGTGAAATCTCGGACATGAGCCTCATAAATAATGGCATCTTCTCGAGATTTAAAGTTAGGAATCTTAGCGTAGTCAAGGTCTTTTGGTCCATAATTAGCAGGATCTACAAAGGCAGCCTTGGCAATCTTGTGTTCAGGACCCTTGCTGGCATCGTCACTATTCCAAGCTGCCAGAGATTTCGCATAAGGATCAAGAACAATTACTGACTGATCTCCACGTTTAATGCGGTATTGATAGAAATAACCTGTTAAGTTTTCAAGGCCAAAATCAGTCGCAAGTAGGTCAGCTTGCCAAGTACCTCTAGGGCCTTTGCTTAGAGTATGTTCAGCAAGCACCTTGTCTTGATTATTCTTATCATAGACAATGATGTCTACTTGATCAGCACTTGGTGACCAAAGTGTCACATGTGCCTTAGTACCATTCTCTTCTAGTCGAGCACCCAATTCACCATCATAACTGTAGAGGGCATCCTTTAATTGCCAGCTCTCAGATGTTTTAAAACTATCACTGCCCAAAGTGACCTTGTAAGGCAGATTTTCTGCAGCAAAATCACCTGTTAAAGTAGCTTTTTTAAGTTTAGCATCCAAGTCAAGCTGTTTAAGAGTGACACTGTTACCATCCTTATCCGTCACCTTAAGGTCTTTAAGAATATCCTCAGATGAGACCTCGTCTAAGTTGGTGAAACTAAGTTCGATTTTGCTTGGACTAAGCTGCTGAGCCCCAGTCAAACGCACATCCTTGACAAAGTAAGGGTTGGTGTAGACTGTCGGATCAGTATCTCGTACGAAAAGCTGACGAGATTTTTTCAAGTCACTAAATTTATAATCATTTGGTTGAATTTTCACATCATCTCCTGTTTTGCTCTCATCTAAGAGTAAAAATCCTATCGATTTTGCGGCTTGAGTTAGTGGAATATCTAAGTAGGCACCATACTTACCATTCGGTTGGAAATTGACACCATCAGGCCAATTACTTGGAGCGTCCTTAACATCACCCCAATACCAGACAGACTTATTGCTATAGTCACCATCCGTACGGAAATAATTGATACGAACGTGGTCTTGAGGGATAGGTTGATAGCTGTAAACTTGGAAATCCTTGTCAATCCAGGCTTCATTCATTTGAGGGCTAAGAATTTCGACTGCTTTATCCCCTGAAAGGTTCGTTCCAGCGGCATTATTAATAAGGAAGCTAAGTTTTTTAGGTGTTGAAGACAACTTCACATCCAGGTAAACACCATAATCATCTTGTTTGGCTTCTGCAAATGAGGTTGCCCCTGTTGGCCAAGCACCTTTCTGAGATGATGGCGTCTCCACATCGTCCCAAGTCCAAAGCCCAAGTGATGCCTTATCCTGACTTGGCAACTCTTGGAAATGCAAGCGAATAGTCCCCTCAGCAATAGGTTCCTCAGATGCATTAGTGAGAGCTTGACTATTATTAGTACTTACTGTTTTTGGCGTGTTTTCGCTAGTTTCAGTTAGCTTGGAAGGCTCAGTACGGCTAGTATTTTCTGCTGGAAGAGAAACTGGCTCATTTTCCTTGGACACTGTGCCATTCTCAGCTGTTAGAGGAGCTGTTGGCGATTCAGTTACTAGACCACTGGTGGTAAGACTAGAATCAGCTGACTCTACCTGTGTACTTGAGGCAGGTGTTGACACTACTTCTTCTGCCTTGACTCCATGAGTAGCAGCAAAGCTCAAAAAAACAGCTCCAATGGTTACAGAAGCCAAACCTAACTTGTACTTGCGAAGGCTATAACGAAGAACTTTTTCATCATTAGCTTGAGTATTTCTTTTCATACTAACTTCTTTTGTTAACGTTTTCATGTTTTTTAATATACCATTTAGATTAGATTTATGCAAGCGTTTTCGCTCCTTTAAAATAAAAAAAGAGAGAACTATAAAATTCTCTCAATCTATTAGTTATAAACAGAATAATAACGCTTAATCCCTGCCACAATTGCGTTAGCTAAAGTCTCTTGATAAGCAGAGGTATTCAAACGGGCTGCTTCTTGAGGATTTGACAAGAAGCCAAGTTCAAGGAGAACTGCTGGCGATGTCGTTTCACGCAAGACTGCAAAGGTTTGACGTTTCACGCCCTGATTCTGAGCGCCAGTCGCATTAATAAGGCTGGACTGGATGGCATTGGCCAAAGTGTCACTCATACTCAAACGAGTCGGATTAGCATGGTAGGTCGCATTAATGCGTGATGGGTATTCTGCATAAGGTTGGTAATAATAAGTTTCGATTCCCTGTGCTGCAGAACTTCCTGAAGCATTGATGTGAATACTTACGAAGATATCTGATTCAGAAGCATTAGCTGCACGGGAACGATCAGTCAAGTCAACATAGGTATCGCTGGTGCGTGTAGTCACAACTTGATAACCTTCTGCTTCTAGTTTATCTTTGACGCGGCTTTGGATAGCCAAGGTCAAGCTCTTTTCAGAAATACCGAAGTAAGAAGCACCCGGATCATAGCCACCATGACCTGCATCGAGATAGACAACTTTATTTAAGACATCGTAGTTTCCTCTTGAGGCCGAACCGATTTTCTTAGGTGCTACCACATCAGCTGAAGTTGCCCCAAAGCCGATATTCTTACCTGAAGCATCAACAATATAGCCGTGAACAATGTACTTGCCTGAATTCCACTTGTGTTGACTGGCTGAAATCGTCACCTTGTAAGAACCATCATCTTGTTTTGTGGCATTATGCCAAACAAGATCATCCTGACCATTTTGCTCAGACCAAACAGGGATAACCACACCTGAAATACCGCTTGGATTCGTCAGGTTGGTGATGAGAACATCAAAAGTTCCACGATTTTTATCATTATTGGCAATAGTTAAGGTTCCTTGAGTCTTAGTGATATCAAGTGTCGCTTGTTTGCCACCAAGGCCAATATATTTACCGTCATTATCAACCAAGTAAACATGGGAATGATAAAGACCACTATCTCCCTTATGGTTGCTTGAGCGAACAGTTACTTTATAGTCTCCGTTGGCTTGCTTAGCTGCCTTGTACCAGATGATATCATCTTGGCCGTTCTTTTCTGACCAAGTAGGAACTAGTACTTCTTTGAAGCCACGTGGTGCAACCAAGTTTGAGATAACAACATCATAGCTACCAGTAGCATTGTTGAGACCAGTGATGGCAAGATCGGCTTTAGGATCTGACAAAGTAACTTTTGTCTGTGTGCCGCCCACACCGATTTGCGAGCCATCGTTTTGGATATAGTAAAGATGAACATTATAAATACCTGTAGAGTATTTATGGTCAGCCACTTGGACAGTAACCTTGTAATTGCCATCTGTTTGACGTGTCGCTTCATACCAACGAATGTCATCTTGTCCATCTTTTTCAGACCAAATAGGCACTTGAACAGTACGAACACCTTTAGGACTATAAACATCACTGATAATGACATCAAAAGTACCAGTATCTTTATTGTTATTAACTACTGAAATGGTACCTACTGGTTTATTATGTTTTACGTCTACAATTGTTTCAGTGACATAATGACGTTGGTTGGCATTATCTACGATATAAAGGTCAGCACGGTAATTGCCTAGAGAATTCTTATGCTCACTAGCCTTAATAGTAACACGGTAGCTACCATCAGATTGGCGACTAGCTTTGTGCCAAACAAGATCATCTTGTCCGTTAACTAGACTCCATGATGGAACTAAGACTTCCTTAACCCCATTTGGTGCAACGATATTACGGATAACAGCGTCAAAAGTACCTAAATCAGCATTATTATTTTCAATAACGAGACTTGCACTAGGGCGAGTTTGAGTAACTTCTACCACTTTTTCAGTGAGATAGAAACGTTTGTTAGAGTCATCTACAATGTAGGCATCAGCACGGTATTTACCAGTTGAATTCTTATGATCCTTTGCCTTGATAGTCACTCGGTAAGAACCATCGGCTTGACGACTTGCCTTATGCCAGATAAGGTCATCTTGACCACCAGCTAAACTCCATGAAGGAACAAGAACCTCTTTCAAACCTGTAGGAGCAACGATATTACGAACAACGGCATCAAAAGTACCTGCTGCAGTATTATTGTTTTCAATTGTAAGGACACCACTTGGTCGAGCATAATCAACAGACACTACTTTTTCGGCAATATAATGGCGATTGTTAGAGTTGTCCACGATATAGGCATCAGCACGGTAATTCCCTTTATTGCCCTTATGCTCACTTGCCTTAATGGTGACACGATAGCTACCATCATTTTGTTTGGTTGCCTTATGCCAAATAAGGTCGTCTTGACCATTTTCAAGGCTCCATGATGGAACTAAAACCTCTTTGACACCCAGTGGTGCTGAGATATTAGTAATAACGGCGTCAAAAGTTCCTGCTTTAGTATTATTGTTTTCAATAGCAAAACTTGCTTTTGGTTTCAACTGCTCTGGTGTCTTACCAATGAAGACTTGCGTAGTTGTTCCACCAACACCAGTTAATTGACCATCTTTTTGAATATAATAAAGATGAACATTATAAAGGCCTGTTGAGTTTTTATGAGCTGAAGCCTTAACGTTTACTGTATAAGTTCCATTATTTTGACGGTTAGCCGTATACCAGATAATGTCATCTTGGCCATTAATTTCTGACCAAATTGGAACAGAGACAGTTTCAACACCATTTGGTGCCTTAACATTAGAGATGACAACATCAAAGCTACCAAGAGTTGGATTATTATTGACAATAGAAATGGTTCCACTCAAATCGCCTTGAGTGTTATCAACCTCAGCACTGGCATTTGCTGTGAAACGTCCTGTATAGTCCACGCTGTGGTCAAAGACATGTTTACCTGGCAAGAGATTATCCGTAGCTGAAAACTGCCATGCACCAGTTTTGGCATTATAGCGCATGTTCTTAGCACTTGTTGCTGTAAGAGTTGTTGATGGGTACTGGGCAACCCAGAAATTCTCAATCCCAAATTGAGAGGTTGAGACAGGTCCACGGTAGCCTAGATTGTTCTCATCCAACCAGCTAGCACTTGTGTAGAACATCAAGTTGTTGTATCCATGCTTACGCATTTCGTTAACCCAAGCTTGAGTGTTACGGTTGATATTTGGAAGCATCTTAGAGTCTTCGAAATCATTAACCATAACAGTACTCTTTGGAAGGTTTAGTTTTTGTGCAGCTTGGATGTAGAAACGAGCTTCTGCACGTGCTTCTTCCTCAGTTGTGTATCGAGAAAAATGATAGGTTGATACTTGAAGACCAGCAATTTGAGCATTGCGAACTTGTGATGGTGCTTTAGGGTTGTTGTACCAAGTGTCCTCAGTCAACTTGACAACGACACCACCCACACCTTGGCGTGCAAGAGCACGATAGTCATCTACACTGATCTCACCATTATGGCTGCTGACATCGATAAAAGTCTTTGGTTGCACCTTAAGCGTTGGCGAAGGAACATCCGTAGAATTCGTCAATTTAGCAGGTGTTGCTACAGCGCTGTTTGACGTTTCCGAACTTGTCGCACTTGTAGAAGCTGTTGCACTTTCTGAACTAACAACTGAAGATGTTACTGAAGTTGACGCTACAGCAACAGTAGAGTTAGCTACTGAAGTTGATGCCGCAGTTGTTACAGCCTCTGAACTTTCTGGTGCAAGTGACGTAGATACCGCAGGAGCACTAGGTTTTGCCACCTCACTCGTAGCTACGGGTGCTGAAACAGTTGAACTAGGAGTTGCAGGCAAGGCTGCTTCTCCACCAAAAATCTCAGCCGCTGTCGCAGGTTGATACTGATTTCCTTCAGTAACAGAAGGTGTTTGTGTCGCCACTTCATCTGCATGAGCAACCTGAGTTGTCACAGCCAAGAGAACAGCCGCACTAGCATAGTAGATAAAATCTTTCGTTCGCATTTAACTTTCCTTTTGCATTTTTATAATACTTTAACCATTTTACCATAGATAAACTCTCATGGAAAGGTCATTATTAAAAGTTTTCTAAATAAGGCAGAAATATTATAAAATTCTAAACTCTATAAAATTGTGATTTATCTTATTTGAAAACCCTTTAACTACCTATTCGTATTTAACACTAAAAATCCAAAGAAATTTGCAAGATATAGCTAAAGATGAAAATGTGTGACAAAAGAAAAATCCCCGAACATCTGTCCGAGAATTTTATCAACTTTATTTACGTTTTGGTGGGTTATGGATAGCTTCTCCAAGTACGTCAGCAAAGGCTTCATACATGTTTTCAGAGAAGGTTGGGTGACCGTGGATAGATTGCAAGAGTTCATCTACAGTCAATTCATTTTCCATAATTGTTGATGCTTCGTTAATCAATTCAGCTGCGGCTGGACCAATAATATGAACCCCAAGGATTTCATGGTACTTCGCATCTGCAACGACTTTAACAAAACCGTGTGCTTCGTTTGAAGCGATGGCACGTCCGTTACCAGCGAAGCTTGATTTACCAACGAGAACATCACCGTATTTCGCACGTGCATCTTCTTCAGTAAGACCACACATTGCGACTTCTGGGTGAGTGTAGACAGCTGCTGGTGTGTAGTCAAGGTGAGCCTTACGGACATTGCCACGCATAGCATTTTCAGCTGCAACTTCACCCATACGGAAAGCCGCGTGAGCAAGCATCTTAGTTCCGTTAACATCACCTGGTGCGTAGATTCCTGGGATTGATGTTTCTTGATAAGCATTAACTTTGATACGACCACGGTCAAGTTCAAGGTTAAGATTTTCAAGACCATCCAATTGAGGGACACGACCGATTGAAAGAAGGGCACGATCCGCTACAATCTCTTCACCATTATTAAGTTTAAGGGTCAATTGGTTGTTAGCTTCTACAATCTCAGAAACCCCAACAGATGTCATGATTTTCATACCCTTCTTAGCAAGGATTTTTTGAAGTTCAAGTGACACTTCTTTATCCATAGCAGGAATAATGCGGTCAGCCATCTCAACAACAGTCACTTCTACACCGTATGAGGCATAAACAAGACCAAGCTCGATACCAACGACACCACCACCCATAACAGCAAGTGATTTCGGCAATTCACGCAAGTCAAGGATATCATCTGAAGTCATCACAAGTTGTGACTCGATTCCAGGGATATTGATACGAGATACTTTTGATCCAGTCGCAAGAATGATGTTACGTCCCTTGATTGTTTCTGAACCAATAGTAACTGTCTTATCTGGGTTAACTTGACCAAGACCGTTGAAAATAGTGACCTTGTTAGCCTTCAAAAGACCTTGAACACCACCAGTAAGGGTCTTAACGACAGAGTTCTTAAAGTCAACTGTCTTATCCATATCGATAGTGTAGTTTGTTGACGCTAGGTTGATACCACGACCTGCAGCAATCTTAAGTCCATCAAGGATTTCTGCATTTTTAAGGTAGGTCTTAGTTGGGATACATCCTTTATTCAAACATGTTCCACCAAATTCAGATTTTTCAACGATGGCAACCTTACCACCAAGTTGTGCACTACGAATGGCAGAATAGTAACCAGCAGGACCACCACCGACAACGATAATATCGTACTCATTGTAAGCAAGGGGAGCTTTTTCTGCAGAGCTGCTGGAGCAGCTTGGGCAGGAGCTTTAGGAACTTCTAGACCAGCTGATTCCAACTGAACAGTTGCTTCTGCAACAGGTGCGCTAGCAGCGTTATCAGCCACAACTTCACCTTCTGCTCCAATATAACCAATAACCTCAGTAACTGGTACAGTTTCACCAGCCTGACGCGTAATCTTCAAAAGAACACCAGAGTCTTCTGCTTCAAGTTCCATGTTTGTCTTATCTGACATGATTTCAAGAAGGATATCTCCATCATTAACCACGTCTCCCTCTTGTTTTTTCCACTCGATGATTTCGCCTTCCTGCATGTCCACACCGAGCTTAGGCATAATAATCTCAAAAGCCATTTATAAGATACCAAGAGCGACCAGAAAGCGACTGAAAATTAGGTGCCCGGCACGTCAGCCTGCTGGCGTAGACGGACGGTTTATTTTCCAAGCTTTCCGCTCGGGTTCAGTTAAACCCTATGGTTCGCTCTCTCCTTTCTATTTAAAACTTCAGTTTTTAGATATTTTTCTTAAATCAACAATTCCATTGGATTTTCAAGCAAATGCTTTAAATCAACCATGAATTTAGCACCATTCATACCATCAACAATACGGTGGTCAATAGTCAAGCAAAGACCCATGATTGGCCGCACGACAACTTCACCATCAACAACAACCGGTGTTTGAATAGTTGCTGAAACACCAAGGATAGCTGAGTTAGGTTGATTAATGATTGGATTGAATGACTTGGTTCCAAACATTCCCAAGTTAGTAATAGAGAAAGTAGAACCTGACATTTCTGCCGCTTTCAATTTACCAGCCTGAGCTTTTTTGATGACATCCTTAGAGGCCCCCACAAAGTCAGACAAACTCATCTTATCAGCACCATGAATGACTGGTACAACCAAGCCATCATCTAGACCAACTGCAATACCAAGATTAACAAATTTGTGTAATTCGATATTTTGTGCATCATTAATCAAGGATGCATTGAGGTAACGGTGTTCCTCTTTCATAAGGGTACGCACAACTGCCAAACCAATCAAATCAGTGAAGGTCACCTTCATACCAGTCTTATTCATGATTGGATCAAGAACTTGCTTACGAAGAGCTATAAGGTTAGTCATGTCCACATCATAGTTAAGAGTAAATGTTGGTGCAGTCAAGTATGAGTGCGTCATTCCCTTAGAAATAGCCTTACGCATAGCAGACATCGGAATGACTTCCACACCTTCTGGCAAGACTTTTTCAGGTTTAGCTTCAACCGCAGGTGCGGCTGCAGCCACCTTAACTTGTGCTGGAGCACTGATTGCAAGAATATCTTCCTTAGTAATCTTACCACCAAATCCTGTTCCAGATACGGTAGCTAAATCAATATCGAGGTCTGCTGCAATCTTGCGAGCCAATGGTGTTGCCTTAGGTTGAGCGCCCTTAAAGTTCTCAACATCATCTGCATGAATACGCCCTTTTGCCCCAGTTCCGAGAACTTGAGCGATGTCAATCCCCATCTCACGTGCCACTTTACGTGCTTTAGGTGTCGCGCGTATTTTGCCACCTTCATGAACAATAGCTACCTGTGGCTGAGGCTTAGCAGCAGGCGTTTCCACATCAGCAACTTTTTCAACTTGTGGCGCAGCTTCTGCAGCTGGTGCGATTGCAGCATTATCAGCCACAACTTCTCCTTCAGCTCCGATATAACCAATCACCTCAGTAACTGGTACTGTTTCACCAGCTTGACGGGTAATCTTCAAAAGAACACCTGAGT
>SKEH01000685.1_pt1 | contig 18184 bp, 15 predicted proteins | sample 4826571 | NCBI WGS metagenome assembly SKEH01 (sample SAMN11008814, study PRJNA524170) | human gut metagenome | biome: Human fecal sample; material: Feces; isolation source: fecal sample from pouch patient p29 | host: Homo sapiens | place: Israel: Tel-Aviv | collected 2016-09-14 | reverse complement strand
ATATAAATCAATTTTTACTTTAATAATAGCAAAAAAGAGAGACATTATCTGCCTCCCTTTTTGTTTTTATCGACTAATGTTCTGTCTTATTTGAGCCTTCATAAATAGACGGGTGGCATCAAATTCGATATCACTGATCATTTCTTCAAACATTCTATAGCCGGCTTCTTGATACTCAACTAATGGATTTAGTTGTCCGTATCCTCTCAAGCTAATAGATTGACGTAATTGATCCATCGCATCAATATGATCAGTCCAGCGTTCATCCACAACACGCAAAATAACAACTTTTTCAAACTCTAGCATTTGTTCTGGATCAGCAAGTTGTTTTTCTTTTTCAGCGTAATTATCTTCTGCAATCTTATATAGACGTTTCTTAAGTTCTTCGGCACTTAAGTGCTTCATGTTAAGTTTCTTAGTAGTTTCTTCGTCAGTAATTGCTGATGAAATAAAGTCTCTCAATTGATCGTTACGCCAGTCTTTCTTGTCGCCTTGCGTATACATATCAACTTGATGATCGATCGTACGTTTAGTCATTGGCATCAAAACAGGTTTCAATGATTTTTCTTCTGAGATAACCTGCATTCTTTCACCATAAATAATCTCACGTTGCGTACGCATAACATCATCATATTGTAGCGTTTGCTTACGTGTATCGTAGTTATTACCCTCAACACGCTTTTGGGCTGATTCAACTTGCTTAGTAATCATACGTGATTCAATGACTTTATCATCATCATTATCAGAAATTCGATCAAGGAATAATTTTACTCGATCTCCACCAAAACGCTTCATTAAATCGTCTTCTAGAGACAGATAAAATCTTGTTACACCAGGATCTCCTTGACGACCAGATCTACCACGAAGTTGGTTATCAATACGACGTGATTCATGACGCTCAGTACCAATGACTGCTAACCCACCTAATTCTTTAACACCAGGCCCTAGCTTAATATCAGTACCACGACCGGCCATGTTAGTAGCAATAGTGACAGCTCCTCTTTGACCAGCATTCATAATGATTTCAGCTTCTTTAGCATGGTTTTTCGCATTCAAAACTGCATGTGGAATGCCAGCTTGATCAAGCATTTGACTTAAACGTTCAGAACTTTCAATAGCAACAGTACCAACTAAGACTGGTTGTCCTTTTGCATGACGTTCTTTAATTTCTTTTACTACAGCTTCAAATTTAGAATCTAAAGTTGGATATAAAATATCAGGTAAATCTTTACGTGCAATTGGTCGGTTAGTTGGAATGGTAATTACTTCCATGTTATAGATCTCACGGAATTCTTCTTCCTCAGTCTTAGCCGTACCAGTCATACCAGCAAGTTTTTTGTACATTCTAAAGAAGTTCTGGTAAGTAATAGTTGCTTGAGTCTTAGATTCTTCTTGAATCTTAACTCCTTCTTTTGCTTCAATTGCTTGGTGAAGCCCGTCAGAATAGCGACGTCCTTCCATTACACGTCCAGTAAAGGAATCAACAATCATGACTTCACCATTTTGTACTACGTAATCAATATCTTTCAACATGATGTAGTTAGCTCTTAAAGCTTGGTCAATATGGTGAACTAAAACTTGATTATCGATGTCATACAAGTTCTTTAAACCAAAGTGTTCACAAGCCTTCTTAATTCCTTGATTGGTCAAATTAATAGTTTTTGTTGGCCAATCAATCTTGTAATCACCATGATCTTCGTTATCGTCTGCATCGTCATCACTTTTATCTTCAGTTAAAGTTTTAACGAAGCGATCAGCTCTAATATATTCACTATTTGCCTGTTCAGCTTGTCCAGAAATAATCAAAGGCGTTCTAGCTTCATCAATTAAGATTGAGTCCACCTCATCAATAATTGCGTAATTTAGCGGACGCTGTACCATTTGATCTTTGTAAACAACCATGTTGTCTCTTAAATAGTCAAAACCTAATTCGGAGTTGGTTGAATAAGTAACATCACAATTATAAGCGTCTCTCTTCTCATCCGCAGACATTGAGTTAAGGTTTAAACCTACGGTCAACCCAAGCCACTTATATAATTGTCCCATTTCACTTTCGTCACGACTAGACAAGTATTCGTTAACAGTTACTACGTGAACACCTTTACCAGTTAAAGCATTTAAATAAACAGGTAAAGTTGCAGTTAAAGTCTTACCTTCACCAGTCATCATTTCTGCGATATTACCGTAGTGAAGAGCAATACCACCGATGATTTGGACACGGAAAGGATAGAGACCTAAAACTCTCTTAGCACCTTCACGTGCTGTCGCAAAAGCTTCTGGCAAAAGATCATCTAGGGTTTCACCTTTTTCTAAACGCTTGCGAAATTCTGGCGTCTTAGCCTGCAATTGTTCATCAGACAATTTTTCATATTCATCTGCTAAAGATTCTACCTTAGTTGCTAATTTTTCAAATTTCTTTAATTCTCTTCTGTCATTGTCATAAATTTTTTTAAGAATATTAGCCATTTAATCGGTCCTTAAGTTTAAATTTTGTGCACAAATCTAAAATAATACTATGTAATTTTAACATTAATTTGGAAAAATGAGAAACCTACTATTGCAAGAAAAAGCCTCCTAAGCTAAACCATTGCTCAAGAGACTCTTAATTTATAAGATTGTTTTAATTACTCGTTAGTTTCAATCAAGCCGTAACGACCATCATTTCTGCGATATACAATACTTGTACCATTAGTATCTGCATCTTCAAAAACAAAGAAATCGTGACCTAATAAATCCATTTGTAAAACTGCTTCTTCAGCACTCATTGGCTTTAAGTCTAAGTGCTTGTTACGAACAATATCAAATTCTTTAGGTGCCTTCTTTTCTTCTTCTAAGTCTTCATAGAAGAAGTCCTTTAAGCCCTTTTCACGACTCTTTCTGTTAATACGAGTCTTGTATTTTCTAATTTGACGCTCTAACTTCTCAGAAACAAAGTCAATACTCTTGTACATATCATCAGTTGTATCTTCTGCACGTAAGACTAAGTATGGAAGTGGAATAGTTACTTCAACCTTAGCTGTGTGATCAGGATAAACCTTTAAATTGATATGAGCAATTACATCGGAATTAATTTCGAAGTACTTTTCGAGCTTAGTCAATCTCTTTTGAACATAGTCTCTTAAGGCATCAGTAACTTCGATATTTTCTCCACGAACATTGTATTTTAACATTGTAGATTCTCCTTCCAACGTCTTATGACGTTTTTCTTTACACACCTAGTATAGCAAATTGAAAGCGGTTTTACTAATGATTTATCTACTAATCGTAAAACTATTTATTTTACAATTAGGATAGGCTTTTAGTAGTGCATCCTGCGCATGATACAGCGTTCTACCAGTTGTATAAATATCATCTAGCAACATAATTTTTCCACTAATATTTTTCTTCTTTATTGCATAAAATGTTTGAGTAGTTAATAAACGCTCTTCCCTATTTTTTTCTCCTTGAGCCTTTTCAGTATCTTCCTTAACCAACAATTTCGTTAGTGGTACCAAATTTTGATAAATAGAATAAATGGTATCAAAGCCTCTTTTTTGTAAATGACTGGGAGCGCTTGGAACAGGGACATAATAATCTGCTTCTGGTAAAGTATCAACTAATTCACCTAATACATTGCATAAAACATAGTCTCCATATCTTTTGTATCGCACCATAAGATCATGGAAAGCATCATTATACTGATAGATCGAACGATTGTCTAACATTTTGTTCTCATAGATTTTTCTCCACCGAATACAGTCTGAACACATCCCTTTTGCATTCGTTTCTTTACTGCATCCCAGGCAAAGTATTCCCTTTTTCTTGGCAAATTTTTGTAAACAATCATTACAAGTATATTTTTTCGTAGGCTTTATAAATAAAAATAATTTTTCATAATTAATTTCTCTCCTGAAATTAGAATTACATAATAAACATTTACTCATCTATTCATCATCCTAATCTGTCGCATCGCTTCTCGCATGCTTTTAGTATATTTGTGATAACAAAACATCACTAATCCATCTCTATCTTCTGCGCTTCTTCCCACTCGTCCAGCAATTTGAACTAAACTTGGCGTATTATAAATCGGATCATCAGCCGCAATTACAATTACCTGAACGTGCTTAAACGTTACTCCTCGCTCTAAAATCGTCGTCGTAAGCAAAATATCAATCTCTTGTTTGCGAAACTTCGCAACTTTATCCTGTCTATTCTTGTCTCCTGCATATACGCTCACTATTTTATTTTCTTTAAAAATAGTACTTAGATGCTTTTCATAAATTGGCAATTCTTTAATTCTAGGAACAAATACCAAAAGAGGCTTTTTCATAATAAGAACTTTCTTGATTTGAGTAATTAAGGTAGGATGAATTTTACCTTTAGCTGAAATAAACGGTTTAAAAAAGTATTTCTCTTTTGGCACAGGCAATAATCCCTGATGAAATCTTCTTTTAAGTAAAGAATAGTTAATCGTTTTATTCTTTGCTCGCTTCAATAATTTTTCATCTGGAGTTGCTGTCAGAAAGAAAGTGCAACCTGCTTTTTTTACAGCATTTTCAGCAGCAAAATGGAGCATTTTATTTTCAAAAAATGGAAAAGAATCTACCTCATCAATTACGATTAAATCAAAAGCTCGATAAAACTTTAAAAGCTGGTGTGTTGTGCAGATAATGAACTGTTCATCTTTTGCTTCATGATATTCACGTCCATGATATTTTCCAATTTCTACCTTTTCAAAAGCCGCCTGAAATCGTGGAAACAATTCATCAACCACATCAATTCTAGGAGTTGCAATTGCAATTCGTGCCCCATTTTTTAAAGCTGCTTCTACTACTTTAAAAAGCATCTCCGTCTTACCAGCACCTGTCACTGCGTGAATTAAATGATCGCGTTTTTCTTCAAAAGAATTAGCTAATTCTTTTGAAATTTTTTCTTGTTGCTCAGTTAAAATCCCCTGCCAGCTTAAAGGATTCAAGATTTTGGGATAATCATTATCTTCAATATTTCTCTCTAGCTTATCTCCCTCAGTTATTCTTCCGATTCCAATACATTCTCGGCAATATCGTCGACCATCTGGCAGTCTAAAAAATGACTGAGTATTACATCGTTGGCAAATTCCCTTTATCATTGCCGGAACTTTTGTCGTTTCGCCACCGTTTATGTTATGGTTATTTTGATTATATATCCATTGGCGTCCTTTTAATTCGCTCATTTTATCACCCAATATTAATTACGCAGTCGGAGGCGATTTTTTTGTCATCAGAACAATTAAATTATTTAACAATTAGCCAAAATGGCCAACATGAAATAGTTATTAAGAAAAGTAAATTCATCTGCTCTTTAGCTCGTACTAAGTCAGTTGAAGAAGCTCAAGACTTTATTGAACAAATTTCTAAAAAATATCATGATGCAACACATAATACTTACGCCTACACACTAGGGTTGAACGATAATCAAGTCAAAGCAAGTGATAACGGTGAGCCTTCTGGAACAGCTGGAATTCCAGAGTTAAAAGCTCTTCAATTAATGAAACTAAAGGATATAACAGTAGTTGTTACAAGATACTTCGGTGGTATCAAGTTAGGCGCTGGAGGTTTGATTCGTGCCTATTCTAATTCAGTCACTGAAGCGGTCCAAAATATTGGTGTTGTTAAATGTGTTATGCAACAGCGAATCGAATTCTCAATTCCATACAATCGTGTAGATGAGATTAATCACTACTTAGAAGAACATCAGATTTTGATAGCTAATCAAGAATACACGACAAATGTAACCATTCAAATCTATTTAGATCTAGATCAAATTTCAAAAGTAGAAGACGATCTGATCAACCTATTATCTGGAAAAGTAGAATTTAAGAAACTAGATCAAAGATTTAACGAAATTCCAGTTACTGATTTAAATTTTCATGAACAATAAAAAAAGATTTACGTTGTCCTTAACGTAAATCTTTTTTGTCTGTATTCTTTTTATTTAAACGCCGTACTTTTACTTCAGGATCGGCACGTTCCATTTTGTTAATAGTTCGCTGCAAGAAATGGAGAAGTGGCTTATACTTCTCACCTAACAATCCAATTGTTTCGACAAAAAGTTCAACTGCAAATAGTAATCCTAGAATTAACAGCCAAATACCCCATCTAGGTGAAACCAAGGAAAGAAGCGATACAAAAGAAAAAATAAGTGATATTCCATAGATAGCCAAAACAGTTTGTCTATGAGTTAATCCCATTCGCATTAACTGATGATGCAAATGATGTTTATCTGCTTGAGAAATATTCTTTTTATTCAACTTGCGTCTAATCATTGCATAAACTGTATCAGTAATTGGAACTCCCAAAATTAGAATAGGAACTAATAATGATACAAAAGTTACATTCTTTAATCCCTTCAAGGAAAGCACCGAAATCATAAAGCCAATATATAGCGCACCGGTATCCCCTAAAAAGATTTTAGCAGGATGAAAATTATACGGCAAAAATCCTAGTAAACAAGCTGCTAACATGATACACATGATAGGAACATAGTGCTGCCAACTCTTCAAGAAGAAAAATCCGACAATTCCCATCGTTACAAGTGAAATCAAGGTAACACCCGTTGCTAGTCCATCTAATCCATCAATTAAATTAACAGCATTTGTTAAAGCAAGAATCCAAAAAATCGTGATTGGAAAACTCCACCAACCTAATTGAATGTGCCCTAATAAAGGCAAACTTAATTCTCTCACTTTAATTCCAGCAAGGAAATATACAACTAAAGATGCCACAAAAATTCCAAACATTTTTTGTCTAGGCTTTAGTTCTAAAATATCATCGATCAAACCAGTTAGAATAATAACACTAGATGCTAACAATACAGAAAAAAGCTCATGCGTTGGAAAATCTTTTCTCAGTAAAACAAATTCTCCAATATTAAAAGCCACAAAAATTGCTAATCCACCAATAGTAGGCATTGGCTTTTTATTAATCCGGCGAGCATTTGGATTATCAACTGCCCCCAAAACAAAAGCTAATTTTCTAATAAAAGGAGTTATAGCAGCAGTTATAATTACTAGTAAGAATATATTTACAATTGTTTGAAACATAACAATCTACTTTCTTAAACTTCTTTTTTTCATTATACCTACACCCCAATATAAACACAATAAAGCAATAAATAAAAAAGACGAATCTTAAGATTCGTCTTTATTTAGCTATTGCAACAGCACGTTTTTCTCGAATAACCGTAACTTTAATGTTACCAGGATATTCCATATCTTGTTCAATTTGATTTCTAATGTCATGAGCAAGAATAGTAGTTCGAGCATCTGAAATCTTATCTGGCTCAACCATTACTCTTATCTCACGACCAGCTTGAATTGCATATGCTTGCTTTACACCAATATGACCCTTAGCAATCGTTTCTAATTGCTCTAATCGGCGAATGTAATTTTCTAAAGATTCGCTTCGAGCACCTGGTCGAGCTGAGGAAATCGTATCAGCAGCCACAACTAGTTCCGCAATAAATGATAATTTTGGAACATCATCATGGTGAGCAGCAATTGCATTCACAACCAAATCTGGTTCATGATACTTTCGTGCAAGTTCAACACCAATTTCTACATGGGAGCCTTCGATTTCATGATCAATTGACTTCCCAATATCGTGTAATAATCCTGCGCGTACCGCTATTTTTTCGTCTAAACCAAGTTCAGCAGCCATCACACCTGTTAACTTACCTACTTCAATTGAGTGAGATAAAACATTTTGTCCATAAGAAGTACGATATTTTAAGCGACCCAAAATTTTTACTAATTCTGGATGCATCTTATGAATACCAAGCTCCATTAAGGCACTTTCTCCAGCTTCGTAAATATCGTCATTAACTTCCTTACGAGCTCGATCGACCATTTCTTCGATCCGTGCCGGATGGATTCGACCATCTTTAATTAAACGCTCTAAAGCTCTCTTGGCAATTTCACGCCTAATTGGATCAAAACCACTTAAGACAACCACATCCGGAGTATCGTCAATAATTACATCCACTCCTGTTAGAGCCTCAAATGAACGAATATTTCTACCTTCACGACCAATAATACGCCCCTTCATATCATCGCTTGGTAAATTAACAACTGAAACAGTCTTCTCAGAAACTGTATCTGCTGCACTACTTTGAATTGCATCAACAATTACTTTACGAGCAAAATGATCTGCTTTTGCTTTAGCAAGTTGGTTGCTCTCTTCGATCATTTCCGCTCTTTCTTTAACCAATTGGTCAGAAAGTTTATCTAAAACGATCTTTTTAGCATCTTCTTGGTTCAACTCTGCAACTTCATAGAGCTTTTGCTCTCGCTCGGTCACTAATTGATCGGCTCTCTTTTCTTTTTCTAAAACTTGAGCCTGCAATTTTTTAATTTGGTTTTCTTTTTGTGTGAGTTGTGAATCTTTCTGATCCAGCAAACTATCTTTATGATCAATAGCATCTTCACGTTGCAGTAAGCGATTTTCTTGTCTAGAAACTTCTTGTCGACGTTCATTAAGCTCATTATCTACTCTTTCACGATAATGATGAATTTCTTCTTGTGCCTCCAAGATTTTTTCTTTTTTTGCATCAGCTGCTGCTTTCTTCATAGCTTCTTTTTGTGAAGCAAGATCAGCTTTTACAGCTTTAGCCTTACTTTCTGCATCTGCCAAGATGTGTTTTGCATCATGGGCTGCATTCTGAGCTTGAGTCTCCCATTTATTCTTACGAAGACTATAACCCGCACAACCTCCAACTAAGACAGAAACAATAGCGACAGCAACAGGAACTAAAATTGTATTTATCATATCTTTTACTATCGCCTTTTTTATAGAATTATTTCACACATTATTAATAATAAAAGTATCCGGAAGTGATGTCAATCATACAAAAAACCTTGACTTTTAAAAGCCAAGGTTTAACTGTATTTGTTTACTAGTTTTTTTTACTTTTCTCATTGGAAGCATCATCTTTTACCGCTGCTGCTTCCTTCTCCTGCTTTATTTTTTCGGGGTTTTCACGCTCTTCAATAGCTTTAGCATCAATTCCATATGCTTTACGCACTTTTTCTTTTACTTCATCATACACATCTGGATGTTCTTCAAGGTACTGCTTAGCATTCTCACGTCCCTGACCAATTCGATCATCACCGTATGAATACCATGAACCAGCCTTCTTAATGATATCCTTATCAGCAGCCATATCAATTAATTCACCAGTTTGAGAAATTCCTTTACCGTACATGATATCAACTTCTGCCACTTTAAATGGTGGAGCAACCTTGTTCTTAACAACCTTTAGCTTAACACGGTTACCAATTACATCGGATCCTTGCTTGATCTGTTCTGCGCGACGAACTTCTAATCGAATAGTAGAGTAGAACTTTAAAGCGCGACCACCAGGAGTAGTTTCTGGATTTCCAAACATCACACCAACTTTTTCACGAATTTGGTTAATGAAAACGGCGATTGTCTTCGTCTTAGAAATATTTCCAGAAAGTTTCCGCAAGGCCTGACTCATTAATCTCGCCTGTAAACCAACGTGAGAGTCTCCCATATCACCATCAATTTCAGCTCGTGGTACTAATGCAGCAACTGAATCCACAACCAAAATATCAATTGCACCACTGGCAATCAAAGTATCTGCAATTTGTAATCCTTCTTCACCAGTATTTGGTTGAGATAAAATTAATGAATCAATATCTACACCTAATGCCTCAGCATAAGCCGGATCCATAGCATTTTCAGCATCAATGTATGCAGCCGTTCCGCCACGCTTTTGAACTTCTGCAACAGCATGAAGTGCTACTGTAGTTTTACCAGAACTTTCTGGTCCATATACTTCAATAATTCGTCCACGTGGATAACCACCAACTCCAAGAGCAGCATCTAAAGCTAGTGAACCGGAAGGAATAGTGGAAATTTGAGTGTCTACTTTTTCACCCATACGCATAACTGCGCCTTTTCCAAAGTCTTTTTCAATCTTCTTTAAGGCAATGTCTAAGGCCTTCTTTTTATCATCTTTAGCCAAATCTCTTCCTCCTTATTCATTTATAATAATTATACTTGGTTTGACTACCTAAAAGCAAGAGAAATACGAACTAGCGTTCATATATATTTCTCTAATTTTTATTACGCAAACTAACTTTATTTTTTTCAAAAAAAAGAAGCATTTCTGCTTCTTTTCATTTTAAATTTCACCTTTAAATACATCGCCACTTTGCTTAAAGTAATCATAACCTGAGTAAATTGTAAAGATTAAGCAAATATACAATAAAATGGTACCGATGCAGTAAACGTCACCAAGCAATAAGAAAATGATGGACAACATTTGCGTAGTTGTTTTAATCTTACCTGGCATTTTGGCAGCTAAAACTTGACCTTTATTCTCAGCTAAAATCAAGCGTAAGCCAGTAACAGCCAATTCACGACAAACAATAATAGCCACTACCCACGCAGGTGCTAGATTTAAAGAAATTAAAAATACAAAAGCAGTCATTGTTAGCATCTTGTCTGCTAATGGGTCAGCAAATTTTCCAAAATTGGTTACCAAATTTCTTGAACGAGCGATATGACCATCTAAAAAGTCAGTTATTGATGCCACTGCAAAAATCACTGCAGCTAATACATGAGACCAGTAAATATGTGCACCTAAAACAATTGCACCACCAGCCGGCCAGTTAAAAATTAAAACTAGCATAAAAACTGGAATCATAAAAATTCTAAACATAGTTAATTTATTTGGTAAATTCATTAACGGTTACTTTGACCTCCATTATTTTGATTGGTATTCGTTTGCCCTTGAGTATTTTGAGTGTTTTGAGTACCTTGTTGATTTTGCTGTGTCTGCGTATTCACATTATTCGTAGTAGTAGAACTTTGAGTAGTTGCGCTACTTTGTTGAGTACTAGTAGTTTGACTATTTTGTCCACTAAAAGTAAATCTGACAGTCATTGGTGAAGCAGGATTCGTTGAGTTATGGGCATTCACCTTCTTACCAGCTAAAGTCAAAGTAGTCGAAACGCTATTACCCATTTGCACAGAAACACTATTTACATTCTGCGGTAATTGAACTGAATGCTTACCGTTTGCCTTTAATGTTCCTTGCCAAACTGAAGAACCATTAACTAAAATTTGTGCCCAAACTTCATTCTTAGTGGTGCCTAAAGTTAAAGTACGGTCATCTTTCATCCCGCTAACACGATAACTATTATTACCTAAACTAGCAATTTTAACTTCTGAAGTCTTAGACTTTGGAGTTGATTTCTTCTTTGATGAAGTTTTAGATTTTGAAGATTTAATACTAGAAGAAGAAACAGTTACGTTCTCAGCTTGATTTGCTGATTGCTGATTAGTTCCAGTAAAGAAACGAGTATAAACAATATAAACTACCAAAATTACTAAAACAACACCAACTACGGTTGCAATCTGAGGTAGGTAACTACGCCACATTCCTTTACGACTATTTGTAGTTTCTTTAATTTTCTCACTTTTATTGTCGATGGAGTTTTCAACGTATTCCTCAGGCTTTGCTTCAGGAACCTCTGATTTATAGTCCGCTAATAGTTCTTTACCATTAAGACCAACCACATCGGCGAATTGTCTAATAAAGGCTCTAACATAAAAATCTCCTGGCAATTGATCAAAATCATTATTTTCAATTGCTGTAAGATATCTACGCTGAATCTTTGTTATTTTTTCAACATCTTCAATTGAGATGCCCTTTGCCTTACGAGCACTGCGTAATTTATCTCCAATATCTGCCATAATATCCTCTCAACTTTTTGCAATAATTCAAATATGAGTATACCAAACTAATCAACCATTAAACAAGCCAGCCACCATCAACATAAATAGTTTGACCAGTCAAATAGTCTGAACGTTTATCAAGTAAGTTTTCTACCCAAAAAACTATATCACTAGGTTCAGCTAATCTCCCTGCGGGAATTTCATTTTTTACTTCATTTAAAGTTTCTGCATCAAAAATTGCATTCATTGGTGTATCAACTGCTCCAGGAGCAATCACGTTTACCGTCAAATGAGCTGATGCGACTTCACGTGCATATCCTTGTGCAAAGCTAGATAAACCACCCTTACTGGCACTATATACGCTTTCTAACGCACTTGCTTGGCCGCCATATACCGAGCCAATGAAGATAATACGTCCATGTTTTCTTTTTAAAAGCTGTGATTCTAAAAGAGAAGTGATCTTTATTGGTACTAATAAATTAATTTGCATAATTTTTTCTATTTGAGTCAATTCTTGACTACCAAGGAATTGATAGTTAGTTATCCCTTGAGTGAAAATAGCCGCATTTAATGGTAAAAGGCCAGCGACTGTAGTTTTAATTACTTCATCTTCAGCCAAGAAATCTAACTTTAAAGGAAAGAATTCTTGACTTGGATATTTATCAATAAACTCTGCCACCATTTTTTCAGCTTCTTGACTGCTATGATTAAAGTGAATGTATAAAGACCAGCCTTTTGCAGCAAGCTGGGCTGCAATGGCCTTACCAATTCCTCCTGTTGCACCAAAAACTATTGCACGTTTCATTTAATCAGCTTCCTCTTTGCCTTTTAAAATTGTAGTAAATATATCACTTTTAGCTAAAATATTATCAATTGCTGTATAAAATTCATTAAAACTTAAGGATTGAATTACGTGAGCTGCAGTATTAAAGTCTTCATTTTCTAAACCATATTCAGCTTCTTCGATTGCAACTGTACTTAAATCATCAAATTCTCTAATCGTCTGTGCCAAGGCCTCTTTCTTTTGGAATACGAATGCCTCTTTTGATATTGGAACTTCTAGTAGCTGATTTTTGGTATTTTCTAAAAATAAATCTGGCTTATTCGAAGCGCCAATAATCGTAGCAAAATTTCCTTCAGTAGTATAAGAAACTTGAAGCTCCATCGGAGAATTTAAAATTCCCTGCTTTTGCATTTCTTCAAACCAGGGACTGGTTACTCCCAACTTAGCTTGGAGCATCATTTCAAGAATTGTTTGTGCAGTACTATTTTTTAGACCAACTTTTTCAAAGTTAGGCAGCCTGATCCCTATACCAACGCGTGAAGTAGCTAGATCAGAATCAATAATGGTATTATGCTGTTTTTTCGGACTTACAAGAGTTAATTTTTTAGGAGCAACTTTTTTAGAAATTAAATATTTACGCTCAAGTTTCCCTACTTCACGCAGGACTTCTTTTGTTTGATTTTCGCTAAATCCACCACATGCGACAAATTCCATTCGACCACTAACATAATTATTATCATAAATTTCCTGTAAAATTTCTGGCGTCATCTTTTTTAAACTAGCTTTGGTTCCAGTTAAATCCTCCGCCAAATTTGTCTTAGGAAACATCATCTGCATCAGTTCATAATTTACTTGCCAATTCGGATCGTCTTGATACATCGCTAACTCTTGAGCAATGATCTTTGCCTCTTTTGTAACATTGCTTTTAGTAAAATACGTTGTTCCTACTAATTCAAAAATCAGTGGCAACACTTGCCGCCAATGTTCAGTAAAACTAGCATAAAACATTGTTTCGTTATACGTAGTAAATGCATTAGTAGAAGCACCAACTGCTTCAAATTGCTGCGATATATCACCATTCTTTTTGGCAAATAATTTATGTTCCAAAAAATGAGCTCCGCCACACAACTTCTGAGGATCACTTCCACCAAAATCCACAATAATTCCCATAAATTTTTGTGCAAATAATGGCCTTCTAATTACCTTTGCTCGAAATCCAGACTTATAATCTCTGGTAGTTACATCTAATTTTTTCATTTTAAACAATAGCTTTCATTAAAGTACAATTTTTGACTAAAGTCGATTAACTTATCTATTTTAAATTGCTCAACATCATTAATTCGTTGTACAAAAGTATAGTCGCGACCTCTTAAAGCATTTGCCAGCATTTGAATTAAAATTAAATCCTGTCGATCAGCACTTATTTGATAATTACGCTTCAAAGCAGCTTTAGCTTTATTAAAAACATCTTTGTCCACTTTTCCTTCTTGGACCGCCTTCACACCGTTTTTAATTGCCTTAGAAGCAACTACAATCTTTTCTTTAGAAATTCCTGTGCTAATTAAAAAAAGTGAATTATTAACATAATTAGTTGCATCAATGGCATACGCTGCTCCTAATTTTTTTCTGACCTCAGTAAACAGCTTAGATGACTCATCCCCAGCAAGATATTCTCCTAAGAACAGACCTCCAAATTGTTTAAAATACACTGGCAAGGACTGATCATAACCATAACCAATTAAAAGCTGCGCTTGTTCACTCTTAAATTGTACTTCTTTTTCTACTGGATCTTCTGTAGTCGCTAAAGATAATGTTGGCACAACAAAATCATCAAAATAACCGGCCCAATCAATTCGATTTTGAACTAAATCAGTTAAACTATCAGGATCTTGTGCTTGTCCCAAACAAAAGGCAGGCGCATTTTTTAGTGTATTAAAAAATGACTTAATTTCTTCTAAGCTAGCATCTTTTAATGTCTTCTCATCGCCAAAAACACTATCTTGATAATTAGGTGTATTTCGATACCAAGTATTAAAAAAGCCGTTCAAAGCAAAGTTTGCAGGTAGTTCATAGTATTGTTTTCTTTCCTGTTCAAGCTGTCTTTTGGCTAGCTCTAATAACTGACCATCAAAAAGCGGCTCCTTTACCACCTTGAAAAAGGCATCCATTACTACTTGATAATTATAGTCTGGATCAAGAATTTCACGAGGCTCAACAAAATTTATAGTGTAAAAAACTACAATTTGATTTCCAAATACTTCAGGAAAAACTTGTAAACTCGCATTATATAGATTAGAAAAAGTCCTTGCCTGAATATTTATACCCGGAAAACTTTTACTAGCATTGCTCTGCATACAAGCTAAAATATTTGCCAAAGCCAATGTCTTCTTATCTAAAGGCAAACGCAAAAAACAGCCTAAAGTGGCTGTTTTAAATTTTAAATTATGGTCAATTCTAATATTCGTCATAATTACTGATCATCATCCTTTTCTGGTGGAATAAGTACTTGTCTCGGTTTAGATCCTTCCGAAGGTCCTACAATTCCCTTTGCTTCCATTGCATCCACAATTCTTGCTGCTCGATTATAGCCAATTCTAAATCGACGCTGAAGCATCGATACGCTTGCTGACTGCTGTTTTCTGACTAAGGCTACCGCTTGATCATAGAACTCATCTTCAGGCTCATCTTCGCCATCAGTTTGATTTTCAGAATCATTCTTTGAAGGAATCATGTCTTCGTTATACACCGCTTCTTGCTGCTCTTTTACCCACGATACTATTTTTTCTACTTCATTTACAGAAATAAATGCTCCTTGAACACGCTCAGGCTTAGCTGCTCCAATTGGTAAGAAAAGCATATCTCCACGTCCTAAAAGCTTTTCAGCTCCAACTTGATCTAAAATAGTCCGTGAATCTACTCCACTAGAAACAGCAAATGAAATTCGAGACGGAACATTTGCCTTAATTAAACCTGTAATAACGTCGACACTTGGTCTTTGCGTTGCCAAAATCATGTGAATACCTGCCGCACGTGCCATTTGTGCTAAACGAACAATTGCGTCTTCTACATCATGACCAGCAACCATCATCAAATCGCTTAATTCATCTACAATTACTACAATATAAGGCAATTTTTCCATTACTGTATTAGTCTTATCGGCATTATTTTTAGCTACCTTTTGATTATATTCAGTAATATTGCGAACTCCCCCAGCTGCAAAAAGCTGATAACGTCTTTCCATTTCTTTAACAGTTTTACGTAAGGCATTTGTAGCTAGCTTTGCATCTGTAACAACTGGAATTAATAAATGAGGAATCCCATTATATACAGAAAGTTCAACCATCTTCGGATCAATTAAAACTAGCTTGACATCCTCTGGGTAAGACTTCATTAAAATACTAGTAATAATTGTATTAATTGCTACTGATTTACCAGACCCAGTAGAACCAGCAATTAATAAGTGCGGCATCTTGCGTAAATCTGCCGAGATTACTTTTCCTTCAACGTCTTTACCTAAAGGTACATCAAGTGAAATATCTTTTGCTTTTGAGTCTTGATGAAGCATTACGTCTTTAAAAGAAACAGCCGAGGTAGTTCGATTAGGCACTTCAATCCCAATTAATGGCTTTCCTGGGATTGGGGCTTCAATACGAATATCTTTAGCAGCCAAAGCTAAAGCTAGATCATCTGCTAAGTTTACAATCTTGCTTACCTTAACTCCCACTGCAGGCTGTACTTCATAACGAGTAACAGTTGGTCCTAAGACTGCTTTTTTGACAATAACATGTACACCAAAACTCTTAAAAGTAGATTCTAAAACTTCAGTATTTTTCTGAATTAAAGATTTATCTTGACTCTGATCAACGCTTTTTATCGGTGCTAACAAATTAATTGGAGGCTTCTGATAATTAGCATTTTTTGTTTGAGCGTGTTGCTTAGTCTCTAAATCACCATGATCAACATCCTGAAGTTCCTGCTTCATCTTTTGATCTTCTTCGGCATAAGAATGTGAAATTGGCAAATCATCAGTTAAATTATCTCCAACTTCTGTCTCTGACGCAGCTGTATTTTCTTGAGAAACCTCAATTGGAGGATCAAAATGAGGTGTTTCTTCAAGATCTTGAGTTTTATTTGAAATAGGTGCATCTTCCGTGAAATCAGCTGTACTTGGGAAAGTATCATCATGATTATCTAACGGATCCGTCAATTTTTCACGATTATTTAATTTTTCTTGCTTACTCTGCTCATGCTTTTCGACTAAATCATTATATTTATTCTTTAAAGCATCTCCAGCATCTTTATTTTTCTCAATTACTAATTGTGAGCCTTTTTGAAAACCAGATAGTAAAGTAGCAAACTTGACATTACAGATCATCAAGACCCCAACCAGCATCATTAGTAAAGATATTACTTCTGAACCTACGGTACCTAAAATTGGAAAAATAAGTTGATAAAACATACTTCCAATAAAGCCGCCACCAACTTTGGTCGTGATTTGAGCACGAGAAAATTCTTCACCAATTGATGTTAAAAAGGCGTTGACAAATCCTTGATGGATCATCATTTGATTGAAAACACGAGAACTTTCCCAAAGGAGTAAACCTAAATAAAAAATCCCTAATCCGCTTCCTCTTTTTAGGCCAAAACGAGGTGGCTGATTATAAATTACCATGACCAAACCAACTAAACCTAAAACAATACTAGCTAAATAGTGACTATCGCCAACAAAAAAGCGAATTAAGTTAATTAGTTGTTGACTAAACAAGCCGAAATGAACGCAACTTAAAACTGCTATTAAAACAAGTACGATTCCAGTGATGACCCATTCCATACTTTGCTTTTTCTTCTTAGTAGTTGTCTTTCTCTTTCTTTTTGTCCTGCGTTTTCGCTTTTTAGCCATCAAGACACCTTCTCAATCTTTTTACTTATCATCTTTGTCCTTTTGGTTGTCTCTGTTTAATTCGTTAAAGTTTGATTTAAAACTAAGGTTAACTGGATGATCTAAAGTTAATTGGGTAATTTCATAAGTTAAAGTTTCAATTTGTTCAACTAATGGTCTAGAGAGTAACTGGTAATCTGATGGTTCCAAATCAGTCCCATCGCCAAAATAATCAACAAATTGAACAACTCTCGTAATTACACCACTAACAGTAAAATCACCAGGTGCGGGAGAAACCTCGAATGGAACGGCAATTTCAAAATACTTACCAGTTTTCCCCTCATCTTGGCTACCATCATCTAAATCTTGGTAAACCTGTCTTAATGAAACATTAACTTCATTTTTTACCTTTTGTTCATCATTTAAATCATAATGAAAAGAACGAACAACAATTGGAGTCATATTTTTAAAATCCATTTTAATTCTCTCCTAAATTTCTTTCATAACGTTCAGGACGGTTGTAATTATCTTTTAACTTATCATTTTCATAATGATGGCTCGTTTCCATATTTGGAAAGCCTTGCCGTCTCAAAGCTTCTAAAAGGACCATTGCTACTGAATTTGATAAATTATAACAACGAATATTATCGGACATAGGGATTCTAAGATTACGATCATAATATTCTCGCATGAAAGTTTCTGGTAAACCAGTCGTTTCTTTTCCGAAAACGAAATAATAATATTTATTAGTATCAGTATAGTATAATTGATCATAATTTTTTGAATAAAATTTTGAAA
>SKEH01000683.1_pt1 | contig 18276 bp, 17 predicted proteins | sample 4826571 | NCBI WGS metagenome assembly SKEH01 (sample SAMN11008814, study PRJNA524170) | human gut metagenome | biome: Human fecal sample; material: Feces; isolation source: fecal sample from pouch patient p29 | host: Homo sapiens | place: Israel: Tel-Aviv | collected 2016-09-14 | reverse complement strand
TCAAAGGTTATGGTTAGTGCTTGGCAAGGTGCAAAAGATCCAAGATTCGTTTGAGTGGCAGCGACTGAATCAGGGTGCACAGGATGATCAATAATGAACCCAAGACGCTCGCCGCCGTCAACTTGGTCCCCAAGAAAGCCACCGCTAAGGTTGTGGCGACCAGTGGTTCAAAGGCCGACAACAATAATTAGCTAATCTAATTTTTATCCATTTTTTGCAGTCTTCTCATTTCATAGTTATATCCATTTATGAAATTTACGATTTCCTGCATCTTTCGTAAAAAAACAAAATTTAAAAATTCAAATAATAATTTAGGATAGTGTTTGAACGCTTTTCCACTTTGATAATCAGTCTGAGCTTGAAACTTTCCTTTATCAAAGTCTGATAGGCTATTAGAATTATTAGACCTATAGCTGTAATCTTTGGAATACAAGCCATTTTCATAATTATGCTTGATTAAATCATGTAGTTTTAATAAAAACATAAAGGCCACCTCGACTTTTAATTTAAGTATATCATAAGAAATACTAAAAAAGCAGCTTGCTCCCGGCTTTCTGACTGTATGGTTGTCTTTAAATTGTTCTGATCCCCGGTCGCTAAACTTGAATTATATTTACCATCACCATCAATTCCTTTGGAAATTGAATAGGCAATTAAATGACCCTGATTATATATTTGGGTGCGACCATGGTTGGCGTGCTAACCAGTTGGTTGAACCGTTTGGTCGGATCTTAAACTGGCGTTCGTCGCATTTTTTGAATCCAGGTAAGCGGTCGTAATTCCCAGTTATTATCCGTGCGTTTGGGTAATTTCCTTGTAGCGGTAACAGGAAATTTCGTGATCGTTGACCAACCCAGCAGCTTGCATAAAAGAATATATAACGACCGGACCCGTAAACTTAAAACCATCTGACTTCATTTGCTTACTAATTCGCCTAGCAGTTTGATCGGTCCTGGGTAGATCTTTATGTGATTGATAATGATGTTGAATTGGTGTCCACTTGATGAAGTCCCAGAGGTACTGATTGAATGATTTATTTTGAGTTTCGAGTGAATCAATAATCCTTGCATTAGAAATAATTGCTAAGATTTTCCGTCGGTTTCGAATAATCTTGTCATTAGTCAACAATTGGGGGAGTTGGGAGTCTAGCATTTGAACTGTTCGATAATCAAAATTTTCAAATGCAGCCTTCAAAGCCTGCCGCTTATTGAGCACCGTCTGCCAACTTAATCCGGCTTGCATAATTTCTAAAGACAATAGTTCGAATAGCATTCGGTTATTATGGCAGGGCCGACCCCACTCATGATCGTGATAGTCTCTTAGAAGAGCATTATCCGTATTAGCCCATGAACATCTGGTTAGATTTGTCTTCAAGAAAATCCTCCTTAAACCAACGTGCCAAAGGAATATTAATTCTTATCTGACGCTTACTAGTTAATGCAACCACATCGTTTTTAACCAATTGCGATAGTAGTCTGGTTCCCAACGCTCCCGATAAGTGGGGTAGGCGTTCCGAAAAATCAATACACGTCTGCAAACGCGTTTGCTGGACTGATTCCACTAGAAAATGGCTAAATTGACGTTTCCCTTGAGCAGTTAAAACATAGTGATCCAAAGATAGTTTCTCAACTAAGTGGTTTTGGTTTAACCATTGGAATAGTTGCACCCCCGCCTGTCCAGCTAAATGATGATAACAAGTTCTGGCCTGACCAATCTGAATAGCTAATTTCCGCTGAGACAGCTTATCCCACGTTTTTTTCCCCAGATCAGATGTCGATTTGGTTACGTCAGTTAATTTGAAGTAACTTCTGCCGGCGAAGAAACGTCGCTCTATTAATCGGTCCTTCTCTAATTTTTTTAGCTGTTGTTGGCCAATCAGATGGTCAATATTAGTCGCTTTGCAAATCTCATTGAGAGTCAAAAATCTCTGGCAACTCAATGTTGATAGTATTTTTTCAGTTAACATGTTTAAAATCCTCCTTTAAATTAATTTTCTTGATTTAAATATGAATAGAACCCGGGAATGAGATCGGCAATTAAGCTAGTCGGGGAGTATAATACAAATTTACGGTCCTTTTGAGTTTTGACTAACCTAGCTTGTTTTAGAAGCTTTAAATGATGGGACACCGTAGATGCACTCATGGTCATAATCTGACCTAATGATTGAGTTGTTAGGGGTTCATCAGCTAAATACTTCAGCATTCGCAATCGAACCGGATCACTTAAAGCCTTAAATACACTGACTAACTCATCTGGATTCACCTTAGTTTTTATTTTATTAAGAGCATCATAAGTAATAGTTACTCCGCCGGCAAAACGATCAACAAAAAGATGCGGCCAAACAAAATAACTTGGTACCAATAAAATGACATCGTGGTTTCCTAAATCAATTTGCTGGTCAAATGGTTTAGTGACGATTAGTTGATCTTGTTGCCAATGCAATCGATCAACCTCCAGATGATTAACAAGCTTGACAAAGCCATTATCTCGTAAATATTTTGACTGATCTTTAATTTCATTAACCAGAAATTGGCTAAGAGAACGGTCTACCCAAGTTTGATCAAAAACTCGGTTTCGATAATCTGCAATAAATGCAAATAGCTGCTCATAAACCTTGGCAGGATTAACGCGCAAGTCTTTTAAGAGTTGGTGTGGATTAGTTGGTTGATAATCTCGCCACTCCAAGCTTTTAGCCATTTTAGGAATAAATTGATTTTCGCGCTGTTGAGCAACCTGTACCAAGCCTTTGACGACAACTTGTGGATCCTCGTGAGATAAAAATTGTTTTAAATTGTCGATTTCATCATCTAAGTTCGCGGTTAGCTGTTCAAAGTTATTAAAAAATATTGGCGGCGTTCCTAATTCATAAATTAATTCAAAATAGTGGAGTTGATTAAAAAAATCGTCGGTTAAGGATCGTTGTGCTTCCAGTGCCCAATCGATGTTCATACCATGGTGACGGGGGTTCAATAGCACATGTAGGCTTCTAAACAATTCATTTAGCGGAGAATATACAAACTGAATTCGTTGAGTAAGGGTTTCATTGGTTTGACAGGCATAGTTGCCGAACTTAATTTTAATAGTCATAAATGTTGCCTTTCAATTTCAAAATTGTAGAATCGTTTGATTGTACTTAAAAACAATTCTATCATGAAATTACAGTAATTCAAGGGAGGTCCTTTTTATGATTAATGATAGTAGGTGTGTGTATAATGACTAAGCAAACTAAGAATCACTTAATCATTCTTATTGCTGGCATGGGAATGTTACTTTCGACATTAGATACTGGAATTATTAATGTTGCGTTACCTTTTTTGCAGCATCAGTTTCACTCGACTACCAGTATTGCTGCTCTAAGTGTAGTTGGCTATACAACTAGCTTAGCAGTGTTGATTTTGCCCTTCGGTTATCTAAGCGATCAAATTGGTAAGCTCAAAGTTTCTTTGACCGGATTACTAATATTTGGTTTCGGATCGATTTTATGTGGGTTAGCGACTAATATTTCGGGTCTGATTATCTTTCGGATTATTCAAGGGATTGGCGCAGCTGCTTTACAAGCAACATCAGCTGCTCTAATCACCACGCTTATGGATCACGACCGTGTCTCCAAGGCTCTGGGGATACTAGGAATCATGATTGGCTTGGGTCCTATTCTAGGACCATCAATTGGCGGTTTCTTTTTAGCTTTAAATGTATGGCGATTAATTTTCTGGATCAATGTGCCTTTCGCAATATTAGGATTGATTTGTAATTACTTATTGATTCACCAAATTCATGAAAATACTGCGAAGCAAAGATTTGATTTCTCGGGTAGCATTATTAATGCCACAATGATTATTTGTTTATTGGCTGGTTTTTCGCTTCTCAGTAAGGCAACTAGTTTCAAGCTGGCTGTTCCACTAATTATTTGTGGATTAGTTTTAGGGGTATGCTTCTATACATTTGAATTTAGACTAAATGAGCCTCTAGTAGACTTCCGAACTCTTTCTAAAGCCCCCAAGATCTGGCTATATCTGCTACAAACCGCAGTCTTTGGGTTTGCATCGGCAATTGTTTTTTTAATTCCGCCCTTTCTTTTCGAAAAGGTTATGCATATTGACGTTGGAGTAACGGGACTATTAGTCCTAGGTGCACCGGTTGGATTAGTCATTTTCTCACGGGTTTCTGGTAGTCAAAATGACGGTTCCAAAAATCAGAAGTTTAGCCGTTGGAGTCTCGTGGTTATTGCACTAGCCTTTGCTGGTTTGCTTTTAGTTGGTGTTCAATGGCCGCCAATTGTTGTAACTAGTTGCCTGTTCCTATTTGGTGTCGGTGGCGGTTATTTTCAGCCAGCTAATATTGGCAATATCATGCAATCAGGTTCCGCTAACAGCCAAGGTACAATCGGTTCACTACAACGAATGGTGCAAAATATTGCCATTGCAAGTGGTACAGCTATAGGATCAACCTTGATTAATTTAACCTCCCCTAATCTCTTCCTCGGGATTCAAGCAAATTGGTATTTGGCTTTATTCGTAGTAGTCATCATTGTCATTGCTGACATTTTAATAAATTTTTTATATTCTAAAAACATTTAAATGGATTTACTAATCTAGTTAAGATTATTGAGTAGACAAACAGGGAACGCCCTTTCAGTTAGCACTGCCTAACTGAAAGGGCGTTCCCTGTTTCCCCTGATCCCGTATTTTTTACGATATCGAATAAAAGTTGTTCGCTTAATCCCAGTATTACGGGCAACATCGACATCACTCATACCTGTCTGATAAAGTTTAAAAGCATGTTGCAAACGGGGATCATCTTTGGCATATTGGGGCTTACGTCCATGATATTTACCTTGCTGTTTGGCTAAGATAATCCCTTATTGCTGACGCTCAATGATCCGCTTACGTTCGCTTTCAGCCTGGTACTTATACAATTCAATGATGAGGTTAGTCATCAGTTGACGCAAGTTAGGATCAGCAATTCCCGTCATGGACGGCAAATTCAACACGTCTAGGGTGGCCCCCTTATTTTGAATGGTGTTCATGATCTTAGTTAAATCCTGATCGTTTCTTGTCTAACTAATCTGATTTGTATTTAAACTATCAGCTAATTGCTGAGCAGCCAACAACATTAGATCCTTAATTTGTTCTGGTGGCTCAGGCTGATCTTGTCCTAACCAGACACGTAGAATATTAGTTAAACCACCTATTTGCAAAGCCATCACATAATTCACTTGGGTAGGAGTGCCATGAACATGCCAAGGAGCTGCAAACTGTTGATAACGAGGGATTGCTTTTTGCTGCCAAATTTCATTCACGTGATCAAATAAGCCTTGGCGGATCAATAATTGAATTAAATCCCGTTTTCGCCACCAAAAATTAAAAAAAATATCAAAAGTAGTTTTTAACATCGGTTCCCCTACCTGCGGTTTCTGCTGGAGTAATTGTTCAAAGTACTGATCGAACAACTGATCACACAGGTAATTAATGACCGCTTCTTTATTTTTAAAAGAATGATAGAATGTTTTTCGCGATAATTCAGCGGTTTGGGCAATTTCAGTAATCGAAATATCCTGAAAGTCCTCTTTCGTCATTAAATTTATAAGGGCGTCACATAACCATTGCTTAGACTGTTCAACCATACGCTGCTTGCCGTTCATTTTATTAACATCTCCTCTACTATCGGTAACAAATTATAGCAATCTGTAGCACTTAGCCAATAAGGATTGATTTAATGCTTAGGGCTAATTATACTAAAGACTGCGAATAAAGGTAACAAATGTTTCCTTTATATTCATCTGTTACCGAAAGGAGCGCTTGATAGATGACAAAAGCTACTAAAATTATCAGTTTCATCGGGTTAACCATTGCGATGCTTATGGGTACCTTAGATAGTACCATCGTCAACATTGCTTTACCCCAAATTATGACCCATTTCGATGCCAGTCTAACTGATACAAGTTGGGTTGCCACCATCTATACGTTAGCCTTAGCCGTGTTTATGATCACGGGTTCAAAGATTGCTGATCGTTATGGTCGTAAAAAAATTATGTTATTAGGATTAGCCTTATTTGGCGGCTTTTCAGCGGCTTGTATGCTGGCAACGTCATTACCAGAATTGATTGCTTTTCGATTTTTTCAAGGATTAGGCGGTGCCATTATCACCCCGATTGTCTTACCAATGGGAATTGAAATATTTGGCAAAGCGCATATGTCCAAAATTGCTAGCGTTGTGGGCGCGGTAACGGCTTTAGCCGCTGCCGGGGGGCCACCGATTGGTGGCGTGATTATTAAATATGCTTCTTGGCGCTGGGTATTCGGCATTAATGTCCCCTTAACCATTGCAGCCTTTCTAATTATAGCTATGGGGGTGAGGGAATCATATGACGAATCTTTGGTGGGGAGAATTGATTTACCAGGAACGATTCTTTTAACACTAGGCTTGGGTGGTTTAACCTTTGGCCTACTAGAAGGCCGCCAATATGGTTGGCAATCGGGCATCATCTTAGGAACCCTCATTGGCGGCGTATTAGCTATTGGATTGTTCATCTTTATCGAAAGCAAAGTCAAACACCCACTACTTGAATTAGATTTGTTCCGTGAAAAAACCTTAACTGCTTCTAGTTTAGTTTACTTTTTAACTGGCTTTACGTTAGTTAGTCCCACCCTGATTTTAAATTATTTTTTACAAGACGTTCTGAACGATACAGCGTTACATGCGGCCCTAATTATTGTTCCAGTTTCCTTAGCAATCATGGTAGCGATGCCTTTGGGAACTAAGTTATTTGATCAAGTTGGCGCAGTTCCGGTTACTTTGATTGGTCTCTTAGTCATGGCAGCTAGTTTACTCCTCTTGTCGTTTATCACCACCACAACGCCCAAAGCTGTTATCATTACTTTTCTGGTGATTCATGGTGTTGGTTTTGGGTTCTCTTCGGTTTCGTTAGTGGCCTCGGTTAAGCATTTGTCAAAAAATAAAAGTGGGATTGGTTCGGGAATTGTTAACGCAGCGCGTCAAATTGGCACCTGTTTAGGAATTGCAATTCTAGTAACAGTCCTTGATAATAATGTCAATACAGCTAAGCAGCATATTCATCAAGATGCCATTCAAATTGTTGATCGACAGCAATTATCACCCAAAGTAAACAAAGTGGTTCATCAACAATTGAATAGCCTATTTTCCACTACTGGATCAGCCAAATTAACAACTAAAAACAAACAGACGAACCTAAGACGTGCCCTTAAACAAGCGGCCAAATCTCAAGTTGATTTACCACAGCCCCAAAAGGGAACCGATCTTTACCAGGTCTACCAAGCCCAGAAGAAGTTAGCACTAGCTACTGACAACTTAAAAGCGGGTAACCAGCAACTTCAGAAAATAAGCCAGGGTCAGAAAAAATTGTTAGTAGGTCTCAAACAATTGGCACAAAAAGAAGCTTTAACGATAGCTTTGAGAAAAATTAAGCATACTAAGAATCAACAAATCAGCCGGGCCTTCAGTCATACCTACTTAGTAGGCGCGGTGATTGTATTGATTCTGTCGCCGATTGCTTTGTTGACAGATCGTAAGCCATTAAAAAGTTGAACTGGGAGCTAGCCATTAACTTTAATACGGATTACTAGCTAAATCTAAAAGGGGCCTCGTATTCGAAGCCCCTTTTGGTATGGTGTAAACAGTTTTAAAACATATTGTTTTTAACTAATTTAAATCGTCGCTGTTGCGTGCGTTTACTAATCCCCGTCTTTCGTTCAATCATCTTATAGGTCATGCCCTGTTTTCGTAATTCGTAAGCAAATCTGATCTGTTCATCAGAATAAGTTTTCGGTCGACCCTCCCGAAATAACGGGTCATGTTGTTTGGCATACAACTTGCCTTCTTGTGTGCGCGTGACAATCATATCCCGTTCAAACTGCGCAAAAGCACTGAATATTGTAAAAATGAGCTGGCCAGTTGGGGTATTATCAATTAATCCCATGTTCAAAATATTAACTTTGATGTTCCGGTTAAACAGCTCTTGGATAATAGTTAAAGCCTCGCGTGTATTCCGCGCAAACCGATCCAACTTAGTCACAATTAAAGTATCATCTGTTTTTAGAGCGTGCAATAGTTTTTGAAACTCTGGTCGTTCAGTTGTCGTCCCAGTAAATTTTTCTTGAAAGACTTTTTCTGCTCCCGCCAATTTTAGTAACTCAATTTGATTTGCTAATTTTTGATCAGTGGTACTGACCCGTGCATAGCCATATTTCATCTTTTTATCTCCTTACTTATGTCATTAAGTAATGACACGGTTCTAGCCCTTTAATTATAAGGCACAAAAAAAGGTGACACAACTGTTAAGTTGTGGCCTGATTTTACTCTATCTAAACACTTTACTCATTATATATAAAAAACGTCAAGAAAGATTTTTATCTAATCCCTTTTAACAGGGGAACGCTTAGCCACTTGCAGTGTTTGATTAATTACTCGGGTATACAAAATAATCATTGTCACGAGCAAAAAAATAATTTTAATGTTTAAATTTACATCACTCCAATAAAAGATCGGTTTGCCAAAACCCAAGGATTTTAACAAACCGATCTTTATTTACATTAAGGCATCTTTACTTATTTTGAAAAACTTTTAATTTATCTTAGCCAGTTGTTGTGACAAAGTTTCCACTTGTTTAGTCAATTTATTCAGATTGTAACTTTGGTTGGATTCTTTTAGGTTTGCTTGCACTTGCCGAACGCTTTTTTGGACAGTTTCTTGGCCATTAATAGTCAAAGTCAGCCGCATAATTCGTCGATCAGTTTGATTTACTTGTGATTGAATTAAATTATCTTGAATCAATCGCCAAGTATTCCTGGAAATTAGTGTGCGCGTGACCGTGAATGCATCAGATAATTCACTAGCAGTAGCTTGCCCATGTTGTTCAAGATAGACTAGTATTCCCCACTCACGCATTGAAAAGTCAGTTTTGGCCAGTCCTTGCACCAACATCTGGTATGCCTGATTCTGAATAGCTTGCAGGGTTGTTAAGCTCTCAAACTGGTTCTTAGTTTGCCGATGATTTAGCATATAATATCATCCTATTCTTTGCGCTGCCGCTTAGTCATTCCGAAGAGTCCTAACAAACTACTCATGGCTAATAGTAATAAGCCACTCAGCGTCATGTGTTGTTGATCAGTTTCGCCAGTTTGAGGCAACCGTTGATTCACAAAATTAGTAGCCGCTGCTTGACCAGCCTGAACCGGCTTTGTTGGCGTCGTTGATTGACTTGGGTTAACCGGCTTTGCTGGCGTCGTTGGTTGACTTGGATTAACTGGTTTTGTTGGCGCATCCTTGGTATAAACCACCGTGAAGTCAAGATCACTAGCGTCACCACTCACAGTTTGTGCCCCAATTTCAGCTTGATCTGACGTATAACCCTTAATAACTGGGCTAGTCACTGCCGCAAAGCTTTGATCTGCTGACCAAGACCCATAGGTCTTTTCACCTGTCACCGCATCAGTTGAGACTTCACGCGTAAATTCAACCGGCTTGGCCACATAATCATCATGAGCTGTCGTACCATCTTTGTAGACGTAATGGATAGTTTCATTAATCGTCTTGCTTTCGGTTGTAATAGTTGGCGCATTCTTAGCATAAACCACCGTGAAATCAAGATCACTGGAGTCACCACTCACAGTTTGTGCCCCAATTTCAGCCTGGTCTGGCGTGTAACCCTTAATAGCTGGGCTAGTTACTGCCGCAAAGCTTTGATCTGCTGACCAAGACCCATAGGTCTTTTCACCTGTCACCGCATCAGTTGAGACTTCACGCGTAAATTCAACCGGGTTGGCCACATAATCATCATGAGCTGTCGTACCATCTTTGTAGACGTAATGGATAGTTTCATTAATCGTCTTGCTTTCGGTTGTAATAGTTGGCGCATTCTTAGCATAAACCACCGTGAAATCAAGATCACTAGAATTAGTGTAGACAGTTTGAACTGCAACGCTTGTCAAATCAGAGTTTGGGGCATCATTACTGATTACCTTATAGCCATCAACTTCTGGATTAACTACTTCTGCGAAATCGGTACTGTCTGCTTTTGTCCATCCAGCTTCTGTTGGCACACCATTATCATCCAGCGTTGCAGTCTTTGCTTTAGTTGAGTAATACGTTGTTGTTGTGTTATCAACTGGATTAGTTACTGTCACAAATGTAATTGGATCTGCCGTATATCCTATTGCTACTTCTTTACCATCTTGGTCAATATACTTAATGGTTTCACTAATTGTTTTGCTTGTTTGTGTGTACGCTGGTGCATAGACATAAATAACCGTCCCATTATCTCCAGCTTTTGTTAGAGTACCCGTCGCTGGCAAACTTTTTGCTCCAGTGGCAGTACCATCATCCATTCTTACAAACTTATAATTAGGAATTTCTAATTGTCCTGTAGTATAAGTACCATTAACATTAGCGCCATTTGGATAAGTAACCTCACCTTGAGCAATTTGATTACCTTTTGTATCAACATACTTAACATTAACTGTCGCTGCTTGCTTAAAATCAAAACTCATTATTTCAAATTGCTGTAAATTCTTAGCACCACCAGTTGATGCACTGACAATCATTGCCATTGCTTGATTAGAATTCGAGACAGTCGTAGTCCAAGTTAATATCTTACCGCTTGTTTGGGTATACTTGATTGTTAATGCTCTTGTATCTCCATCATAATCAACTGTAAAATCATGAAATTGGCCGTTTACGTCAGACTTACTTAACGCTTGGGAAGTTCCATCAACATCTTTAGCCCACCATCTTTGAACTTTTATTCCATCCTTAGTAGCAACTTCTTCATTTTCAGTATCAACAAATGTGCCATATGGAGCATTCATAGAATCCCCATTCCAACCAAAATCATTAGAGTTAGTTGAATCGATTTGGCTACCATCTTTATCAGACTGTGGAGCTTGATAACCATTTGACCATGTATCAAGCTTGAATCCCAGAGCATTTTGCAAGCCACCAATACCCAAGTTGCCACCAGCATTACCAATATCTGTGGTATTACCGTTATGAAAAGCAAAGCCAATACCGTCAGCTCCATTAGGATTGGATCCTAAATTAACCTTACCAGTTAAAGTAAAACTAGTATTCATATCAATTTTACTCTTGAGAGAGAAATTTCCAACTTTATTATATTCATCTGGTGTAATAGTCACAATACCAGTATTTTGATCATAAGTGGCTGATCCGTTTAATGAAAAGTAAGCAAGAAAATTATCCTTGGTTACATGCGTCAAGGCATCTGCATCGGTCGCCAAAACCTTACTTGTACGTAATTGTTGCAATAATGTGTTGTAAGATATCTTAGTTACAGTTTGGCGTGTTTTAGCACTAGTCGTTTCAGCCTTCGTTGCACTGCTACTACTTGCACTGGTCGTTTCAGCCTTCGCTGCACTGCTACTACTTGCACTGGTCGTTTCGGCCTTTACTGCACTGCTACTACTTGCACTGGTTGAATCAGCCTTCGTTGCATTGCTACTACTTGCACTGGTCGTTTCAGCCCTTACTGCACTACTTGAGGTACTGGTAGCTGCCACATCAGCTGACACTGGCCGACTTGTAACTAGCATCCCTAATCCCAGCGAAAATACTGAAATCCCCATAACAGCCCAATTCTTACCGCATTTATATAATTTATAATGTGTTTTAGTCTCTCCAAAGTAATTATTCCTTAACATAAAAAGCCTACCTTTCACACTATTTTAAATAAAATGTTGTCATTAAAACCCCAGCTTATCAAGGTTATCCAACCATTTAAATTAGAACAGCAACTACTAATAATCTCTGATATCCCGAGAGCGTAAAATATCTTGTGTAAATGCATAAAAGATTTCTGAATTGTATAGAAATAGGGAATGCCTTTCCTTATGATATTTAGTAATCACAGAAAACATCACAGGAGGCATTCCCCATGAATGAACTTACCACAGAAATTATCGCTGCACTAGCCCAAAAGCAAGATTTGGACGAAGTTTTTCGTCACCACCTCGAAATTGCGATTAACCAGCTGCTTCAAACCGAATTGGCAGAGTTTTTGGGTTACGAACGCTACTCATACGCTGGGATTAACACTGGTAATAACCGCAACGGCAGTTATGAGCGCTCGTTTGATACGAAGTACGGCCAACTTAACTTAACCATTCCTCAAGATCGCAATGGCCGGTTTGAAAATCATACCTTGCCAGCCTACGGTCGGCACAGTGATAATTTAGAAACAACGGTCATTCAGTTGTATACCAAGGGAATTACCACTGCTGAAATTGCCGAACTCATTGAGAAAATGTACGGTGCTCACTACTCCAAAGCCACGGTTTCCAACATGACTAAAGCCGTCAATGAACAGGTTCAAGCTTTCCAGCAACGTCGACTGGCTTCACAATATGCGGCCATCTTCTTAGATGCCACTTACTTGCCGTTAAAGCGGGATACCGTTCAAAAAGAAGCCGTTCATATTGCGATTGGCATTCGTCCAGATGGTACGAAAGAAGTGCTGAACTACCAAGTGGCGCCAACGGAATCGACTGGAGTCTGGACTGAACTGCTGGGAACCTTGATCAAGCAGGGCGTTAAAGATGTGCTGTTGTTTGTGGCCGATGGGTTAGTTGGTTTGGATGAAGGCTTGAATCGGCATTTCCCTAAAGCCAAACGACAGCGTTGCCTGGTTCATGTTGGGCGGAATCTGATGAACAAAGTTCGCGTAAAAGACCGCAAGGCCGTGATCAGTGACTTTAAACAAGTTCATCGGGCCGCCAACCGTGAAACAGCCGAACTGAAACTGAATGAGTTCGCCAACAACTGGCATCAGACCTATCCCAAATTAATCAAAGATCTGCTTAAAATGCCGAATTTACTCACTTTCATGGACTTTCCACCAGCTATCCGGCAATCACTATACTCCACTAACCTGATTGAGAACTTTAATAAGCATCTCAAGCGCACCACCCACCACAAAGAACAATTTCCAACGGAAGATTCACTGGATCGCTTCCTGGTTTCTCAGTTTAATGTTTATAACGAGAAGTCTCTGAAGCGGATCCACCGAGGGTTCCAAGGACTCCAGGACACCTTGGAAGCATCATTTATTTAAGTTAGATACATATTATATGTACGAAGGCATTTCATTTACACAAGATTCTTGACGCTACCGATATCCCTTAAATTGGGCCTATCTTTCGCACGAAAGTATTTAAAATCATGCAAAAAACGCATAACTAAATTAAACAGTCTCAATAAACTGCATTAATAATAACACACTTAAAATTTAAATTTAATAACATACAAGTAAATACTGCGCAATTAGTTCTTTGATTACGTGTTTAGTTAATACACTAAGTGGTAGATTGTAAAATTAATCCGAATTTTTTTGAAAAAGAAAAGATCAGCTACTTAAAATGGTATTTGTTGCAAACCCACTTTTTTAAACAGCTAATCTTTTCCCTCTTAATAACCTATTTGAAACGAACAAAAATGGAAACTCGTTGTTGTATAAAACTATTGCAGCCGGACATTGCATGTTAATCAAACTGTTCATCGCCAACTATTAACATGAATTAGTATGCTGCCAGTCATATAGAACTGTGGTTTCACTCCAAGTTGGCGAACATAAGTATTTCCTTCCTTGTTCAACCCGCTATTAACTTTGTCAGTAACCAAGCTAACATTAAACCGCGTTTTAGTTTTCTTACATGTACCCAGCCGCTTTACTAGCCTTTGGCGTAACAGTTAAGTTATGTCTTTTGAACTTGGAGTGAGAATGTAGTCAAGTGCTAGGTGTGGAGATTTTTTTGTGGACTTCAAAAAATACTACCCGTTCTTGACGGAATGAAACGACACACTGAAACGGCTGAAAGCCAAAGTTAGTTACACTAACTTTGCTTTCCTGCCACACGGCGAGTGGGCGAGTGAGTTTGAGCGGGGGGAAACTCCTCTCATTATTGCGGTCAAGCTGGTTCAGCTTGTGGGTGTGGGTAAAACCCACGGTTTGTCTTGAATTAAAAACAGGAAGTTACTTTTTATAAGCAAAATTGTAGACAGCTGACATCTATCGTGCTATTTTGTAAAAGAAATATGTTGCTGACAAAAAGTAAGTAGTGAGGATTTGGATTAGGAGTCTAAGTATGAGACATTTTAAGAATATTATTATTGGTTTTGGTAAAGCTGGTAAGACTTTGGCAGGGAGCCTGACAAGTCATGGCGAAGAAGTGCTTTTGATTGAAAAAGATCCAATGATGTACGGCGGAACATGTATCAACATCGCATGTTTGCCAACTAAGAACTTGGTAATTAACTCTCAAAGAGGAGTTAAGTATGAAGAAGCTTTCGAAACTAAGGAAGCTATGACAGCAAAACTACGCAACAAGAACTACCACAAGGTAGCAGACCAAGACTTGGCAACCGTTCTTGATGCAACCGCAGAATTCTTAGATGACAAGACAATTAAGGTAACTGATGAATCAGGTACAGAAGAATTAACATTCGACCGTCTTTTCATTAATACTGGTGCCGAAAGTAATGTACCAAATATTGATGGCCTAAAGATTGACGATAAGATATTTACTTCAACTGAAATGCTTGCTAAAAAAGAACTTGCTAAGAATCTGGTTATTTTAGGTGGTGGACCAATCGGACTTGAATTTGCTTCAATGTACGCTGGCTTTGGCAGTAAAGTAACTGTAATTGAACCAATGCCAAGTATCTTGGGCCGGTTTGAACCAGAAATTGCTCAGGCAGCTAAGGCTGATATGGAAGCAGATGGCGTTACCTTCATGCTTAAGTCTTCTTTGACCAAGGTTGAAGAAACTGAAGCTGGTCTTAACTTAACTGTTGAAACCGAAGATGGTGTTAAGGACTTGCAAGCAGACGTGATGCTTGTGTCAGTTGGCCGGCACCCAGCCACTGCTGCCCTTCACCTAGAAAAAACCAGTCTTGAGGTTGGCCAAAGAGGCGAAATTGTCGTTAACGATAAGCTTGAAACCAGTGTTCCTAATATCTACGCTATGGGTGATGTTGCCGGTAGCTTGCAATTTACCTACATTTCGCTTGATGACTGGCGGATTGTGGACAATCAACTCTTTGGTGACAAGACTAGAACTAAGAAGAATCGTCCAGTTTTTGCTAACTCAATCTTCATTAAGCCAGCAATTTCTTCAGCTGGACTAACTGAAAGCGAGTTAAAGGCCCAAGGTAAAGCTTACAAGGTTTTAACAATGCCTGCAGCTGGTGTACCAAAGGCCCAAGTCATCGGCAACCCAAGAGGCGCATACAAGGCTTTGATTGACCCAGAAACCCACGAAATCTTAGGTGCTACTATTTACGCTGAAGAAGCTTACGAAACTATCAATGTCATCACTTTAGCAATGCAGAACCACTTAAAGGCTGAAGACTTGCGTGACCAAATTTATGCTCACCCAACTATGACCGAAGCTCTTAATGACTTATTCAAATTCTAAAAACTAAAAAAACTGACTTATCTCATAACTTGAGTAAGTCAGTTTTTTATCGCCTATTTTCTTTTCTATTAGATTGCCTTTACCAGCTCCCAACACCACCTATCGTTAATTCTAATTCATTTTTCATCGAACATTGACATTTATAATTGTGTGTGCTATCCCTAACTACCAATAGGGGAATCACTTTATTCCCCCTATTCTTCGTGGGTTGCATCCGAAATACTTCAGCTCGAAGTAACGCCACGTTAAAAACAAAAGGAGGTAACTTTTATGTTACAGAAGATTGCGAAGTCGAAGAGTTTTGATTTGCTTGGGGTTCTGATTGTCGTTGCCATCTCAATTGCTTCTGGTTACCTAACCGAAACCCTTGCTGACGTCACGCATTGGGGCCACTGGACGGTCTTCGTTCCCTTTGGAATCATCTCGATTATCAATTCGATTCTCTCGATTTATTCAACCCGGCTGACCGGCCGAATGAATAACCTGGGGAACGTGGTTGGGATCGCGAACGTGGTGCTTTCCGGGACGATTGATTACATTCTGGGAAACCAGGCAGCCGTCATCACTTACCCAGTGACCTTCATCATCTACACGGTGGCGATCGAACACTGGAAGCGGACTGAGAAGTACAAGAGCTCCAAGCCAATGACGGGCGCTAAAGGGGTGCTCACCATCATCGGCATGTTCATCCTATCCTTGCTCTTCTCGTTTGGAACCAACTACATTGGCTGGACGAACGGCCTTACTGATCCCCTCTTCTGGATCACCGTTATCGCCTTTGGCTTGAGCCTGGGTGCTAACGTCCTCAACGCCATGAAGTTTGAAATGCAGTGGAAGTTCTGGGTCCTTTACGACTTTATTCAGTTAGCGAAGGCCGGAATTCAGGGCAACTTCGCTAACATTGGTAAGTATGTTTACTACATCATCAACGCCATCGCGGCCCTTGCCTTCTGGCGGGACCCGCTCGAAGTCACCCCTGCCTCCAAGGTGAGCCAGAAGGTTGACCGCGCCTAACTAAAAAGCACCCAACTATATCTTCAAGCTTAACGGTCCACACGCAACGTATTCGCTAGACATTATGGTTTTACCATGGGCCAGGCATGTACCGTATTTAGTAGAGAAATAAAAGCGGACGGTTAACGCAGATACTGCGTAAGTCGCCCGCTGTTTTCGTCTTAACCACGGATTCTGGGGACCCTCAGTGGTTAAGAATCAATCCGATTCGTAAATTTTGTTCTTGATTTCTTAGTGCTGTTATCCTCTTGACTGGTGGAAAAAGTTGTCTGGAAGGTTGGTTTGATTATACCCTAATGGTCGTTTTTTGCTTCAAAGGATTTGTTTTATAAGCGCTATTTTTGTCTTTTACTAAACTTGGTTACCCGCTGATTTTCTCGTATAATAGATCAAGCAAGAAGTTTTAAGGGCGGTGGCTGTCTTTTCCCTTACGAGGTGAGGCCCATGGGAACATGGAATAATCTTCAGGAAGGTTTCACGGTCAATGAGCGTCTTCCAGACACTCTCGTTGATGTTGCTGTTTGGCACGTTTTTAATCGCGCTACTCAGCTATATTGACAAACATCACAAATAAAAAAGCCGCCCCGATCATAACTTTGGCGAGTTACGGGACGACATTATCGTTCAGTTAACTAATGCCACCGCCTTTGAAGCGGCTTGCATGGGAAGTCCTGTTTTCGGCGGGGCTTCTTTTTTCTTACCCACATTATAGCATGACTATGACTGACTTTCGACTATTTCTAATCAGCTTCCTAGCAACTCGAGGGAACATACGTTTGCTTTATGCGCTACAATACAGGTAAAAGCTAACGGAAGTGATGAAAATATTTTTTGATGATGAACTGCATGGCGTGTTTTTCTTAATTGATAACAAGTCCTTTTATACTAGTTGCGAGGCCGTTGCCAGGGGACTTAACCCCTTAAAAGTCCCATTAGTGGTCCTTAGTGAAGCTGAAAATACCAATGGTGGACTCATTTTAGCCACGTCACCCGAAGCTAAGCGCTTATTTCATCTTAAAAGCCAACGTCTCCCGTAAACGTGACCTGTAAAATATGTATAAATATAAAAATGGAAAATCCTATAGAGGAGACCAGAGTTCGAATATAATAAAAGGCGCTGTGCCGGCTTTTTCACTGTCGATACAGCGCCTTCGTTATGTCATCGGAAACACATATTTGATAACTACGCTAACACTAGTGATATCACTATTGACGGTTGGTGAAGTTAGTGTGAAATTTCCTATAAGAATATGGTAATATAAGGGCATGTGATAATCTTTAGTATTGCGCATAGAAAACAAAGAAGGAGGCAACAGTATGAGTAATAAATCTAGGCATCGTCGACTTTTATTTATGATGGGACTAGTCTTATTTTCGTTATTAGGGTCAATATGGATATCATCTAGTAATGGTATGACCGTATATGCTGATAGCAAGACAAATATTACTCAGAACGGTACGGGGTCCGGGACTGTTATTAATCAACAGGAAGAACCGCAGATAAGTACCGTTAATAGTAATACTACAGATAATACTAGTTCTTCAGACGATCAGACGTCTCAGAAGCAAGTTACTAATACAGAAGCACAACCGAGAGCACCAGCTGAGCAGAATAATACGAGTATGGACAGATCAACGTCCAGTTCTATGCTTAGTGAGCGGCCAAATTCGGGTCAAGTCCAAAATGTTGGTGTAAATTAAATTCCGCGAATTTATCATTTCACAAGCTTAAGCATACCGGCTTCTTCTGAATTGTCATCTTTTTCAATCCCGTGGTAAACGGTCATGTTTAAGTACC
>SKEH01000679.1_pt1 | contig 18340 bp, 13 predicted proteins | sample 4826571 | NCBI WGS metagenome assembly SKEH01 (sample SAMN11008814, study PRJNA524170) | human gut metagenome | biome: Human fecal sample; material: Feces; isolation source: fecal sample from pouch patient p29 | host: Homo sapiens | place: Israel: Tel-Aviv | collected 2016-09-14 | reverse complement strand
ATATAAAGAAAAACAATATAAAGTGACTGCAAAATATTACTTATCAATTATCTAGCTTGTTGCCATGGGATTTCTTTTTTCTTTTTTAAAATTGGGCTGTATTTTTGAATTAGCGATTTATAAAAAAATATTATTATTGTAATAACAACTTGTTTTCATATTTGAAAATTTGTTTTAATTTTAATGTGTAAAAGTTTAAACTTATATATGAGGTGATAGGGAATGGAACCGATCTTTTTAACTCCGTATTTTAGATCAAAAATATGGGGTGGCCGTAAGCTAGAAACAATCTTTAACTACGATATTCCTGATGGAAAAGTCGGAGAAGCATGGGTTATTTCAGGTTATAAGGAAGATGCCTCAACGGCAACAAACGGCGAATTAAAAGGTAAGAGCTTGCGTTCGATTTATCAAGAAAACCCTGAGCTTTTTGGTAATCCGAAAAGTAAGGAATTTCCACTATTAGTGAAATTTCTTGATGCTAATGATGATTTGTCTGTCCAAGTTCATCCAGATGATGATTATGCTGAAAAAGTAGAAAATGATCGTGGAAAAACTGAAAGTTGGTACGTATTACAAGCTGATCCTGGTTCTTATTTAATCTATGGTCATACTGCAAAAACACGTGCAGAATTGGCTGATATGATTAACAAAGGCCAATGGGATAAGCTTTTGCGGAAAGTTCCAGTTAAAGCAGGTGACTTCTTCTACGTTCCGGCAGGTACAATTCATGCCTTGACTAAAGGAATCATGGTAATTGAAACCCAGCAATCAAGTGATGTTACGTATCGCTTATATGACTATGATCGAATCGATGACAAGACTGGACAAAAGAGAGATTTACATACTGAGAAATCTATCGATGTTACTACCGTTCCTCACGTTGATCCTAAGCTTAACGGCAAGATTGAACAAGATCAAGATGCACAAATTACGACCTTGGTTGCTCCACCTGTATCACCACATTTTTATCTATGGCAAATTGATTTAAATGGTGAGTGGAGAACGGGTTTAAATGAACACCCGTATCTGCTAGTAACTGTAATTGATGGATCTGGTCAGTTAGAAACTGAGTCTGATTCATACCAATTAAAAAAGGGTACAAATCTGATCATTCCTAATCAGATGAAAAAATTCACTTTCACTGGTAAAATAAAAATGGTTATTTCTGCTCCTGGAAATGACGAATAGATTTTCAAGACTAAAAGAGGGAAAAGTATGATATATATCGCTTGTGGATCAGTTATTATGGTTGTGGGAATTATCTGGCTAATTAATCCTCCCCGAAAACCGCATCCACTTTACGGATATTATTCATACCTTGCTCAGACTAATTCGACTAGTTTTAAGTTTGCTCAAAAAAAGGCTAGTCTTTACTTTATCCTTTTTGGCGGAATACAGTTACTAATTGGGATTGGTGTCCATTTGCTAAATTGGGATCGATATTTCCTAATTTGGTTACTCACATTTTATCTTTTTCTTGTATTTCCAATTATGGCAACTGAGAAAAGCTTAAAGAAGTTTTTGATCGATCGCCATGAATTGCCACATGATTACGTTAATCCTGATGACGTAAAGCATGAGAGAACTAAGGGATTTAGGGACCGAAAATGAAATTAAATATCTTAATGGTTGAGGATGACCAGTCCGTTGCAGAGATGATGGAAATGTTCATCAAAAAAGAGGGTTGGACAATGGAGGTTGCTACTGATGGGGAGCAAGCGGTTGAAAAATTTTCTGCTAATCCTGATCAGTATAATTTAGTTACACTGGATTTGAATTTACCAAAAAAAGACGGGATCCAGGTTGCTAGAGAAATTAGAGAGAAATCGCCAACTATTCCAATTATTATGCTGACGGCGAGAAATAGTGAAGCAGAGCAGATTTTGGGCCTAGGCGTAGGTGCAGATGATTATGTTTCCAAGCCATTTAGTCCATTAGCTTTAATTGCAAGAATCAAGGCTCTTCAGCGAAGAATTGATATAGAAGAAAGCCAAAGTAGAGCTAAAGCTAAAGCAGAAGCTGATAAAGTAAAAGAAAAGTTTGATGTTGAAACAGAACATATTAAAATTTCTAAAGACAGACGTGAAATCTTGTTTGATAACAAAAAAGTACCAGATATTACCCCAAAGGAATTTGATTTGTTGGCTATAATGGCAGAAAAACCTAAGCAGGTTTTTTCACGGAGCCAATTAATTGACTATGTTTGGGGCTATAATTTTTTTGGCGAAGAACGAACAGTCGACGCACACATCAAGAAATTACGGCATAAGCTAGAAAAAGTTGGAGCAAACGTCATTCAAACGGTCTGGGGAATTGGTTACAAATTTGACGATTCACAGGTTTAATAAATTATGAAATTGATTTATCAGCACATGCTTAGCTTTTTGCTGATTATTTTAACAACTGTTGCAATTATTGGCTATTCCGAAATTGCTTATGTAACAAACCAGTCATATTCGCAAAACTATCAGCGAATGGAAGACTATGCGTCTTCATTGGGTTCTTTGGCAGCTACGGATAAAAAGAATGGCACATTAATGTTAAATGCAAATTTCCTAAAGCAAATGGAATTTGTCTTACGTGGTGATGATCTTCATCTTCGTATTTTTGATTCAGATGGCCGTCAAATTTATCCCAAGACTGCTAAAGACTTGCACCTTGCTTCTGATATATATGGTATTTTGAAACAAGGGCAAGAAATTCGTATTAAAAATAATAACGACTCTCATTCTTATATGGGCCACACTAATGATCCATGTACTGGTGTTCTTGTTCCTTGGATGAGTGAGCACAAGATGATTGGTGCAATTTGGCTTGGCGCTAGGGTAAAAAATGTTGAAAGACCAATAGCAATGGCGAAGCAAAATTTGGTAAATGCTTTTATTGTTGCGTTAACTGTCGGAGCTACCTTAAGTTTAGCTTTGTCATATTACACTACTAGCAAAATTAAGCGCCTATCGATTGCAACCAAGAAGGTTACTTCTGGTAATTTTGATGTACAGCTCAACTATAAAGGAAACGATGAAATCGATCAGCTAGCCGATAACTTTAACCAAATGGTACGGTCGCTGAAACAATCTGATGAAGAAATCAAAAATCAGGAAAAACGGCGGGATCAGTTCCTAGCTGACGCTGCTCATGAAATGAGAACGCCGCTAACAACCATTAATGGAATTTTGGAAGGATTGCAATATGATGCGATTCCTGAAGAAGCTAAGCCTAAGTCAATTTCACTAATGAAAAAAGAAACTAAAAGGCTAATCAGATTAGTCAATGAAAATCTTGATTTTGAAAAAATTCGTAATAATCAGATTTTGTTGGTCAAAACATCATTTAATGCAACTAAGATATTAGAAGATGTGAAAATGCAGCTTTCACAAAACGCTGAAAAGGAACATGATGAGATTCGAATTGCTGCACCTGGCGATTTGTCAGTTTATGCGGACAAGGATCGCTTTACCCAAATAATTTTCAATTTGGTTCAAAATGCAATTCAATTTACCAAAAATGGTCAAATAGTAATTAGTGGCCGAAGGAAAGACCATGCTACAGAAATTGTGGTTATGGATAACGGAATTGGAATGAGCGATGAACAAATGAAGTATATCTTTGATCGTTTTTTCAAGGCTGATCCGTCAAGGGCTCGTCAAGGAACTGGTGAATCTGGTCTTGGCCTTTCAATTGTCTCTTCGCTAATTAAGCAGCATGGTGGCAAAATTAGCGTAGATTCGAGTCCTAACGAAGGAGCTATTTTCACAATCACTTTCTTTGATGAAGGATATGAACAGTATTTATCTGAATAAACAAAAAGCACTTCAACTGAAGTGCTTTTTGTTTATTCTTAAAATTTATTCTTTTTTGTCAGTAGATTTTTGCCAAATTTTTGCTGTAGCAGGTACTGCACCTAAGTTAGTCATATCATCTTTATCGACTACAATTAGGTTAGAAGGACCAGAAGCAAGCTTGTTAAAACTATCTAGGCTTTGGTTTCTAAAGTAACCATCTGAAGCTTTATCCAAGCTTGCCTGTAGCTGATTAATTCGGTATGCCTCAGCATCGGCTTCAGTTTTGACAGCTTCAGCTTTAGCCTTTGCAGTGGCAATTAATGCCTCATTTTTGGCCTTAGTGGTTAATTCAATGTTTTTAGCTTCACCTTCGGCTTTTTCAATTGCTGCAATTTTTTCTCTATCAGCAGTTAATTGTTTATCCATTGCCTTTTGAATTTCAACACTAGGGAGTAATTCATCAATATTGACACGAACTACACGAATACCATACAAATCTGTTAAATCGCCTATTGCATCAGCAAGTTGTGAATTGATTTTACTGGTTGAACCAAGGGCATCGTTTAAGTCCATTCGGCCAATGATATCGCGCAAGTGACCTCTAATTAATTCGACCATCGATTTAACCGAGTCGGTATTGTTGTAAAAGTACTTATATGAATCAGTTACTAAATAGTTTAACGTCAAACTAGTGGTGATTTCAGCATTGTCCTTAGTAATAATTGAGTACTTAGAAATTTCTGCTGGAAACATTGCTAATGAAACTCGTCGCAATCTTTGAATTACAGGTATGACAAAAACAAGGCCTGCTTTAACTGTTCTTGAGTATTTACCTAGAGTTTCGATTAGTCCTTCGTTATTTTGAGGAACAACTCGGCAGCATGATAGAAATAAAAGAATAACGACAATAACCAATATTAAATAAACCATAGTCAAAACACCTCAAATTATAAAAAGATTAAGTATGTCTTAATTATATTCTCTTTTTTTCTTTTGGCTATCATTATCCCTTTTTTTATCTAAATGATTTTCTGCTACTGATTCAGGAATTTCTGTTATTTCGTAGTGGCGGCCATTTAATTCAGGGGCATCAGTACGAGTAGTGGAGTGCTTATGTGTGGAGATTAGTGCTGTTGATTTGGTCTTTAATTTTGCTCTTAAGGCTTCCATTTGCTGGAAGTTACTCAAGTAATCGAATTGACCTGGATCAACTGGTTTGAATCCCTTCGGGGTGTAAAAACGTAAAAGGTTATGGTTATTGAGTAGGTCAGAGTACTTAAGAGCCATCTTTCCTTTTTTGGCTAGTTCAGCAATTTCTTTGTTTTCTTTTTCAGTATAATTGATAATTTCTTTGCCACTGATTCGATCGTAAACAGTGCCTTTTTTACCTTTTCCACCGATAATAACGTATTTTTGACTGACAATTGTGCCATTTCTGAAAACAATCCATGGTTTATACTTCGGTGATAGCAGGTCATTACCGAACTGAATATAGTTCTTGTTGGAAATGCCAAGTAAGTGAAGTAGTGTAGGCAGAACATCAATTTCTCCTGCAACTTCATTCATAATCTTGCCCTTTAAGCTAGGCGAATAAAGCATAAAGGGCACACGTTGCATTTGGACATTATTATAACTATTCCAAGTATCAGAGCTTTCGCCAATAATAGGGGCCAGAGTTTCATTTTCGGAATTACTTAAGCCGTAGTGGTCGCCATAAATCATTACCACTGTGTTTTTCATTAAACCGGACTTATTCAAATAGTCGAAAAACTCCCTGATTGCTTGATCAAGATAGTGGGCTGTTTCAAAGTAGTTGTTGATAGCTTTGTCAGATGTGTCTGCTGTCTTGAAGCTTGGATCGCGATCCTCTTCATCCATATCAAACGGGGTATGGTTAGTAACTGTGATAAATTTGCTGTAAAAAGGTTGCTGCATGCGTTCAAGATATTTAGCACTTTCAGCGAACATGACTTTATCTTTGATTCCGTAACCAATACTATCGCTTTGATCGTGACTGTAATAATTTTGATCAAAGAAATAGTTATAACCCATATTTTTGTAGACATCGTCACGATTCCAAAATGAACCAACATTGCCGTGAAAAACGGCTGAAGTATAGTTGCCTTTTTCACGCAAAATCTGTGGCGCGGCTTGGAAGGTATTTGAACTACCTAGCGCAGTAAAAAGTGAACCGTCTGAGATACCAAATGTGCTTGTTTCAAGCATGTTTTCTGCGTCACTAGTACGGCCAATTCCAACTTGATGATAGAAATTAGAAAAACTAAGTGAATGACGACTATGATAGATTGAGTTAAGAAAAGGTGTGACTTCCTTGCCGTTAATTTTGAGATCGATTACGAATTGCTGGAAACTCTCTAGGTGGATTACAATGACGTTTTTGCCTTTGGCAGCACCATAATACTGAGGGCTAACTGGTAACTTTTTTTTACGTGTATAAGCCAATATTTTGTTTAAGTCAGCGGTGTTAGCATTACGATTTACTTGCTCAGTTTGTTCATTTTTCACGCCGTCGTACACGGTAAAAGTGTCAATTCCTAGGTACTTAACAATGTATGAACGATCAAAAGTTGTCCCTAAAAGGCGTGGACGTGACGATTCTGCTAAAAAAACATTGAGACTTAAAATTAGGGCTCCACACGTTGTGATCGTAAATGGAGTTAGTAACCCATATGATTTTTGGTCAATTTTGATTTTATGAGCAAGCAAAAGTCCTATCACAATAATTAAGTCAAGCCATAAAATTAGGTCAGAGGGCTTTAATAGGGCGACAGCACTTTTTCCAAGACCTGGTGCTACTTTAGCTGCATTAGTCATAGTTTTGACAGTAATGAAGTCTGCAAATTGTCGATAATTTAAGATGTTAGCAAAGAGTAAACCAGTATTGGCAAAATCCATTATCAACATGATGACATAGGATACAACTGGTTTAGAAAAGTAAAATCCAATGCTTAGTAATAAAACCGCCGATCCGATAGGACTGATCCACATGATAATGTGTTGGTAAGGATCACTAATGCCCAGGTTAAAATCATGATAGGCAGCAAAAATGTATTTTAATGTAAACAAAATAACCAACAGACAAAAAAAGCCTGTACGGGTCTGGATAAAATTAATCAGCTTCTTTTTTTTCAAGTTGAACTCTCCTTATTTAATTATTTTAGAATTTTCGCGCACTTTAGACAATCATTTCTGAATTGTTAGTCCTTTTTTAAGAAAAATTTGGCAAAGATTGGGTATAATCTAGATGAACACTAAATTTATAGGACTTGAACTAAAAATGATATTTCTAGGACCGCTATATAACTTAATTGCTCAAAGTTATGCAACTAAAGTTAATCATTTTGCCTTAATTAAGTTAATTATGTTGGCATTTGATAAGACAATTTTTTATTTTTTGGTTTTCATGATTTTGCGTTTGTTTTGGTTAATGGTGGTAAGACGAAGGCGAACACTTAAATCAGAAGCGACGGTATGGCTGTTTGCTTTTTATTTAATTTTGATTTTAATGTTAACCACATTTCGCCGAACCTATTTCCCATGGCAACTTTCTTTCAATTTCCATCGACCGCTAAGTGAGATTAATCTCGTATTTATGAAAGAAACTTGGAAGATGTACTATGCCCAGAGTCGGTTGGATTTTATTTACAATTCACTGGGTAATGTGGCTTGTTTTTTGCCATTCGGTTTTTTAGCACCATTTGTTTTTTCAAAAAAGCAAACTTTTATCAGGGTGTTAGTAGCAGGTGTCTTATTTTCAGTTTTTATTGAAACAATGCAGTTTCTACTCGCAACCGGTGTGAGTGACATTGATGATGTCTTTTTTAATAGTTGCGGGGCAGCCCTTGGTTATTTACTATACTGGCTTTTTCAACAATTACGAGTAAAGCTGAAAACAATTTAAAAAGCGCTGGTATTTATAAAATAAGATTGCTAAAATGGTTTTGTGAAATAGATATTTAATTCAATAAAGGGAGCGTATTTTATGAGTTTAATTAAATTCGATAGCAGTAAATTAACACCATTTGTTCACGAAAATGAACTAGGCGAAATGCAAGCAATGGTCGATGCTGCATCTAAGGAATTAAAGGAAGGTACCGGTGCAGGTAGCGACTTTTTAGGTTGGGTTGACTTACCAGTTGATTACGATAAAGAAGAATTTGCTCGTATTAAAAAAGCAGCTGCAAAAATTCAAGCCGATTCGGAAGTTCTAATTTGTATTGGTATCGGTGGCTCATACCTTGGAGCCCAAGCTGCCATTGAATTCTTAAATAGCGCTTTTTATGGTAAAGGCAAAGATAAGTACCCAACTGTTGTCTTCTGTGGTAACTCACTTTCTGGTTCATATCTTCACGATTTGATTGAATGGTTAGGAGATAAGGACTTTAGCATTAACGTTATTTCTAAATCTGGTACAACCACAGAACCTGCTGTTGCATTCAGAATCTTTAAAGATAAGTTAATTAAGAAATACGGTAAAGAAGAAGCTCAAAAACGTATCTTTGCTACAACTGACCGTGCTAAAGGTGCTCTTAAGACTGAAGCAGATGCTGAAGGCTATGAAGAATTTGTTGTTCCAGATGACATTGGTGGTCGTTTCAGCGTCCTTTCTGCTGTTGGTTTATTACCAATCGCTGTTTCTGGTGCTGACATTGATCAACTTATGCAAGGTGCTGCTGATGCACGTAGCGAATACACTGATACTGACTTATCAAAGGCAACACCATACCAATACGCTGCTTTACGTAATATCTTGTACCGTAAAGGATACACTACTGAAATTGTCGAAAACTACGAACCAACTTTGAGAATGTTTAGTGAGTGGTGCAAGCAATTAATGGGTGAATCAGAAGGTAAAGACAACAAGGGTATTTGGCCAGCAAGTGCAAACTTTACAACTGATCTTCACTCATTAGGTCAATACATTCAAGAAGGTTTACGTAACTTGTTTGAAACAGTTATTAGAGTTGAAAATCCTGCAAACGATGTAGAGATTCCTTCAGATGATCGTAATTTAGATCAATTGAACTTCTTAGAAGGAAAGAGCTTAAACTTTGTTAACGATCGTGCATACGAAGGTGTTGTTTTAGCTCATACTGATGGTGGTGTTCCAGTTATGACTGTTAATATTCCAGATCAAACTGAGCACACATTAGGCTACCTTATTTACTTCTTCGAGTTAGCCATTTCAATTTCTGGTTACCTTAATGGCATTAATCCATTTAACCAACCAGGTGTTGAAGAATACAAACGTAACATGTTTGGTCTACTAAACAAACCGGGTTACGAAGCTTTACATGATAACTTAGTATCACGTTTTGAGCAAAAATAAGGATAATGTGTCCTGTACATTGTTATCTGATCGGTGAAAACCGATTAAGGATTGGAAAGGGTAAAAGCTAATTGGCTTTTTACTCTTTTTTATTACCGGGAGGTTTAAGAGAATGGAAAGAAAAGCAGAGACGCCAAAACATATTTTGGCAATTGTTAGCTGCGCACTGATGGCATTTGTATCAATCTTAACGGAAACAAGTTTGAACGTTACTTTTCCTACGTTAATGAAACAATTTCATATTGGTCTAGGACTTGTTCAATGGACCACTACAGGCTACCTTTTAACAATTGCAGTTATTATGGTTGCAAGCTCATATTTAAACGAGCGCTTTTCGGCTAAACAGCTATTTTTAACAGCAGCTATTTCATTTATTGGCGGCTCAGTAGTTGCTGGACTGGCACCTAATTTTTGGGTTTTGCTTGCTGGAAGACTCATTTCATCTGTGGGAGCTGGTTTGTCAATTCCATTGATGTTTAATTTGGTTGTTGAACTAATGCCGCAGGAAAAATGGGGCTTTTATATGGGATTAACCGGGTTAGTAGTTATTCTTGCCCCGTCTTTAGGACCAACTTTTGGTGGGACAGTTGTTTATTATTTTGGCTGGCCATTAATTTTTCATATTGTTGCTTTAATTGCTGTAGTCGTACTAATCATCGGTGCTCTTTCAATTGAGCAATACCACGAAAAAAAGCATCCAAGCTTTGATTGGTCGAGTTATTTTGTGATTGCCGCGGCTATGATTATCTTTAACTTGGGCTTTAATAGAATTAGCAATGGCTTGGGTGATCCATATTTTTGGTTAAGTATGATTGTTGTTGCAGCGCTTGTATTCCTTTTTATCAAACTCTCGAAGAAGAGCAAAAAGAAGCTAATCAACTTGGATATTTTCAAAAATAAACCATTTGTTTTTGCAATGATTTCTTATTTATTGCTGCAGTTTATTAATATTGGAACTAGTTTCGTGTTGCCAAACTATGTTCAGATTGTTAATCATGAAAGTTCACTCATTGGTGGACTAGTTTTACTTCCGGGATGCATTTTAAGTGGCTTTTTGAATCCATGGTTTGGGCATATCTATGATCAAAAAGGGCCAAAACTTCCATTTTTAACTGGTACAATCTTTTGTTTTACGGCAAGTATACTATTTACCATTTTCGGTTTGAAAATCTCAACAGTTATGGTGGGAGTTTTCTACGGTATTATGATTATTGGGCGACAAATGGCGTTCAACAATACAATGGCTGAAGCATCCAAATTGCAGCCGGATGAATTACATACTGATGCTACAGCTGTCTTTCAGACTGGTCAGCAGTATGCCGGCTCAATGGGAACAACGGTTATGGCCACAATTATTTCGGCTTGGCAAAAGAAACCAGGCAATTATTCTGTTTTGACTGCCCAGGGAAGTCAGGTTGCTTTCTTAGTTATGTCAATCATTAGTGTCATTATTTTCTTAAGTTATCTAAATTTATTTAGGTTAGAAGCAAGAAATAAATAGAAGTGCGTTGTTATAGAAATGAAAAGGAAAGCTTAATATGGTGGCTTTCCTTTTTTTAATGAATCAAACTCATTTTTATTTAATTTTTCCTTTATTTTTAAATTTATCATGTTAAACTATTGATAATATCTTTGAATGGGAGGAAAAAGAATGCAGCTGAATTCAAGCCGTTTTTACTTGCAACGAATTATTTTTAAATGCAATCAACATTAAAAATTAATTCGAAGGAGTATTTCTTATGGCTGACACAACCACAACAAACAAATTAACAATCAAAACATTTTTTAACAATATCCTAGCAGGAACTGCAACTGGGATCATTGTTGGTTTGATTCCTAATGCAGTAGTAAGCGCAATTTTAAAGTTATTTGGGCAGAATGCAATTACCGCCAGTATCGGTCAGGCATTACTGATTTTCCAATGTGCGACACCGTTGTTGATTGGGGCATTAATAGCAATCCAATTTAAAATGGTTCCGTTGGACGTAGCTATTGTAGCTGCGGCAGCATATGTCGGATCAGGCGTAACTAAATTTGTTCCGCAAATTGTCAATCCAGCAACTAAAGCACAAGGTGTGTTTGTTTCTGCTGGAACTGGTGATTTGATTAATACTATGATTACTGCCGGTCTAACTGTTTTCCTACTATTACTGGTAGGGGAACGTTTTGGATCAGTAAAAATTGTAGCTGCTCCGATTATTATTGGAGTTGGCGCAGGCTGGATTGGGTTATTAATTTTACCTTATGTAAGTAAAATTACCACTTGGTTAGGAAACGTTATTAATTCATTTACTGATTTACAACCAATTTTAATGTGTGTATTGATTTCCTGCATGTTTAGTATTTTGATTGTTTCACCAATTTCGACGGTTGCGATTGGCATGGCAATTCAATTAAACGGGCTTTCAGCTGGTGCTGCAGCTATGGGTGTAGCAGCAACGACAATTGTGCTAGTTGTTCATTCTTGGCGCACAAATAAATCAGGGGTAACAATTGCAATTGCGTTAGGCGCAATGAAAATGATGATGCCAAATCTATTTAGACATCCAATTATTCTTCTGCCCTCACTAATCACAGCAATTGTGTCTGCAATACCTGTTGCATTATTCCATGTATCTGGGACTCCTGCATCAGCAGGATTTGGTCTTGTAGGCATTGTTGGACCACTGGCTTCAATGGATGCAGGTAAGTACAGTTTGAATTTCATAATGGCACTGCTTGTTTGGATTGTTATTCCAGCAATTGTTGCAGTAATTTGTCGCTTTTTATTTGAAAAAGTGCTTCACATCTATGATGAAAAAGTAGTTTTTGCTTATTTAGGTGAATAAAAAATAAAGAAAATAGCCAATTTCGGTAAGGAAATTGGCTATTTTTGTTTGATTTGATTTTTAGTTAGTTTTTTAATTCAAAGGATAGATATAAGTTGTTTTAATTATGCTTTTTCCATGCGGCATTTATTTGCTCATAGCTTAATTTGGAGGTATCAGAATAGAGCAAGTAGGCTTCGCTAAGTTCATTTTCATTACCAACACCTACTGAAAAGGCACCTGAAGAATTTATTGCTTTAATTCCAGCGATTGAATCTTCGATGCCAACGCATTCTTTAGGAGATAAGTTAATGGCATCAGCTGCGGCGATGAAAATATCAGGCGCTGGTTTTCCTGCTGCAACCTTGCTAGGGTCAGCAATTGCATCGAAAGTATTAATAAGCTCCAGTTTCTCTAGAATATAAGGACCGTTCAAGCTTGCAGAAGCTAGTGAGAGCTTAACATTATGTGCTTTAAGCTCAGAAATAAGTTCAGATATTCCAGGTAGGATATTGGCAGGGGTTAAGCTGGCCAATAATTCACGGAAAACATCGTTCTTTTCTTCAGTCATTTTGTTAAATTCAGAATCAGTTACTTTAATATCTAAGTAGTTCAGAATCGCAGTAAGTGAATCAGCACGACTTACGCCTTTAGTTTGGATTTCTAATTCATCAGGTAATTCGCGATTAAAGTGATCTTTGATGAGTTTTCGCCAGGCTTGAAAGTGGTAAACCGAAGTATCGGCAATTACACCATCAAGATCAAATAGTACGCCCTTCATTTAAAAACTTCCTTTCACTAGCCAATGGAGTTTCTGCTAAAACAGCTTTAATGTTAGCGAGATCTTCATCGGAGATATTAACAAATGGTAACATTGTATTCATTTCAATTAATGAACTTCCACCAAATGTGTCAAGGTTGTTTTGGTCTTGTAAGAAACCAAAGACACCATTTAGTGGTGACAATTTTTCTACTAATTCAGAATCTGCCATAAGGTCTTTGGCTGGCATATCAATGTTGTAGTATTCGATATAGCTAGAACTTGGAACATAACTGATGGAATATTGTCCACCGGTTAGCTTAAGTGGCAGACTAGTGGCTTCACCATTAAGCTGAACTTCACCTGTAGCACGTGGTAATTTTACTGTTACTTGTTGACCAAATGGAATATTCAGGTTGAGCTTGATTGTGTGTTGTTCATCAGTTTCAAGTTGGTATTCAATTTGAAGATCACCGTATGAACTTTCATAATGACCTTGAACATGCTTGAGACGGTAATCAAATTGTGGTGCCAAAGTGACTTCTTGATAGCCATTTGTTTGAGAACTGATTCCAAGTACTTGCTGGTAAACCCACTGCATAATCGCACCAATAGAGTAGTGGTTAAGTGAGTTCATTCCTTCAGGATTCATTGAGCCATCAGGCATAACTGAATTCCAACGTTCCCAAATTGTTGTTGCACCTAAATTAACTGCATAAAGCCAACTTGGGAAGTCTTCATTTAAGAAGATTTGTGTTGCAAGTTTGTGTTCGCCGTTTTCAGAAAGAACACGACAAACAATTGGTGTACCAACAAAACCAGTCTTTAGATGGTTATTATCTTTACCGAGGCGAGTAACTAGGTCTTTAACGACACGTTGCTTTTGCTCATTAGGTACTAAATCAAAGGCTAGAGCCAACGCATAAGCTGTTTGTGTATCAATTGATAAACGTCCAGTTGCAGTAATATATTCGTTAGAAATAGCTTTTTTAATTGCTTTAGCTTGTTTTGAGTACTTAGCAGCATCATCGCTAAAACCAAGTATTTGTGCTGTTTCAGCGACAATAGAAGTAGAGTAGTAATAGTAAACAGAAGCAATGAAGTCTTCATCAGTTTTACCAGTTGGCATTGCTGGATTTTCACCATCAAGTGAAAGCCAGTCACCGAATTGGAAGCAGCCTGTCCAAAGGTTCTTAGTTGAAGTATTTTTACCAATCCATTCAACCCAAGCTTTCATGCTTGAGTAATTTTGACGCAAAATAGCAGGATCATTATATGCTTGGTAAACAGTCCATGGAATAATTGTTGCAGCATCACCCCAAATTGCAGCGCCACCGCTACCATTACCCATTGCTGGAGCATACATTGTGAGCATGCCATCATGAGCATTCTGTTCGATTTGCATATCACGTGCATATTTCTTAAAGAATGCATAGGTATCCATGTTCAAAACGGCTGTTGCTGAAAATACATCTGCATCCCCAGTCCAACCGAGACGTTCATCACGTTGAGGGCAGTCAGTAGGGACATCAAAGAAATTGCTCTTTTGGCCCCATATTACGTTTTGCAAAAGACGATTGACTTTCGCATTATTCGTCGTAATTCCACCAGTCGTTTTCATGTCGGAGTAGATGACTGCTGAACGGAAATCTTCCTTCTTAAGTGGCTTGGTATTACCTGTAACTTTTGCATAGCGGTAACCATAGTAAGTAAAGTGGGGACGAACCCATTTTTCTTTACCACCAGAAGTATACTTGAAGGCGGCGCGGGCTTCACGAAGGTTGTCACGATAAAAATTACCGTTTTGTAAAATTTCTCCAACTTGAAGTTCAATTGTTTGTCCTGCAGGTTCATGGTTGAAGAGTTCAGGCCAACCAGCATGATTTTGGCCAAAATCTAAGACAGTTTCACCAGCAGGAGTTTGAATGATTTCTTTAACTGGTAAGTATTCTTCAACTTTAAGTGGCAAGCTTAAACGATCATGCAGAATTTCTTTAGAGTGATCAATGATTACTGCTGGTTCCCAGTTAGTAATTTCCTTTGTGTCATCTAAGTCCTCACCGTAGTAAATTGCTGACTTAGTAACTTTTCCAGAAGTTGTTTGCCATGAATCATCCGTGTTAATTACTTCTTCAGTCCCATCAGCAAAGGTTAAATGCAGTTCTGCAATGGCCATTTGACGATCACCATAAATATTTTCTTGACCGCCGTCAAAGCCGAAGTTTCCTTTATACCAACCGTCGCCTAGAGAAATCAATAATTCATGCTTTTGAGTTTTTTGTAAAAAACTAGTGACATCATATGTCTGAACTTGGGTTACTTGATCATAGGCAGTTACACCAGGCGCAAGTAATTCATCACCAATTTTTTCATTGTTGAAGTAAACTTCGTAAACACCTAAACCAGTCATGTAAAGACGTGCACTAGTAATTTCTTTATCTAATGCAAATTCTTTTCTTAACAAAGTATTTTGCAAATCCTTGTTACTGTTTCCAATCCAGTTAGCTGAAAATGGTTCAGTTATTTTTCCAGTTTCGAAAAAACTATCCTTAGTTATTTCATCACCGGCATTTTGAACGGAAACAGACACTGTATAGTGGGTACGAGGTTCTAACTCGATTGCAAAATCAAAAAAGTTATTGTCATAGTTTTGCCAATCAGAGTCGTAAACAACTTCATCGGTTTTTATAATGACTCTTTTTTTGGTTTCCGTCATAGGTTTAGAGCTATTTACACTAAATTCAATATGTAAATGGTTATCTAAGTCAAAACCAAGTGGAGTGGTCATATGGTTAATTGAAATTTGACTAATTTCGATCATTTTTAGCTCCCTTTACAAGCGTGTGTCAAAACGACCACAGAATGGATCAACTGGGTTAGTACCAATGAATTTTTCTTCGCCGGTCATCTTTCTTAGCAATGCATCAATGGTAACGTCATTACCTGTATATGCGTTGACGTAAGTTGAAACCATTGGAATATCGAAGAGGTGATATGGGTTGCAAGTTGAAACAAAAACAGTTGGAATGTCTTTCATGAACCATGGAGCATCAGCAGCCATTAAGTGAATCCAGTCAAGACGGGTAGTGGTTTGATTAGAAGCAGTTTCAACGTTACCAACGTAAAAAGCTAAGTCAAATTGGTCTTTTTCGTATTGAACACCACCTGCAAATACTTCTTGGAAGTTTAAGTGTTGGCGATCAAAGACAGTAACTTCAAAGCCTTTTTCTTCAAGTTTTTCCTTAAATTTAGCAGTAACCTTGCCACCTTCTTTAAAGCCACCGTCATCGTTGTCACCTAAAACTACTAGGCGAACACGAGGATATTTTTTAGGTGTAATTGGCAACAAGTTGTCACGATCTTTAACAAGGGTAACTGATTCAGTTGCAACTTTAGCAGCTAACTTTTCATGTTCAGCAAGCTTTAAGTCAATGTTACTTGAAGTAGGTTCACAAAGTTCACAATCAGTGTTCATAACACCTTGTGCTACCTTAGTTCCGATAATTCTAGTAACAGCTTCATCCACTCTGTCCATTGAAATGGTACCGTTAGCCACTGCATCAGTAATGAACTTGTAATCTTCGTCAATGTCTTTGTTGAATAAGATCATGTCGATTCCTGCGTTAATTGTAGCTGGTAAAGCTTCAGAACGTGGCATGATTGCATTATAACCAATCATTGGCGTAGCGTCTGTAATTGTCAAACCGTTGAAGTTTAAAACGTCGCGAAGTAGGCCATCAATTAATAATTTAGAAGTTGAGGCTGGACGCAAGTCTTTATCTTCAATTCCTGGTTGTAATTTTTGTTCCCAAGCAGGTTGCATAATGTGAGCAATCATAATACTTGGTAAGCCATTTTCAATTAAGTGGTGGTATATTTCACCGTATGATTCCATCCATTCATCAGCAGAAAGTGAATTGATTGAACTTAAAAGGTGTTGGTCGCGTTCATCAACACCGTCACCAGGGAAGTGTTTAGCAACAGGAATAACGTGATTAGCATTAAGTCCTTCGATTTCTGCATCGGACATTTTAATTACGCGATCTTTATCACTACCAAAAGTACGTGAGTTCATAATTGGATTGCGGAAGTTCATGTCAAGGTCAACAATTGGTGCAAAAGACATGTTGCCTCCAACTTGTTTTGCTTCATAACCTGAAACATCACCGAGGTTATATGCGTTTTCTGGATTATCAGTTGCTGCCACTTGAAGTGGACGCCCAACCCAAGTACCTTCATTAACCAAGCCATTACCACCAGCTTCAAGGTTTGCGGCAATTAATAGTGGAATATCACTTGCTTCTTGTGAAGTGGCAATTTCATGTTGCAATTTTTTAGCAGCGTCAGGACGGTACATGATTCCGCCTGGTTGATACTTTTTAACAAATTCTTTTAAGTCTGTGTTTTCTTCGTCTTCACCAATAACGAAGAACAGTTGTCCAATTTTTGCTTCAGTTGACATGCTAGCTACTTTTTGCTTTACAAAGTCGATTTGTGAAGCAGACAAGTTATAAGGCTTTTTCGATAAGTCTGTCATAATTTTCCTCCGTGTGCTATAAATATAAATTGATTTCGAGTTTATTTTAATCTAGTGTTTGTTTTTGTGCTATTGCCAAAAGTCATAAAAGTTGTGTTGATATCACAGTTTTATTTTTTAATGCTTTTAATCATAAAAGGAGGTAAAAATGAAAGACCAAGTATTGAGTTTACTTAGGAAAAACAATGCGCCGCGAGATTGGGAAGATGTGCTTGCTACTGTTAAAGAAAGCGGTAATTTGACTAAAAGAGTAGGCAAGGTAAACGATGAGCCAATTTATCGTTTTTTTGACACATATTCAGATGATTTGACTTTAAACAGTAGTTCAATTTCAATTGCGGTGCAGCCAACTGAATCATTCGTACCGTATCATCTTCATAATTATATTGAGATTATGATACCCTTAGTGGAGGATTGCACTGTGGTATTAGAGCATTCAGAAGTCAAGGTCAATCAGGATGATTTGATTTTTATGGGCAATCGAACCGTTCATAAAGTGAAACCGATTAGTAAAAATGGAATAGTAGTAAATATTGCCTTGCGAAGCTCAGCTTTTTCACTAAATGAACTAGATTATTTAAAAAACAAAAAGAATAGTTCAAATATCTCAAATATTCTTTTCTCACTTTTGTCTGATGAAGAATATGGTGAAGGAAGATATAGTCTATTCAAGACAAATCATGATCGAAAAATAACTGAGCTTATCTATGATGTAATCGATGAATATTATCATCCTGACATTCAATCTGACCAGTTGATTAGGTTGGAAATGCTCACACTTTTTTCGCGGTTAATCCGTCAGACAGCAAATTCAGAAATAAAGGTAAAAGATTATCGCAAAAAGAACAATAATCTGTTGTCACTTCTTTTATACATCGAAAAACACTACAGCCACATAACCCTACAAGAAATGGCTAAGCGTTTTGGCTTTAATCCTAATTATTTGTCTGATTATCTTAAAAAACAAACCGGTAAAACCTTTATTCAGCTGGTTCACCTGCAAAGAATAAATGTTGCTGCTGAATACTTGACTTATACCACTGCTCCAATTGAGCGAATCGCAAATCGAGTTGGGTATGAAAATCCATCATATTTTTA